>Ga0209084_1000854_pt1 | contig 27579 bp, 44 predicted proteins | sample C_130820_MF_Meta_FD_187309 | JGI IMG/M metagenome (GOLD analysis project Ga0209084, IMG submission 187309) | Freshwater microbial communities from Lake Croche, Canada to study carbon cycling - C_130820_MF_MetaG (SPAdes) (version 2) | ecosystem: Environmental > Aquatic > Freshwater > Lake...
GGAAGAGATTGTTCCCAATTGATTCTTGCGCAAGTTGGCCAACTGAACTGTGTTGTACACCCGCTGCTCTGCTTGCTTTACAAAAGTGGCAAGCTCCGTCTCCGTGAACGTGTTCTCGGTGTAGTCAGCAATCGCAATGATAAGTTCGGCGTAAGTCATGTGATCCGCGTGGTTACAGGTGACAGCACACCGGCTGCCACCAATTGCTTGGAGTAGGGCATCGGCTGCATGCCAATGCTCGCAAATGAAGAGTCCGCCGTCAAGCCCACATAAACCGTGACATACAGCCTTGATTCTGGTCGAGGCTGATACAGGGCTTGGGGTTCCGTGATGTTGCGCTTTGGCTCCAACTGCGGATGCTTTGGCTCGTAGCACTCCTCACAGACCTTAAAACCTTTCCAGTCCTTGATCAATGCAAGCAGCTTGTACCGTTGACCGCACTGATCACACAGTGCAATCGCAAATTTGCCGGAAGCGTAGCCCGCGCCCATGATTACCTACCCGAATAGGTTGGTGTCAGGAACACGCTGGCTGTGTCACGATCTTCCGCCGCTGCCCGGGCAAATTCTTCTTCGTACAACTGTTTCAGGATAATCAGTCGGTCCGGAGCTTTCTTTACCGCCAAATGAAACGCCAAAGCAGCTACCAAGGCCGGTAAGAAGCGGAAAACGATGTCGGCAGTGTTGGTGTAGGCACCGGTATTTTCAATGCGTCTGATGGCGTAATACACAAACGTCCAAGTCTGTGTATCGTCAGGAGAGGGGTACAGGTACACCGTGGTGGGAACAGCGCGTTGTACATAGTACTGAGCGGGTCTGGATTGGGTGTTCTTGTTTGGGATATGCAGCCATTCAGCGCGGCTGATCCGATCAATGGTGATGTCCTGCTGGGTGGATTCACCAGCATTGGTACGAATCACGGCTGACAATGCATTGACGGTGTCGTCCGGCAAGTTGTATTCATACACCCCGGCAGTCAGCACTTGCTGGCGCTGCTCAATCGTCCAAAGATTCAATCCGCGATTGGCCCACTCAGCAAAAATAATATTTAACGACCGAAGGGCCGTTTTCATGTCGTAGCCAGCCCTGACCTCTATGCCGCAGCGTTCATACGCCTCAGCAATTAGATCATCAAACTGAAGATCAAAGTTGGCTACGCCTGAAGTGGTCATGGATTAGCAAATTTTGGCTGTACGGGCACGCGCAGCGCCTACGCCGCGCACCTGAACACGACCACCTTCAGAATATCCGCGTTGAGCAATACCCTGACCGCGCACCGCGCCGCCTTTTTTGTAGCCCATCTGGTCTTTATCCATCATCATGTCTTTCTTAGAGCCCTCTTTCACGCCCTTTTTCTCAACATCTTTGCCGGACATTTCAAATTTTTTCATCATAGGAGACATTTTTGCCATGGTATCACCACCTTTTTGAAACTTCTTGCCTTTACTGGCTTCACTGAAATCCATCGCCACGGACTGTGGGATGCCTACTTTTTTTGCAAATGCTGGATTATGCGCTGCCGCATCCATCAATCGTTTTTGCTTAAGAGATTTTGCTGGCATTATCAACCTTTGGCTTGAATAAGTTGATCAATTTTTGCCTCAAGGCGGTTAAAGCGTTGGTCAATGTAATCAGTAATTCGCTGCACTTCTGAGTTAGTAACGTAATCACGGGCAATCTCCTCGCGTGTTTTGTTTAACAAAATGTCAATGCGCTTTAGTTCATCAAATTTTTCACGGATAAAAAACCACAACCCGCCAATAGCGGCAGATAAAACGGCTGACCAAATTAAATTAATGTCCATTAACATTTCCACCTTGTTAAAGCCGCCGCTTTACGGGTTGGCCTGCCTTTTTCATCTTTCATTGGCCCCGGCATGCCCGACATACGAGCGCAGAACGAATCCTTGCGCTTGCCGCCTTGTGGTTGTGGAGCTTTCAAGTTGCTGCCTGTTGCTGCGTTGTACTTGGCACGGCCTTTTGCCGTCAACCCCGCCCCCTTGGAGACGGGCAATTTCTCGCCGCGTCCCACCGAAAGAGAGGGCGATTTTTTTGCCATTTCAGTACATCTTGCAAGGCTTGTTGCGAGCTACGCCCACGCCGCGAGGAGAAAATGAGCTAGAGGGCTTAGGGCCACTCTTGCGAGCAGTCTGTTTTGGACCGCCCTTACCCATGTCTTGCTTGTTGGCACCGGGCTGAACTTCGCCTTGGTACTGATCATCCGCCATTTTTGCTGCACGTCCCATGATGGACTCCTTATCCGTAGAAGACTGTGAGGCCAGTCTGGTTGGTCAGTTGGCCATAAAGGCCATTGGTGGCCACAATACCGTCGCCGGGGACCAATAAAGTGACTGTCTCTGAAGTGTTTACAGTGTCCCAAGAGGTGATCCAACGAGTACCCTGTACGGCGGCTGCGCCTGCGGTGATTGAACCGGAGTTCAGGTCAGTCACGGTGTAAGTACTAGAGGTCAACACGGTCACCACGTAGTTACCATTAGTGGCCGTACCTCCAGTGCCTGCGGAAAAGGCCAAACCGACCACATCGCCCGTTGTCAGGCCATGCGAAGCCAGCGTAATAGTGATAGTGGTGCCAGAACGGGCATAGGTGACGGCAGTAGGAGCCGTTGTGGTATCCCAGAGATTCACTGTGCCAGCTGTAGCCCCACCAATCCCAATAAAGCCTTTTAGACGCGCTCTACCAGTGACCATTTGGCCACTGGTGTTCAGATGCGCACTCTTTACGTCAAATTGAAAGCCCATGATGGCCTCCTATCAGGAATCGGCAAACGGTGTAGCAACAGTGCCGGTACCCAAAATCACGCCGGTAACCACGTATTTCAACGCGGCCAGAGCACGAATTTCAATCCATGTACCTGCAACGCCACCAGTAGTGCCGCCGTTCAAATTGATGAAGTCATTGCTGGAGGCAGCGGTGAAACCGACCATTGCGCCGCTGGAGTCTGTGTCGACAGACAGCAAGGAGCCGATGTATTTGTCAGTACCGTCAGTACCGATTTTCAAGGAGCTTGTGGAAATGGTAGTAGGTACCCAAATGCTGTACAACACGCCAATGTTGCTGGTGGTGTTGTAGTCGCGACCGGGGCCAGAGCTGACACCGTCAGATACTGCCACGATGGTAGGCAAAGTGATAGTCAAAGCGGCGGCCAAAGAGCCGCCAACAGTCAAAATGCGACCGCCGTGGTCAACAGGATTCAATGTGGTGTTTGCAGTGATTGCAACAACAGCGCCGGGGCCTTGTTGGTAAATACCGCCCATGGATCGGACGGGACCGCTAAATGTAGTGCGTGCCATGTTTTTTCCTTACATGCAAGTTGTAGCGTATCTGTCTGCATGTCGTCAGCCGGGACTGTCAGATACACCGGAAAACCCGGAATGTTTTTAATATACACCAAAAGAAAAAGGGGCACAAGGCCCCTTTTTCATCGTCTCATCAGGTCGAACCTGAAGAGCCGTAGATGCCGCGTGGGTCAGACCAGCCGAAGCTGTAACGCTCGCGAGCTTTGTAACGCACGTTACCAGTGTCAAAGTCACCTTCAAAGGCGGTTTTGATAGGTGAACGCTGGAACATCTTCAGACCGTTTGGCGCATCGGTGATCAAGAACCAAGCGTTTGTATCGGTCAAGAAGTGGTTGACAGCGTAACCTTCCGGAATCAGGCCCATGGACTTGATTGCGTTGATATCGTTGTCAGCGGTGGAGGTGCGCAGAGTGCTCTTCATCAGGCGTTCAGCAGTGAACTGAAGTTCCTTAGGAACGATCATCTTGCGGGCAGTCAAAGCGACCTTCAGGCCACGTTCGTCTGTGAACGCTGCGATGTCGATGATGCCTTGCTCCAAAGAAGTTTCATTCAAGTCAGCCTGTGTTGCAGGCGTATTGCTGAAGTTGGGGCCCAAAGCTGTGGGGTGAGCGGTAGAACACAGGGCAACACCATCGCCGCCAGCGTATGCGCCACCGGTGAAAGCGTTGTTCAGAACGTTTGCGCCCTTGACCTGCTTGGTTTGAGACATGGAACGAGCCAGTGCCTTGGTGTAGCGGCCTGAAAGACGGTCGTAGAGGTTATCTTCGACAGCTTCTTCGGTCAACGCAAACGCCATAGCGATGGTTTCGTGTGTGTAGCGAGCAGTGAACGATTCCAAAGCGGTATCGTATTGAACGCCAGCGCCCTCGGTCTTCACCGGAGCAGTGCCAAAGCCAGTCAACATCACCTCTTCTTCAAACGCACGGTCAGAGGTTTCGATGTCGAAAATCTCTTCGTGTTCGTTTTCGTAGCGGCTGTATTCCATGCCAAATAAGGCATTCAGACCCGGCTCAAGTTCCTTAACGAGTTGTGAACGTGTAATTGCCATGATTAAGCTCCGTCAGATGCAACACCGACGCTACCGTACTGGTGTTGATTAAGTTTCACAACCACTTGTGCATAGCTGCCCAGTGCATTATCAGGAGTGGTGGACAAGCCAACAATCTTCATAGTTAATGCAGCAGTCTTTGCAATTGAAGCGGAACCGAGGCTACCGTTGGAGATACCAGTAGTGGTACTGCCTGTGGTAGAGGCTGTGGGATCAGCATTCTTGCCAATGTTGGCTTGAGTAACTGCACCATCAGCTTGGACCAAGAACAACTGGTTTGAATCATCGATCACTTCGCAATCAATGGTGCCAGATGTGATGTCCACACTACCGGGGTAGTAGTTTTTCCACGTCGGTTTGCCCGAACGGGTTGGGTCGTTGTACTGGCAACCGTTGAACACGCCTGTGGGGGCAGTATGCGTGGAAGCGTCGTACTTGATGATGTAACCATCGTACAGAACGACTAAGTCGCCCTGATAAATGGCTCCGGACTGGTTATCCGCGATTTGATAGCCGTATTGCTTCTGTGCACCAGTAGCAGACAAGTTACCAAGCGGACGCAGACCAAAAGGCTTATTTGTATTTGCCATTTGAAGCTCCTAAAAGGTTGTGGATACCGGGATTACGCCCGGGGTCCGAAAGTCGTCCTTGAACTTCTCTCGGGGTTCTCAATGCGCATTGTAGAGTGAGCGTTTTCTCGCAACATCTCGTTATCCACTGCCATCATCTGGTCACGGGCCTTTTGTCGGAAGTAAGCATTTCGCTCCTGAGCCGTCTCGTTGGGAATTTTGGCAAGGAGCAAGCCCCCAACCGAAATTACGCCAGCATGTTTGCCATCCTCAACGGTAGGCAGCATGCCACGATATTCCTCAGGCACGTCTTCCAGTCGAACGAGTTCATAACCTTCGCGCAAGCTGCTATAGACGTTTTGCTTATCGAGAAAACCGTTGATTTCTGCACGAATCCAACGGTATCCATATCCTTCGGGAGGCGGTGGTGTATCCAAGCGTGAAGGTGGTTTCCATGGCTTGCGACGTTCTTCTTTTTCACGGGTTGAAACCGCACGGGAAGCTCTATCGATGGTAAGTTTTTCGCTCATGTTCACTCCTTGACGTACTTGGCGTATTCCTCAATCGGAACACCCAGTTTCTTTGCAATGGCAACCTGACTCGGCGAAAGCCGAACAGTACGGCGCACGTTATTGATCCCCGAACTACGGGTGGCAGGTGCAACAGCGGGTGCGGAGCGCTGTTGTCTGGTTGGTTGGGCAGAATTACTTCTCTGAAATTTGTTTGGAAACTCTTCAACGAGTCTACGATCTAATTCAGTATAGTACTCTGTTGAATTGGGGTCAACACCCTCTTCACTTACCAATGTTTCGTGAATGCCCCATGCAGCATAGGTCAGCATCTTGTCTTGGCCAAACCAAGGATTGCGCTCGGCCCAATCTTCAGCTTGTGCACTGGGAGCAGCACGTTGCGGCTGTGCCGGAGCTTGGTACTGCTGTTGCTGGACTTGCTGCTGGTAGTTTTGAGGCTGCTGTTGATAAGCCTGTACCTGTTGGCCTTGGCTTTGTAGCCATCCCGCAACTTGGCGCTGCTCCATGGTCAGGTCCGTTAAGCGCTGGTTTGCCTCGGTTTCTGTATCAATGTCGCCTTCTTCGCGTGCTTTACGGATGATGGCTTTAAGCGTGGACTGTTGCGTATCTAAACGTGTCTTAGCTTCGCTCAGGCGGCTGTAATCCGTGTGGACAAGCTTTTGTTGGAGCCCTTGTGTTTGGTATTGCAAACCCTTGGCGTACTCAATGGCAGCTTGCTCTCGGCGCTCGGCTTCTCGCATGCGAGCAGTAAGTTTAGAGATACGCTTTTGGACGTTATCGCTAATTGTCTCAAGCTCTTCACGGTTGGATTGCGCATTGGCCGAAGAGGTTTCATGGACCTCTGCGTTGCCTTCCTCATTGATGGAGATGTCTGTGGCAACTTCGTCGTTGCCTAGATCAAACTCCAACTGACTATCCGGTGTTATTGTGGCCATTTCTTACCTCACATGTGCAGAATGTCTTCTGGGTCGTTTATGGTGGCCAGAATTTCGTCATCGTTCAGAATCCGAATTTCGCCGCCGTCAATGGCCATACGCGCACCCGCGTAACGGCCAAAAATGATCCAATCCCCCTCCTTGCACCAAGCGCCGGTGGGGAATTTGACTTCGTCTCTGTAGGCCAGAGGGCCCACAGACAAAACGTATGCACATGTGGTTGTAAGTTGCTGGCGCTCAAGGGTTTGGTCCGACAATTCAATGCCGCCCTTGGTTTTGCGTGCGCCACGGTAGGGCAAAACAATCAAACGCCAGCCTGTGGCTTTGGGAAGGTGTTCCCGAATGTTCTCTACCTGATCATCGTGTTCTTTTCGGGCTATCACGGACGCTGCTGCGTCCGCAACGGCATTAGATGCCGCCTGAGCGGCTTCGTCTTCCGCTTCCTGTGCCCATTTTTGTTCCAATGCAGTAACTTCTGTCATGTGCAGTCCTCAAAGGTTGGGATTTTTGTTCAAAAGGTCTTTTACAGCCTCTTCAACATTTCGATACCCATCGAGACGGCCCATCAAAAATTTATACTGCTCCATATCCCGTATTCCACCGCCCAAAATCGTCTCATGAGTATCCCTCTGGAGGCGACGAACGCTAGATAACACGGTTTCTGCAAATTCAAGCATGGATTACTCCAATGAAGCAGACAGTATGGCCCCTGTCCGAAGGGTGTACTCACATCATACAACAAACTACGCCAGCTTTACCTTGTTGAAAGCATCTTTTCGGTAAACGTACGTCACACCGGGCGGGTTTTTTCCACTTGGCGGGGCTTTTGGGACCCGTTTTTGCGTTTTTTGTGCAATTTTTGACATTACTTTAGGCTTGTTCCGCATTTTGGGCTCCTTGTTGCTGCTGTTGCTGTTGCATTTGAAGCAAAGCGTCCGTGTTGTCCTTCTGCGCCGCTTGCATCGTGTCGACGTGATGCTTGTGGGCACCAAAATTGGTGTCAACATGGTGCTTGTGGGCACCAAAATTGGTGTCAACATGGTGCTTGTGGGCATTAAACGACGTGTCTAAAGCGTGTTTTTGTTGGCCATGCTGCAATTTCTGCACTTCAAGCATCAACTTGGCCTGACCTTCTTGTTGATCAGCCTGTTCTTTCTGCTGATCAAGCTGCAATTTGGCCTGATCGATGGCATTTTTTGCCTGATCGCTCTGAGCATTCTGCTGCAACTCCTGTTTCTTCAGGTCAACCAGCGGATCAGCAGGTGGGGTGCCTTGCAATTGCTGTTGCAATTGCTTGACTTCTTGGAAGCCTTGGGCAACCTTTGTAGCGATCATTGCTTCGCGTTGCAGGGCAGACACCATCTTTTCCGGATCGGTGCCGTACTGCTGGAACAGATCGACTTCGGTGTCCTCTTCCGCTTTCAAACGGATGTGGTCAAAAATGTGCTTTTGCAAGTTGACCGCCACGTTTGGCATGCCTTGCATCATGGGTGACATGCCAAACAAGATGTGCGTCAGGATGTGGGCATCGTGCTGTTGGCCAGCAAAGGCCTTCAATGGTGAGCCGTCCAGCGCCTGCGCATTCTCGCTGGCCGGGTCCTTGGGCTTGTCCACGTTCTGGCTGTTCAAAATCTGATCGATATCGCGCACGCCAATCGCTTCGTACATGCGACGGTAGGCTTCGTACATGTTGTGCATCTGCGGGGCGCTCTGAGCCAGTTGTAGCTGGGTCTGCGCCATGGTGATGCGCTGGGCCACGGAAAAGATGTTGGGGTCAGAGACGGGCAGCACGTCGATGCGGTCGTCAAAGTCCTTTTTCTTGATGACGCGGCTCTCACCGGGGACATCGTACGGATACTCATCCGGCAGGTACTCGGCAAAACCTTTGGCCAAGAGTTGGAACTCCAGCTTTTGGCTGTAGTGCAACCGCTTGTGGATGGCCGACATGACCGAGCTGCCCTTTTCAAGCAGAGCAATCGTCGTTCCCACCGCAGCGTTTTGGTTGCTGTCGCCAACCTGCATGTCAGAGATGCTGGCCATGCGCTGGCCAGCTTCCACACAGAATCCAAGCAGCGCCATGAGCGTTTGGCTGGGCTCTTTGTACGGCAGGGGAAGCAAGGAGGACTGAAGCTCCACGCCGCCTGCGTCCATATCGCGCCACTCACCCGGTTGGATTGGCACGTCATCGTTCATGATCCGTGCGCCTTTGGCCTTGAAGCCCGCTGGCAGGTTTACCAGCGTACCGGCATCCAGCAGTTGTTGTAGCGCAGCAGTGGCGGTCTTGGACAGGCCACCAACCAGTTGTAAGAAGCCGAGGCCATAGGCCCCCGGGCCTTGGACCAAGCGGTAGTGGACGTAGTACTGTTTGCGCTTGAAAAGCTTGTCGCCCTCTTTCCAGTTGCGGCGGATACCGACGACATCGCCAGTGTTCTCGTCCAACGTGATGATGTAGGGTAGCGCAATGCCGGTGACTTCACCGTCTTCATCCTTGTGCTCAAAGCCTTCCAAGTCGTAATCCAACTGGAACTCAAGCAGGCTGATTTCTTCTTCCTCAGCGTTGGGCGACATGCCCACGACTTTGTCCACGGCCTTTTTGATGGTGCTTTGGCCGTTGTCATTTAAGGACTGAGGCTGTGCCTCGTCCAAGTACTGACCGCGCACAACCGCTTTCTTGTAGTTGTTTGTGGACATTGGAACGCGGTGGATGATGCGCTCGCATTCGCTCATGACAGCGCTACCCCAGTACGGGATGTACAGGTTGTCCGGCAGCACCAACGCACTGGTCATGCGCCCCTTGTTCTCGTCGTAGTAGACTTTCTTGAAGGTTGAGCCGCCGTAGCCCGTGTAGAACAGGAGCTGGTCAAAATCGGGTGTGTACTCTTCCATCACCGAAGTGATCTGGTAGTTCATGAAGTCCCGAACACGGTCGGCTTGCATGAGCTTCTCGCGTGTTTCCTTGCCCAGCACCTGCGTGCGCACGGGGCCTTCAGCAGGCAAGAGTTCTTTGAGCGCAGTGGACTGGAACTGCACGATGCTCTCGGTCAGCAAGGGGTGGCTCACGCCACTTGCGCCTTTGAACGGTTTGGTGCGCTCTTCAATGTTGAAACCCAAGAGCTTCATGCCCTTGCTGTACTGGTCTTCCCATTCTTTGCGTGAAGAACGGTCGGCATCAAACAACAGCATCAACTCACCGCTGATCTTGCCCAAGATGTCCGAATCGACGACCTCGGCCAAGTTGGCATCGAAAGGCACGTCAGCGTCGTCTTCTTTGCCCAGATTTACCAGCAGGTCACCAGTTTCTGAATCAAAGTGGATTTCAACGTCGGGTAAATTCTCCGGCGCGTCTTGTGATTCAATCTCGACATCCGTACCCTCGTCGGAGTAGTTGTCGCCTGTGATTCGTTTTTCGATGGGCATGTTGTGTCCTTAAATATATCGAGCAGTGCTGGCCTGACGTTCTACCATACCACCAGTTGCGTGTTTGGGAGGGGACAAAGGGCGGAATACGCGCAGGCTTGCTTCTTTCAAGATATTTGCGCCTTCCTGTTTATCCGCGTACCGCGATCCGCCATTTAAACTTTTCATGAAGTCACTCAACTGATTTGTCTGTTCTGGATTCAAACCGCGAGATAGCGTGGGCAGATAGTCATCCAGATCAATCATGTTGATGCCGTCTAAGTTTGCAACAGTGCCCCAGTCCTTGCTTTTAACAAAGTCTTGAACTTCTTTCAAAAATTTTCCAGAATTTGGGTCGTCTGCTATGTTGTTTCTACCAAACTGCCCTTGTATCTCCGTGATTCGTTCTTGTTTTGGGCCTTGGGTAGAGAGCCATTGATTATATTCTGGGGTGGATTCAATAAAAGGATCGTAGGCGGTGTAATTGCGTATTCTTTCCCCGTATTTGCCCAGCATGGCGTTGTACTGGGCATCATCCATGTGCGTAATAAAATCAGAAGTGTTGGGTTGCACAGTTGTCACGGTAAGCTGGACTTTTGGTGTGGCCTTTTCATCAAACAAAAGATGCAGGCGATTATCCCCACTACCATTGCTTAAGGCAAAACTTTCATCCTTTGTACACCAGCCCCCTAAACAACCTGCTTGTTGCACCAACTCCGATTGTTTTGGTTCTTGTGCAAGATCGTCCATAGCAATCCACTTGCGACCGTTGTCGTATTTTTTGTAGACGTTGCCATGCTTGTCCAAATACTGGGCTGCTTGTATCTGGCGTTCTCCATCCCGCCATTGATTAAACAAGGCAACTTTCTCCGAAGCTTGGACGGGGGACATGCCTTGTAGCTTTTCAGGGGTAAGTTGATATTCTTGTGGGATTGGGACGGAAATGTCTCCGTATGCGGTGTACTTCCTTCCCGCTAACATGTCTTCCATACCTTCAATCATCTTAGGAAACTGCATCCTATTTGCAAGTTGTGAGCCGGGGGTATATATCGGCATGTTGGGGTTGGTATCTCTGAAGCCCTCCATCAAGGGATGCATGTTGTAGGCATTCACATCTCCAATGTCTTCTGACCACATAGAAGAATCAATTTGTTTTTCTAGTTTCCTGCCTAACGGTGTTTTTGCAGAACCCCATGCCGGAAACCCTTCTCTGTCCCTTCTTCTTGCAAGACCGCTCATTGGCTTTATATCGCCCAAATCTTCAAGCAAATGTAATTTTTTGCCTTCGTCCACAGCTTTGACAAAAGGGTCATTTTTTGTTGCCATGTCTTTGCGGATGTAGCTTCCAATCTTGTCCTCTACCCAGCCATCAAGCGCTTTTCTTGATTGCATTGGTATTGGCAGATCAGTACGCAGGTCGGGCAATAGCTCACCGGACTTAATAAGGCTTGTTACCGAATCCTCAAACGCCACTCTTCCTTCTGTGCCCGGACGAGGATACTCATATTCACGTGTTCCTGTGAACGCGCCGCCTTTTGGTTTGACCGCGTACATGATAGAGTCCTGCGGACTGATTGGAGCCAACACGCCTTGGCCTTCTAGGCCGCGTAACATTTCTTTGGCTACCGTTTTGCCGCCCGTGGCAATAGCTTTTTCCGCTGTCTGGCCAACCTTGGCGGCGATTGGTCCGGGGTTTACAAGTCCAGCGCTTACCTCGCCAACATTATGAAAAGCGCGAAGAGTTGGGTTTGTAGAAGGAGGTGGACGAATACCTGCCGCAGTGGCCTGTTCCTTGAGCCAATCAGAACCCATCACTGGCTTTTCCACCCCATAGCCAAACGGTGTCATGATCATGTTGGGAATGTCGCGAGGAATTCCCAACAAGTCATACGGTAAATTCGCCGCGCCCTGCATGACCGCTGCCGTGTCTTCACCATTGCGGTACGTGATGTTTCTGTTCATGCCCGTAGATGGGCGGGCAGTAGGCGGTTGGTACGTATTGAGCGCAACTTGGTCGGCAGCAAGCTGCTCGATCTGCTGAGGAGTCATGCGCTCGCCCGTGTCAGGAGAGCCACCGGCCCGGTGCACCACACCGCCATTTGCGTAATACGTTCCTCTAAAAGGAAACCCTAGTTCCATCGCTTGTCTTGTAATCTCATCCCGCTTTTGTCGTGCTTCTTGTTCTGGCCTACGGTAATCATCCCCTCTTCCAAGTCGGGGGTAATCAAAGCTTTCAGGGCGAGGCATTTCACGTCGCATTCCAAAAATGTTGTCACCCGGCATATTTTGAAATTCTTCGGGGGAGTTATAAGGGCTTACGTTTCTTCTTTGCTCCAATCTTGGCTCTTCTTCTGACCGATCATCGTATGTTCGACTATCCCTACGGCCTCGCATCAATAATGCTGCAAGCTCATTGTTATTGGTAGTCAACATGTCTGGATTGTTTTTTTCCGCCCAAAGAGCCAGCCTATATTTGTCCATAGCAGTTGTATCTTGCGGGGAGGCGGGCGGCAAGTTTCGGAGGGGGTCTTCTTCAGTAACGGGGGGCGCTACATCTCCGCCGTCAGCGCGACCAATAGGCATGCGGTATTGCAATTGGTATTGCCTGCTCTCAGGAAAATCTTTCATCTGAGAAGCATTAAAGCTTAATTGACCGGGGCCCACCGGATGCTCATACCCAATCATCTGATTGACTGGATAGTCTTGGCCATTGACCCGCGTTCCTTGGGCCGAGATCATTGCACGGCCCTGACCGATTGGCATGGAACCCATCAAAGCTGCTTGGTACACATCCGCCGGAATATCCAGCGGCTTGTTGACATTCATGCCAACGGTTGCGTTGCCAATATTGTGCGTGTACGCCGCCATCAAATTCTTGGCCAGCTCTTGCTTTTCATCTCTGGTCATGCTTGTCAGGGCAGCGCCAATATTTAAATTACCGCCGCCCACATCAAAATTTCTGCCCACTCCTGCGGTAGTCATGTCCCCCATGCCCGCAACCATCTCTTGATTGGCAAACATGCGAGCTAAATCTTCCCGTGCTGGCGCGTCACCAATATCAGGGGCAGACACATCACCACCTTCTGCCATACCTACAGGTTGTTGTTGCTGTGGTTTTTGTATTTCCGGAAACGGAGACTGATAGCTCATGTCTGCCTGAGCAAGGGCCACGGGCCGCGCAGGGGTAGCCATGTACTCCTTCATCATCTTCTCCGATTCGCTTTCATCATCCTCACTCTTGCCTTCCTTCTCGCCCTGATCCGCCAGCATGGCTACCGCCAACGCCGCCTGATAGTTCGGGCCCAACATGGCCAGCATTGGATGCTCCGTGACAGAAGCCGGTGCCGCAGCTACGCGGGCAGATTTGGCAGTAGAAGTGGTTTGTGTAGGAGAAGCAGGAGAAGTGGGAGCGGAGGGGGTAGAAGCGGTGGCCGTGCCAAGATTGCTGTTGACCTTGGCCAGATAAGCCTGCGTTTCCTTTGGCAATTTAGTCGGGTCCGCACCGGCTGCCAGCCATTTGTTCGTGTTGCCCGGACCCCAGTTGTAAGCAACAAGCGCAGTATCCTTGTCCCCAAACTTGTTGACCATAGCCTTCAAGTAATCCTTGCCTACGCGGGCAATCTCTTCTGCGCTGTTGTCTTGAGCAGGCTTGACACCAAAGCCCGGATCGCGTTGCGTCTTTCGCATGACCTGCATCTCGCCTTCCGCACCCTTAGGCGAGGTGGTAAGCTTACCGTCCGTGTACCGCTTGCCACGGGACTCCGTTTGCATCACAGCATTGATGAGGTCGTCGATCGATTCTTGGGCCATGGTCCGGGGTCCTTCATGTACCGGCTGCGCCGGTTTGGGAATATCGCCCGATTCTACTGGTGGTGTAGGGCGTGTCAACCGTAGTATTCGTACTTGTCATCCGCAGGTTCCGGCTGCTCCAAATCGTCATCCAGCAAAGATATAAAGTTGCCCTGACGAAAGCGCATCCAAGCCATGACCGCTGAGTCCACCTGATCATCATGTGCACCATTGGGGAAAGCAGCACACTCTTCCACCATTTCCTGCGCCCACTCCAAATCTTCCGGATACCAAATCATTCCAGACTCCAGCAAAGGAGCGACCGCGTTGGCCCGGCTGATCTTGTCTTGGCCACTGCGTCGTCCGCCGGGGCTGTACATAGTCACAGGGATTCCAATCTTGCGCAACTCCTGCTGCAACGGCGTGCCAGTCGCCTTGGCCTCGATCAGGACATTGTCAGGATTCCAGTACATGTACTCAGCCTTGGCAATGCGCTTGAGTTCCGGAAAGTCCCACCGACCCTTCTTCACGTTCAACAACATCAGGTTCGGGCCCGAGTCAAGACTGGGGATAAACACGCCCCACGTGCTGATTACAGAAAAGTCAGCACTCTCCTTTTTGCTGTACGCCGTGTCGTACGTCTGGATCAAATACTCACAGAGCGGAGGAGTCTCAGACTTCCACTTGCGCCACCATTCCCGTTTGAGAATGGCACCCTCATCGTTCGTCGGGGCCTGCTGCCACTGGGCATTCCACTTCTTCATGCCAATGGAAACCTTGACCTTCTCTAACTCATCAAGGCTCCAGTATCCCGGCCACAGGGGTTTGTTGCTGGGCAATATGGCAGGGAACTCGATTACCTCCCACTGGTCAGACTTCAACTGACCCTGCTGACGAAGTAAGCGACCACTTAGGTCGTCAGTCTTCCAGCGTGTGTTGATGACGATGATTGAACCACCGGGCTGTAACCGCTGCCGGGGGCCGGACGTGTACCACTCCCACGTGTTCTCCATCGCGGTGTCGGACAAAGCGTCTTGTTCATCCAAGATGTCGTCAAGGATCACGATGTTGCCGCCGCGTCCGGTCATGGCACCGCCCTTACCAATGAAGAACGCCTCACCGCCGCCCTTCGTGTTCCACCGACCGGCAGCCTTGGAGTCAACAGACAGGCCAACATTGGGAAAGAGTTCCTTGTAACGGTCTTCTTCTACAAGGTTACGGATCATGCGACCGAAGCGTTGGGCAAGTTCGGCGGTGTGCGAACCAACGATCAACTTGCTGTCGGGGATTTTTCCCATGACATAGGCCGGGAACAGGTAGCTGCCGAGCTGGGACTTTCCGTGCCGAGGAGGCATGGCAATCATCAGGCGCTTGCATTTACCAGCAATGACGCGGTCAAAGGCTTCCGCAATTATCTTGTGGTGTTCCCCAACGAGCATCTCGGGCCACACGTATTTGCAGAAGTCAAGAAAGGTGCTGTTGGCTTTCTCTTGGGCATCCAATAATTGGAGGCGGAGTTCGAGTCGGAGGCGTTCGGCTTCGACATCTTGTGGCGTGGCGGTGTTCACGGGCAGACCTTCAGGTTCTGAATTTTTTATATATTAACCCACCCCAAGCTTTTTTCCAAGCAAGGGGGGTCTTTTGTGGGGAGGCCGGGGGTGGGGGGTCAGGTTTTTAGGAGTCTTTTGTTTGTTTAAAACAGGGCCTATGTCCTTCGCTTGCGCTGACGGGGCCTAAAGTGGCCCTCCCCCCTAAGGAAGTATGACTGACAGGTGTACCGGCGTGCCCACCCGCCCCCGCCACCACCATTGAGGGAAGGATATCAAAAAATCGAGCGTGTCAAATGAAAAATAACAATCGGTGCGAGCGCACCGATTAACTTTCTCTATGATGGCCTAAGTCGTTGATTCTAAAGGGGAAAGTAAAAAGGCCCACACCTTGCGGTGTGGGCCTTGGGTCTGGACTGGTTGGCAGCGCCGACCAGTGCGCGGATCAGTCGCAGACTAACTCGTACTGTGCGACCTCTTCTATCTTCACTCCGACTTGCACCTTGCGACATGTCGGACTGTCTGATCTGACATAAGCAGATATGTTAACGACTACATCTTCCAGCTCGAAAGTGTAGTCGCGGTTCAAGTAGTTAGCCCAGTCCCTTGTTCCCATCTTCTCAGTTTGGGACGCGAAGAAGTCCAACAGTTTGACCAGTTGGACATCTTTAAAGCTTTCCAGTTTGTTCAGGCTAACTTCGATCGAGGGTTTGTAATAACTTGTCCGCATGTACAAGTTATGCACTGACAGGTCTAGGTCTTTAAAGATGGCAGAGTAGTTAGCCCTGATCTTCATTCGCTTTTCTTCCAGCATCTTAGCCTTGCTGATTAGCTCATGGCCATCTCTGCGGGATTTGTCGGAAGCTTCACTGATTGCCTGAATCAGTGGATTAGTTTTGCGTTTCATAATCTATCCTTTCTAGGTTGCACTGGATCGGCTGATCCAGTGCTTGAATTATAACAGGAATTAACGCACTCTTACAACTAAATCCATATCAGCGATTTTATCGTCTAGGTTGTTGTTCATCCAATCCGTGATTATGTCGCTAATGTTGTGGTCGTGCAGGTCGAGGTTATTCGACACCCAGTCGTTGATCTTGTCATCGATGTCTATGTTGCTATCCATCCAGTCGCTAATCTTCTGATCTATCACCGATTCAATTCGCTGATCGATTAGATCGGTGATAGCTATCTTCTCCGGACTGCGGGCGCTGAGTATCTGATCGACTGCGCCGATCACAGTATTGAGCAGCACGCGTGCTGCTGTTTGCACTGCCACGCCGTCACTGCTGGCGGTTGCCAACTGATCCACGTAATCGAGTGCTGCTGCTACGTCCACGCCACGGCTGCCGAACAAGTCGCTATACCATCCTTTAAGGGGGTTGTTCATTTTGCTATCCTTTCAATAATTGGTTGCGTTCTTCTTCTGTTGTAAACCACTCGACATGGGTAACCTCGTCACCATCTTCATCGTTGGAATACTCAATGCCCCACTTATAGGTGGCATGTGCTAAGTCTTCGCATGGAAATTTATATTGCTCGTCTGTCATTTCTCTATCCTTTCTAAGTGCGCCCCAAGATCAAGGCGTAAGAGAATTACATCACGGGCCCCGGTCCGCGTCCAATGAATTGTTTCTATCGAACCAGCGCCAGCAATAGATTATCTTTACCCCGGCGAGCCCACCCGCCCCCGCCGCCACCATTGTGGGAAAAAGTAACGCGGGCCGTGGTCCACGGCCCGCGAGCAAAGGGCAACGGGCAAAAAACCAGCAAACGCGCACCGGCGGCAGCCGGTGCGCGGGCCATGGACCACGGCCCGCGCCACAATCTACACCGGCAACCGTGCGAGGGCCGAGGATCGGTTTACATGTGGCAACTTAACGGGGCAAACATGCACAATAATGCCTGATTCTCGAATGAAAACAAGCACTATTGTGCAGCAGTTAAGCAGCGAGCAGCTCCAATGCGCGGTTTTTAATCGCGGCACCAGTGCCAAACCATGCCGATTCAAGGCGCGTATTGTTACTGCGTCCGCGCTCATGATCAACTAATTCAGTCACTGAATTCAGCATGCCCCAGCGCGTGCCAACTACGCCGCCCAGCTCCGAACCGATAGCTGCACCGTTGAATAATTGCATGATTCGCTTGTATGCCCGCGAATCGCTGATTTCAATCCGGCCTGTGTGGTATGGCTTGAGCAGCTCAGTTACAAACGCGTCCGCATCATCCGCGCCCATAGTCACGCCTGCCAGCTTGCGCGATTCAATTAAAAAGCGCTCCCAATGATTCGCCACTATGCCCAGCTCTAACCGTACCTTGTCAGCGTCGAATCGCTCACTGTGCAGCACGCGCACGGCTGCGGTGTTATCTCCCAGCGCCGCCGTGATAGTGTTATTGCAAACCACGCGAACCGTGGTGAATTTTGCAACCGTGGCCATGGTTCCATCGTATGACGTGCCGAGCAGTAAATAAGGCTTGACCGTGTCACCGTCTACCACGTCAGCGCCCGCGCCTACTGAGGCCAGCGCCCAAACGCGCCGCCCATAGCTAAGCGCCCCGGCGGTTTCCAATTGAAAGCCGCCCAGCTTGACCAGTGAATCAAAAAAGCCCATAACGTCAGCGGGTTGGACCACGTTGTACCCGTCAGATACTACGGCCAAAGGTGCGCCGGTGTCGCTGCGGTGCAATACTTTGCGGCCTTTGAATGCCTCCGGTTCGCTTGCTGCCTTCGTGCGAAACAGTACAGGAGATTCCAGCACGCTATAAGCTAAGCCCGCCTCACGTGTCCATGTTGGAATATCAGCGCCCGCCGTCAGTGCTTGGCCTAAGCCGTGCCATGGGGTTTGTCCGGCGTATGCCATTGCAGCCGTGCCGGTTGTTGTATCGATCATGTGTGCCATGTTGCTATCCTTTCTGAGTTGAATCAAAAGCCGCCCGGCTTCTGATGTGTTGAATTCTAGTCTATTGTTCGCGCCGGTCAATTGAATTATTCCTATCGGTTCGGGGTTTTCAATTAACCGTATCTATCGAGCAGCCACCCAATAAACAGCCACAGTAAGACCGCCACAATTAGCATGCTGCCACCTCGCGCCCGATATCGCCCGCGATATGGTGCCGCAATAGCGAACCAACAGGCAACCCCCGGGCAAAAGCCCGCACCGCTTGCGCGTCATTGGCGTGGCCGGTTTTCCGCGTGCCGTGCCACTGTATCGCCACCGGACCACTGGCCGCGTAGCAGCCGCCCGCGTCATCCGTGCCTACCCGTTTTTTTCCGGTGCCATGGGCAACAAAAACAACGACAAATTCCCGATCCCCCCGGGCGCATAGCGGCGAACCGCCGCCACAGTCCGCGCACGTAAACGATTCGGCCAGCTCAGCGGGACAACGGGCAAACGTCACCCCGTGAATTTTACGCGGCCAGCTCTCGGCAGTGTCCACCGGGGCAGCGTAAACCGCCGGGCGGCCAAGCTCTACAGTGCGCACCGCGTCCGCGATGGTGTCGCAGCTCGCGTTAATTGTCGTTTTACCCGGTGCCGGTATCGGCAGCGCCTCAGCGGCAAAGTGTGAATAAGCCCATGCCATACCCCGGCGCGGTACAGAATCATAAACAGCGGCCAAATAATCCGCGTCGATATGGTCGGTGCCGGTCTCGCTTTTGGGGTGCAGTGCGCAGCTACGCGGACACGTGCCATAGGTTTCATGTTCACCAGCGCGATAAGTAACAGCTATCGGGCCGGTTTTTTTATTGGCTGATATTGCAACGGTTTTCAACATAACTCTATCCTTTCTTGATTGGTAAGGCGGCCAGTGTAGGCCAGCTCCGGCACAATTCCCAATTGATTTTCTAAATATTCCAGCCGTTCCGATAGCTTGGCTTTATTGATCGGTTCGACAATGAAAACCCCGTCAAAAGTATCGCGCCCCCACTGTATCGCATCCCGTTTTAATTTGAAAATTTTAGAAGGGCCGTCTCGCTGAGCGTGCGCCCAATAAACGCAAAGGGTTTTTGTCTTCATTCTCTATCCTTTCTGTTCGCTGAATTATTTCAGCAGCCACTATTTTGACAGAATCCAGCCAAATGTCCAATTGATTTTTTCGATCAATCCACCGGTGCCGATAGCTTTTCTTTAAGCTCCGCCCAATTCATCCCCCGGGAGGGCCAGACCGCCAACGGGGGCAGCCGAAGGCCATCGGCAGCCAAAGCCAAAGCATCGCGCCCATGGTAGAGAAAAACCTGCTCAGGCTTAAGCACTTCCCCGCCCGCGCGTAAGGCAAGGACAAAGCACGGTCGGCCCTTGGCAGCATGTCGAACCAAAAAAGCAATTTGATGCGGCCGCAATTTCACTTTCAAGCCACTGTGCACCACTTTCAATTCCATCATCACAAAGCAATCGTCCACGCCCACCAGCATGTCGGGCACGCCAAGGTTCACCCGGTTTTCAATTCGCTCGATGTCACAGCCCAAGGCCTTGAGTCCATCGCGCACGCGTGCGGAGAATTTCGCCTCAGGTGTCGTCGCCACGGTCTATCTCAAAAACGTCTAAAGGAGGTTCGGCCACACCAGAGTCAAAGGCCGGGTCTTTCTCCCGGTCGATGGTATCAAGCACTTTGCCCGTGCTGGCATCAATCAAGGCAGTCGGCGGCGGGCCACCGTAGAGCCGTTTCAGTTCGTCAAGCTTGCGCTGCACTTCCTCTTTCGACATCGAGTCAATTGTCCCGTGCCTGATTTCCTTGCGCTCAACGTAAATGGTGCCCAAGGCTTGGCCGCGCCTGTACTCCGCCTGCACGGCAGCAGCAAACGCCCCCGCAGCCAAAGCTTTGTCCCGAATATCCTGCAAGTCTTTCATGTGCCGCTCGTACGAGGTGTTGTACTTCGAGGCCAACTCAGCGCGGTAGGCCTGAATGGCAGCCACAACATGGGGATATTCTTTCGGGTTGGTCAACTTCCACGCCATGACCGAGGCCGAGCCCTCCTTGTACCCGGCACGCATGGCAGCCTCTTTTAAGGTCACCCGGCCATCGCCAGACACGTATTCCTGCACAAACTTCCATTCCTTGGCGTTCAAGACCTTTTGCTGCCTCAGGGGTCGGACTTCGCCCGCAAGCCTCTGCTTGGCCTTGTCAGGCACCACAGGGGGCACGTTCCAGACATCCCGCTTGGTCATGCAGTCCTCCACAGCCGCCAGCCGTTCTCAACCTTGCGCATGGAGAACACCCAGCCGGGCTTATGGACCTTGGCAAAGCGTATCGCTGCCACCCTAGCAGAGGTCGCCTGCTTCTCGCCCTTAAACAGGATGCTGTCGCCCGGGTCCATGTCCCTGAAAGGGTAGGTCGTGCGGTCCTCGGGTATCGGGATATTTGCTTCAATCTGTATCATGGACTAATTCCTGTAAATATCTAACATCCAAGTATAGATAGCGTAAAGCGCTCTGTCAAGGTCAATCCCAATCAAGACCTCCTATATAGGGATCTGGGAGGAAGAGTAGTAAAAAAAAAATCACCTCCTCTAAACGTAGGGACACCCCAGTAAATTACTCCTAAACTTACAACGTAATGTACTGTACACCAATAACTCCTTGATTTCATTGACTTATTACACCATTACGTCTATCACGTCTATTCCCACAAAAAAAATAAAAAAAACACCTCTTACCTCCAAAACTCCTATATAGATTCCCAAAATTGCATAACAAACCCTGTTCTATATATCCAAAACGATATATACAAGGGTAAACCCCTATGAAAAACACAACAAAATGTACTTGACACGTAGTGTCCTCTAAGCCATACTACGTGTCCCTAACACATGTAATTCAAGAAAGGATAGCAGAGTATGAGTCAAGATCAACTAACCCAGCTACAGACGGCAGACCTTTTGCTCAGGGTCCCCGTTCAGGTAATGTACGGCAGGAACAACGAGGGCAACACATTCATAAAGACTGTATCCGTGGTCCACGGTCCGTTATCCTTGGACATTACCGCACTACTTACTGAAGACGACTTCTTTGACGTGTTCGAGCAGATACACGATTGGTACGATGAAAGTGGTCCTTTAGGTTTGTTCGAGGAGCGTGGCCATGATTGATACCCATTTCAGCCCTTATGCGGGCCTGTTGAACTACACATACACTTTTCTGAACGGCAAGACAAAGCATTCTTTGGACTGTTGGTTGGAGGCAGAGGATGCTGATCCAAGTGTTGGCTTGGCCGAGTCTTGGTCCGTGTTCTATGCTTATTTAGGCGGCGTGGACATTTCTGAGTTATTGTCAGAGGACACTACAAACGACATCATTGAGCAGGCGCAGTTGGCATATCAGGCTTTGGCCGAGGAGAATGTTTATGACTGACGGTAAAGACACCGGCAAGGACAAGGGTCGGGAATTGATTCCGGAGGAGATAAGAGCAGCCAAGGCCGACGTACAGCGTGTGGCCACGGAGATTGCCAAGACCATGTTCAGGCATTCTGATTCACCTCAGATATCTGTCTTGGCGGCAATGATGGTAGCGGCGGGCGGTGCCCGGGCCACGGGCCTTGACAAGCATTCTGCGATAGACATGTTCTTGACCTTTTACAACGATGCAACCAACTTTATGGCGGAGGAATGATGGACAACAACGATTGGGACGTGGACGGTAATTTGAAGATTGTGATTGAGCAGCATGGCTGTTTGGCCGAGGTCATTGTGCCGGGGTCCGTGATCCGCGAGGCACATCACAATTTAAACCTTAAGGAATTCTTGCAAAACAGCATGGTCGATTTGTATGCCCGCTTGGCGTACATGCAGAGGAAGGCTGGGATAGATTTATGAACTGGGGATCATTTATTGGCATAGCCTGTTTCATTGCATGGCTCACGCATGTCTTCACTTGCTTTGCACAAGGCTTGTGGGGATTCTTGATTGCCGGGGCACTTGTGTTCCCAATTGGAATCTTGCACGGTTTTTATCTTTGGTTTCACTGACCCGTTATGGACGAGGATACAAGACTGGTCCTTGAGGCGTGGCGCGGGCTGCTGGTAGAAAACCAAGCGTTGCGCGAACGCATTCATCTTTTGGAGAAAGAACATGTTAGAGAACGTATTCACGTGGACGATTCTTTTACTGATTGGCGGCGTGTTGGTCGTGGTCGTCGGCGCAATCCTGATAGCAGCGATTGATTTTTTGCAAAACGGAGGACGAAATGACTAAGGATTCAAGAATTCCTGATCAACAGGGGTTTATGGCAGTTTCGCCAAATGACCCTAACCCCAAAGGTACGCTGTTTTTCACAGAAGAGGCAGCACTTAAACATAAAGCGAACATGGACATCCAGTTGGAAAAGTATCCAGAAGGCTGGAACGTTGACCATTGGAAAGAAAAGCCCGAACCTTGGCAGGTTTTTAAATTAACAATCAGCGAAAGAATTGCATGACTGAATTTAACAAACCAACAGAGGTCAGCTATGTGACCTTGGAAGACTACAACCATGTTGAGAGTATGAACAGGGTAAAGAAAGCGTTTGATGAAGAGATGCAAATGAAAGCCAAGACCCAGCAGGAGTTCTTTAACGAACTTCGCAACGGCGTGATTGAAGAAGTGGCGCTGCATGTTGAAAAGCTCAAAGGCTTTGGCAAAGACACCATCAGTTCGCTGGCTATCTACATTCGGGAGATGAAGAAATGATTGACGATCTTTTGGACCACCTCACAATCATAGGCTTTGTGACTCTTGCAGCACTACTTGCGCTTGGTTTTATTCTTGGCATTATTTGGGTATTGCAGTCAACGTTTGGCCCAAGCGATGAACAAAAAGCTGAGATGCGCGTGCCGCGACTCTTGTCCGAAGCAGATGGTTGCAAGGTCTACAGGTTTGTGGACGATGGTACGCACTACTTCACACGATGTGGTGAGCAGGTAAATACCGAGCGCCATTACACAGAATCTTGTGGCAAGAACTGCACTCGTAATCGCACTGAATCAATCGCAACGGAAGGCAACAAATGAAACTCACTGAGCAAAACAAGTTTGCTTTGGCCTTGCATGGTCTTCCGTTGTGCGCAGTCTGCAACAAACCTGTCGAGCGCATGGAGTCTGAATACGACATCAACAATTATCAAAAGCGGTTTCGTGTTTACTGCCACGGACAAACCGAAGAAGCGTTTCTCAACGACATGGATATTTGGAATGCAGACAGCATACGCATGGGTCAGGCATTCGTTGACAAACTACCGCAACCACAATTGGAGAACAAATGAGAGACACGGTAAGTAAATTTATCCGTGAGATTTTGCGCTCCCGCACCCTGCGGGAGATCATCGCCAAGGAACTGCGTGAAGCGCATCAGAAGAAGCTGGAGGCTGAGTCTGCCGTGGAGTACGCCGTATCCATCGTGCAGTACAACGAGAAGCGGATCAAGCGCCTTGAGAACAGACTGACAGAACATACACAGGAAGGAGACTACACATGACACCAACAAATAAGCTGCGCTTTGTTGAGCGTGAAAAAGTTACTGTTGATTTGTTTTGCAACCCTACGTATCAAAAAATACGCATCCTCCAGCAATGGTGGGAAAACAAAAACATTGTGCTTGCGATTCATGTTGAGGATAAAGATGGAAACCCTTTGCCGTCACCAAATCGTGGCGAATGGCGTGACGTACCCGTGGAGGCGGAAGCATGACACAAGAAGCATTGAAGCTGGCGCTTCCATTGCTGGAAGACTGTGTAAATAGCTATCGCTTGAAATATGAGCGACCCGCTTTTGACAAAGCAATTGCCGCCATCAAAGAAGCCTTGACACAGCCAGAACAAGAGCCTGTGGCAGATGCTTTGCATTTTGCCCAATGGACTGCCGCCAAAAAAGACTTGTCAGACTACATTTGCATTGGCGAACTAACACTTGCTGGAATTGAGGACAATCTTGAAGGAGCAGAGTTTGGAGAGTCTGAGATTGAACGATTTGAAGCCGTCATTGAATCTTTGCAAGAAAACCTGGTCACTGGGCGAGAGTGTAAGAAAGTCCCGTTGATCGCCTACATCGGCGAGAACAACATCACCCCACCACAGCGCACATGGGTTGACTTGACTCGCACACAAATTCAGAATGTTTATTTTGAAATCTTAAAAGAACATCGTGGTGGTCATCAGATGCAGGGGCAGCTTGCGTTTGGGGAAGCCTTGCAAGCCAAAATTAAGGAGAAAAACAGTGTTTGACCGACTAATTCTCAGTGCTGTATTGGGTACGGTAGGCTGGAACGGTCTATTCCCGGACCCACCACCGCCTCCAGCACCCCTGTCATTGCAAGCCAAGGCGAAGTACAAGTCCGTGAGCGCAGTGTGCGACAAGAAAAAGAAAACCAAGACAGTGATGCAGATGTGTAAACGATGGAAGGAGCAACAGAATGCTTGAAGCAATCAGAACATTCTTTGGCAAGTTACGCGGGGAGCGCGGTGAGCGCAGGACAATCGTTGAGCAGGGGTTGGTGTACAGGTGCACCAAGTGCCAGCTTATTTTCTTAACACGAACAGCAGGCGAGAAACACAAATGCATGGAGGCAAGATGAACTGCCCCGAATGCGCTGCGTGGTCCGTGATCCTTGAAACGAGAACAACCCCTGTTAGATACAGGAGACGAAGGGAGTGCGCAAATGGCCATAAATTTACAACGGAAGAAACCATTGTTCCCCCAGAAAAAATGGAAGAAGAAGCTCTTGTCCGATTCAAAACGCATCGACAAAAGCACGTGGAATCCGTTCGAGAAAGTAAATCTAGAAATATTGGAAAAGTCCCATAAGAAGGGCTTAGAGGAAGGCAGTATCAGGCAGTATCTTTTTTTAACCAATTTTGGTCATGATCAACACGAAGAGGATGAAGAGGAATGAGAAAACAAAGCAGCAAGTCACAAAAGTTCATGGAGTACATCATGAGCCACCCAAACGCTAAGGTAGGCACCGTGGCAAAGAAGTTTGGCATTACCCCGGGACTGGGCTACCAGTTGCGCAAGAAGGCACTAGACAATCAGATAGGTGTCTTTGCACCCCCTGAGATGGTGCCGATGCCTGAGCCACGTTTACCGGACTTCAGCGTAAATAGTGTTTTGGACACCCGGGCCAAGGACTACGGTTTGTTCAAAGACGGCGCTGCGCTCATGCAGTCATTAAAACGATCTCTGGCCGAGCATGCAGCAAGGCACAACAAAGCCTTTGCCGATGACCAGTGGGAAGCGCTGGAGATGATCGTGCACAAAATGGGCCGCATCGTTAACGGCAACCCTGACGTGGTGGATCACTGGGTCGATATTGCAGGGTACGCAACACTGGTTGCTGACCGGCTGCAAGGGAATGCGCGATGAAGAACGATGCGTTTGAGTCCGGGGTTAGCACAGTAATTAAGCCAATGCCTACAAGGAAACCGGCGGAAATTCGGGCCATGTTCCTTGCTGCGTTGCGCTCAAACAACTACACGATGAAAACCACGGAGATTGCAGCGTTCACTCATCTGCCCGCCTCCGTGGTCCGCCGTTGTGGGTTGAAGTTGGCCAACGAAAGCAAGATCGAAGCGGTCCTCGTTTCGGGGCGCGGGAAGGGGGAATACCGTTTCACCATTACGCAGCTTGATTTGTTTGAAGACATGGCGGTCACCAAGACAAGGTTCTGGACAATCTTCAAGAAGCTGTTAAGATTTTGACGTTGAGACCTAGTTGGTGAAAACTGACAACACCAGTCCGAGGTAGGGTGTATAAATATTCCTCGGGCCAATAAGTCTGAGAATTGGTGGGTATGAAGCCGGTCATTGGGCCTCTGAAGGACAAGCCACTCGCGGGGGAGCTGTCAATAAGCCTTTCATCCCGGTGCTCCATGCAGGTCGCAACTGCAACAGTTCTCAGTCTTGTTGGTGCGGCGTGGATGGACACGCTAGGTACGGTGCAGAAACATTCGATGCAGGGTTGCTGGATACGGCATGGCCTGAACTGCTAAGGTACTGATAGGACAATTGGAGTTGGCTCTGGGGACGCTCAACCGACCGGCGACAGCGGCTAGTGGGCTGTCAATCTGGTATCAAGCCCAGACATCAACAACTAACACGCATGGGGATTGACTGGTTCATGTGGTTGCCGCTGAAAGGCTTGCGCCACCTCTGGTAATTCCTCACCAGTCCCCAGTCGTATTGGTTATTTCGCCTCTCCCCAGCTCGGGCCGATCTCCACATCACAGCGGCTGGGAACTTCTAAGCGCACAGCGTTGGCCATGATCTCGGCAGCAGCCTGTGCCTCATCCCGGTTCCGGACACTCAGCGCCAGCTCATCATGTACTTGCAAGATGGGGTCAAACCCGGCCTTGGCGAGCGCCACCATGGCCGCTTTGGTCTGATCTGCGGCTGACCCTTGAATCAGCTTATTCAAGCCCTTGTACGTGCCTGCACGCTTGATCCTTGGGCCATAGGCCACGATCGCTTGCTCATAGGGCAGCGCCTTGTTCACGCCCCACTCAATCGGCTCCCACAGCGGGAACCGACACTTGCGCCCCAGTAGCGTCCTGATGGACCCGCCGGACGCTGGGTGTTCAATCCGTTTCATCACCGCGTTCACGGTGCCTTTAAGGAACGGTACCTTAATGTGGAAAGTGTTGATCAGGGCGGACGCTTCTTCGATGTCCAATCCCAGCTCCGCAGCCAGTTTTGCCTTGCCCATGCCGTACATCAAGCCAAGGCCAATGGTCTTGGCCTGCTTTCGCTTGATCCCGGCCATGTCGGCAATCATTTGGTGAAAATCGGTGCTGGGGTCATCACGGTATGCATCCACCATCCTGTACGCACTCGGCAGGTCCAAGAGGCTTGCATAGTGCACCAAGAGGCGCGGTTCTTGGGAACTGAAGTCGTTGGCTGCCCATAGCTCACCCTCTTCCGGCAAAAAGAGCGAACGCACCATAGGGCCGATGATTTCGTGGCGGGCCGGTACCTGTTGCAAGTTGGGGTTGTTCATGGACAGCCGTCCAGTAATGGTGCCGCCGTCATCGTTGCGCATCTGGTTCACGTGCGGATGAATCCTGCCGGTCTTCTTGCTGAAGTCCATGTAGGGCTGGAGGAAAGTGCCGTGGGTCTTGTTGGTCTCGCGGGCCTCAACAATCAACTTAGCCACAGGATGTGCACAGTCATCCAAGAAACTCTTGGTAAAGCTCGGTGCCCCGGCAGCCGTCTTGCCGTAGGCTACGCCCAGCTTGTCAAAGGCCATGGCAATTGATTGGGCAGCCCAGATGTCCACAGATTTTCCACAGGCAGACTTCAGCTCTTGGTGAATCTGATGTTCCCGCACAATAAGCCTATCGATCAACATGCCGCATTTAGCCCGGTCAAAGCGGATGCCGCGCAGGGTCATGTTCATCAAAATTGGGAAGACGGAGGTTTCCAGATCAAAGATTGACTCAACCTCGTCCTGACGCATCTTGATCTTGAAGTGCTTCCACAGCTCTAGGGTC
>Ga0209084_1000857_pt1 | contig 27548 bp, 27 predicted proteins | sample C_130820_MF_Meta_FD_187309 | JGI IMG/M metagenome (GOLD analysis project Ga0209084, IMG submission 187309) | Freshwater microbial communities from Lake Croche, Canada to study carbon cycling - C_130820_MF_MetaG (SPAdes) (version 2) | ecosystem: Environmental > Aquatic > Freshwater > Lake...
GGGGGCGGATTCGTTGACAGAAGTTAAGAGATCAGTGGTCATCAATGGCTTTCTTTGTAGGAGCCTGCCTGCAGGCGATGGGGGCAAAGCCTTTTGCCCGCAGGCGGGCTCCTACAGGGGATCGTCAAACGTCTATTTCAATGCTGTCGCCGTGCAGTTCCATCAGCTCACGACGGGCAGCGGCTTCGCCTTTGCCCATCAATTGCATCATCAGATTTTCTGTGGCGGCGTTGTCCAGCGGGCCCAATGCAATGGGCAGCAGACGGCGGGTGTCGGGGTTCAGCGTGGTGTCCCACAATTGCTCCGCGCTCATCTCGCCCAAGCCTTTGAAGCGGCTGATGCTCCAGCCGTTTTCTTTCACGCCGTCTTTGCGCAGTTTGTCCAAGATGGCGGTCAACTCGCCTTCGTCCAGCGCATAGGCTTTGGAGGCGGGCTTTTTGCCTCGCGCAGGGGCATCGACCCGGAACAGCGGCGGCCGCGCCACATACAAATGCCCAGCTTCGATCAGCTTGGGGAAGTGCCTGAAAAACAAGGTGAGCAGCAGCACCTGGATGTGCGAGCCGTCCACGTCCGCATCCGACAAGATACAGACCTTTCCGTAGCGCAGATTACTCATGTCGGGGCTGTCGTTGGGGCCGTGCGGGTCCACACCAATGGCCACCGAAATGTCGTGGATTTCGTTGTTGGCAAACAAGCGGTCGCGGTCCACCTCCCAGGTGTTAAGGACTTTGCCGCGCAAAGGCAGAACGGCCTGGCATTCTTTGTTGCGGCCCATTTTGGCGCTGCCACCCGCCGAGTCGCCCTCAACCAAGAACACCTCGTTGTGCGCAATGTCTTTGCTCTCGCAATCGGTCAGCTTGCCGGGCAACACGGCCACGCCGGAGCTTTTGCGCTTTTCGACTTTTTGACCCGCTTTTTGTCGGGTTTGCGCAGCCTTGATGGCCAGATCGGCCAGTTTTTTGCCGTAGTCCACATGTTCATTGAGCCACAACTCCAAAGCCGGGCGCACAAAGCTGGACACCAAACGCACCGCATCCCGTGAATTGAGCCGCTCTTTGATCTGGCCCTGAAACTGGGGGTCCAGCACTTTGGCACTCAACACAAAACTGGCGCGGGCAAATACGTCCTCGGGCATGAGCTTGACGCCTTTGGGCAACAAACCGTGCAGCTCAATGAAGCTCTTGACGGCGGTGAACAAGCCATCGCGCAAGCCGCTGTCATGCGTGCCGCCCGCACTGGTGGGGATCAAATTCACGTAGCTCTCGCGCACCGGGGCGCCGTCTTCGGTAAAGGCCACGGCCCACGATGCACCCTCGCCCTCGGCAAAGCTGTCGTGATTCGCGTCGGCAAAACCCTCGCCTTCAAACAGCGGGATCACCGGCTCGCCGTTGAGGGTTTGCATCAAATAGTCGCGCAAACCGGCTTTGTATTGCCACTGCTGGGTTTCTTTGGTTTTTTCGTTGACCAGGGTCACTGTCACGCCCGGCATCAAGACCGCTTTGCTCCGCAGCAAATGGGTCAGGTCGTTCATGGGCAGGGCACTGGATTCAAAGTACTTGGAATCCGGCCAAGCACGCACGGTGGTGCCCTGTTTACGGTCACCTTCTGCCGCCTTGCGGGTCACAAGCTGTTCGGTCACATCGCCGCCCGAAAAAACCAGGCTGGCCACTTGGCCTTCGCGGTAGCTGGTAGCTTCCAGGCGTTTGGACAGCGCGTTGGTCACGCTCACGCCCACACCATGCAGGCCGCCAGAAAAACTGTAGGCCCCGCCCTTGCCCTTGTCGAACTTACCGCCCGCGTGCAGCCGGGTGAAGACCAGCTCAATGACAGGGGCGTTTTCTTCGGGGTGCAGTCCGAACGGAATGCCCCGGCCATCGTCTTCGATGCTGACCGAGCCATCGGCATGCAGGACGACTTTGATTTTTTTTCCATAACCGGCCAGCGCCTCATCGGCGGCGTTGTCCAGCACTTCTTGGATGATATGCAGGGGGTTGTCGGTGCGGGTGTACATGCCCGGGCGCTGCTTGACGGGCTCCAAGCCCTTCAAGACGCGGATCGAGCCTTCAGAGTACTCGGGGGAGGTTTTGACAGTTGATTGGGTAGCCATGGACGCAGATTGTAGTAGTAACCGACGTCAAGTACTGGATGCAATCACAGTTGAGTTGCTCTTTGAGGGCGTCTTCACGCTTAAACTGCGCTTTTCCTTGTGACTTTTTGAGTCGTATTGACGGAATTTGGAGTTTTTCATGCAGGTCATCATCATCACCGGCGCTTCTGACGGTATCGGCGCCGAAATGGCGCGGCAACTGGCCGCCCAATGGGGTCCAGCAGTCAGCTTGGTGTTGGCAGCACGCAATGCTTCAAATTTGGAGGCCATCGCAAGTCAATGCAGCAATTGGGGCAGTCCCACTTTGGTCGTACCCACTGATGTGACGGTGCAGGCCCAGTGCCAGAACTTGGTCGCCACAGCCGTGTCACACTTTGGTCGTCTCGATGCTTTGATCAATAACGCGGGTGTCTCGGCACAAGCCTTGTTTGCCGACGTCAAAGCAGAAGACCTGGGTTGGTACGAAGACCTGATGCGCATCAACCTGTGGGGCAGCATGTGGTGCACGCACGCCGCACTGCCGCACCTCAAGAAGTCTCGTGGGCGTTTGGTGGCGGTGTCGTCCTTGGCCGGGCTGGTGGGCGTGCCGGGCCGAACCGCCTACAGTGCCACCAAATTTGCCATGACCGGATTTTTTGAAGCCCTGCGGGCTGAATTGCGTGGCAATGGGGTCAGCGTGACCACGGCTTATCCTGGCGTGGTGGCCACCCAAATACGCTACCGTGGCCTGAATGCGCAAGGCGTGCCGGCCGGTTCAAGCGGGTTGAAAGAGGACAACGCCATGAGCGTGGAAGCATGCGCTCGCTTGATTTTGCAGGGCATGCAGGCCCGCGAACGCGAAGTTGTGATGTCCATCAAGGGCAAAATCGGGCGTTTTTTGAAACTGCTGGCGCCTGGCTTGGTTGAAAAAATGGCCTTGGCCGCACTCAAAGACGAATTTAGACCGCGCTGATCACCCCTATACATGGATGCTTTACCGACATGACCGACACACTGCACGGCAGACTAGCCCCTTCGGCCTGGCTGCAAAAATGGGCACATCTCATCACCCCTCAAGGCAGCGTGCTGGATGTGGCCTGCGGGGCGGGGCGGCATATGCAGTTTTTAGCCGAGCGGGGTCACGGCGTGACCGGCGTGGACCGCTCCCCAGACGCCATTGATGCAGCAAAGCCCTGGGGACACGCGGTGTTGGCAGACATTGAAACCGGTCCCTGGCCTTTTGAGGACTTGACCTTCGACGCAGTGATCGTGACCCACTATTTGTGGCGCGATCTGCTGCCCACCCTAGTGGCCAGTTTGGCGCCCGGTGGCGTATTGTTCTACGAAACCTTTGCTGCAGGCAACGAGACGGTGGGCAAACCGTCACGGCCTGACTTTTTGCTGCAACCGGGTGAGCTGCTCGAGGTGTGCGCTGGCCTGCGGGTGGTGGCTTTCGAAGACGGCTTTCTGGAAGCGCCAGAGCGGTTTGTGCAGCGGATCGTGGCGGTAAGGGAATCGTCCGATCTCAAACCAAAACGATACCCCTTATGACCCCAGTGGGTTTGCCGTTCCCATTGCCAGTCCGCCAGTCGTTAGAATGCACTTTTACCTGTAAAAATACCCGGCCATGACGACCTCATTTACGCCCATCAAAGGCAGCATTCCCGCTTTGGCAACACCTATGCTCAAAGATGGCAGCGTGGATTACCCCACTTTGCGCAAACTGATTGATTGGCATATTGCCGAGGGCACCGACTGCCTGTGCGTGGTCGGCACCACAGGTGAATCGCCTACCGTGAGTGTGCAAGAGCACCGCGAGATCATTCGCGTTGCGGTCGAGCAAGCCAACAAACGCATTCCCATCATGGCCGGTTGCGGCGCCAACGCCACAGCAGAAGCCATTGAGCTGGCTCAGTTTGCCCAAAGCGTCGGGGCAAATTGCCAACTGCAGGTGGTGCCCTACTACAACCGCCCCACCCAAGAGGGTCTGTACCAGCACTTCAAGGCGATTGCCGAAGCGGTACCGGGCTTGCCCATTGTCATGTACAACGTGCCCGGTCGGACCGTGGCCGACCTGCAGCATGACACCGTGATTCGCTTGGCCCAAGTGCCCGGCATTGTGGGCATCAAGGAAGCCACTGGCAACCTGGAACGTGCTCAGTGGCTGATCCGCGATGTGCCCCAGGGCTTTGCTGTTTACTCGGGTGACGATCCTACCGCTGTGGCAACCATGCTCTGCGGTGGCTCTGGCAACATCAGTGTGACCGCCAACATCGCCCCACGCCTGATGCATGAACTGTGCATGGCTGCTTTGGCAGGTGATGTGAAGAAGGCCATGGCCATTCAGCTCAAACTGATGCCCATCCATAAAAATTTGTTCATTGAAGCCAACCCCATTCCCTTGAAATGGGCCATGCAACGCATGGGCTTGTGCCATGGCACGATGCGCCTGCCTTTGACCCCTTTGTCCGTAGGTTATGAGCATGTGGTCGAGGCCGCTTTGCGCGACAGCGGCTTGATTTAATTTGACTTTGAACCGATCTCTTTTCAGGAAATACCCCGTGAATCGTTTTGCATATTCTGCTCGCCCATTGTCCGTTTTGGCCATGACCATGGCTTTGGCCGCTTGTTCTTCTTTGGACGAAGACAAAATCAATTACAAAAGCGCCAGCAAAGTGTCGACGCTCGAAGTGCCGCCTGACTTGACTCAACTGCGCAAAGATTCGCGCTACATTTTGGACAGCAACTCGGCCGCCGCTTCGGGCTTTCAAGGCGCACCCGTCAAAGCAACAGACAGCGCAACGGCCAGCAACAGCGCAGGCGATGCACGCATGGAGCGGTCAGGCACTCAACGTTGGTTGGTGGTGAACCGCCCCGCTGACAAGGTTTGGGGGGTACTGCAGGACTTTTGGAAAGACAATGGTTTTGTGTTGACCACCGAGCAAGCCGAGCTGGGCATCATGGAGACCGATTGGGCTGAGAACCGCGCCAAGTTGCCCCAAGATTTCATTCGTAAAACCTTGGGACGTGTGCTCGACTCTTTGTACTCAACCGGTGAGCGCGATCGCTTTCGCACCCGTATAGAACGCAACGCACAAGGCGGCGTTGATATTTACATCAGCCATCGCGGCATGATTGAAAACTACTCAGACGCTCGCAAGGAACAAACCGTATGGCAAGCGCGCCCTGCAGATCCTGAGCTCGAAATAGAATTTATGCGGCGATTGATGCTCAAATTCGGTGGTGCAACCGCGCCGGTTGAGGCTACAACTGCGGCGGCCGCAATGGTGGCTTCAAGCGGCGCCCAAGTGACCAAAGTCAACAAGCTGCCGGTCATCGAAGTCAACGATGATTTCGATCGCACTTGGCGTCGTTTGGGCGTGGCTTTGGACCGCACGAGCTTTACGGTGGAAGACCGTGACCGCAGCAAAGGCGTTTATTTCGTCCGTTATGTGCCAGCTAGCAATGCGGGCAAGGAACCTGGGTTCTTTGCCAAGCTGTTCAGCAGCAACTCCCCGGGACCCGCGTTGACTAAATACCGCATCACATTGACCCACAATTCTGGTCTGTCAAGCATTTCGGTTCTGAACGCGGAGGGTGTAGCCGACACAAGTGAAAACTCTGAAAAAATCCTCAAACTGATCGCAGGCGAATTGAAATAAAACCAGACTGCAGTCAAAAAAACCCCGCCAGTGCGAACTGCGGGGTTTTTAATGAGGGCCGCATGAACAAGTCACGCGACGATCAAAGTCAAGAATTACTTCTTGGCAGCGTCAGCAGCGGGTGCAGCAGGTGCAGCAGCGGGTGCAGCGGCATCTGCTGGCTTGGCATCAGCAGCTGGAGCAGCTGGTGCAGCGTCAGCAGCAGGTGCTGGTGCAGCAGCAGGTGCTGGTGCAGCAGGCGCAGGGGCTTCTTCTTTTTTACCGCAAGCGGCCAAAGCAGCAGCAGCGATCACGGCGGCCAAAACGAGGGACTTGTTCATGATGATTTTCCTTAACAGGGGGTGTGAAAACAATTTCCGGAAATTGTCAACGCAGATTGCAAGAGGCTTACTTACTGCAGTGACAGAGCGAAAGCACTCGAGCTCTTTCATCTCAGCCCCGAATTATAGCGTTAATCGTGCCCTTTTTCAGGGCACAACCTTTATTTGTAATGCATTTTGGTTCTATCCGCCTGCTTGGGTGTGAACCCAACCCGAATCGCACCAGTCGGACAGCAAATTCAGGGCGTCAGCTGAGAAAAGGGCGACACAGCGGCTGTCCAGACGACGATCATTGGACAACTGTTTCATCCAGCGGGCATCGCGACCGCTGGCCCTGAAGCTCTCGCCATTGATGAAAACATGGTGCGTATCGTGCATCATCCGAGTACGCCGGTCCAGCACAATGGATTGGGGCCATTGTGGCTCAAACTCAATACGGTTATCAAACCAGACATTGGCTTTGGGCTCAGTCAGGTACTCGCCAAGCAAACAATCAAGCAACCGGGGGTCTTGCATGGCTTTTTGCATGGCTGTACGGGCAAAGTCCTGCAATGCAGTGGGTATCGCTCCGGCCTCTTGCACTGCGATTTGTTTGGGGTCTCGGTAAATTGTCTCGCCCAACGTCTCCACAGCTTCTTCAGCCAGACCCATGAGAAGCTCTCGGGCCAATTCGCCTTTTTGGGGCGCACGAAAGCCCACAGAGTAGGTCATGCACTCGCCAATCGCATCGCCATCGTGCGCATACAGAGGCGGCAAGTACAGCATGTCACCGGGGTTGAGCAGATATTCTTCTTCGTACTCAAAGTTGGCGAGGATTTTCAAAGGAATACCGTCTTCCAGCGTCAGGTCTTTTTGACGACCTATCCGCCAGCGACGCTGTCCGTGGGCTTGTAACAGAAAAACGTCGTAACTGTCAAAGTGGGGGCCGACTCCGCCGCCTTCGGTGGCGTAGCTGATCATCAGATCGTCCAGACGTGCGTCGGGGACGAATCGGAATTGCTGCATCAATTGGTCAACGGCTTCGTTGTGCAAATTCACACTCTGCACCAGGAGGGTCCATCCCGCTTGCTTAAAAGGCGGTAAAGATTTTTGAGCAAAAGGTCCATGTTTGAGTGTCCAGCCTTTGGGCTTTCGCACCACAAGTCGTGACGCCACATCCTCTTGCGCGGCCAGCGCTGTGAGGGCGGCGCGATCGATCAAGGAAGTAAATCCGGGAATGGCATTGCGAATCAGCAAAGGTTTTTTGTGCCAATGGCGTTTCATGAACTGGTCGGGCGAAAGCCCTCCCAGCAAAGAAAGGTGTTGAGATGTGTCCATGCGACAATTCTCCTATGGAAATCACTCAACAATGCGTGGTCGCACTCACGTGGACCCTGAAAGATACCCTTGGCGAGACTTTGGACGTGCTCGAAGAGCCTGTGGAGTTCTTGCTCGGTGGGCGCGACTTACTGCCCAAAATCGAAGAAGCTCTACAGGGGCACGCCCGCGGCGAGAAGCTTCATTTGCAAATCGAACCCGAAGATGCTTTTGGCGACTTTGATGAAAATTTACTTTTCCTGGAACCGCGCGCCTTGTTTCCTGCCGATTTAGAAGAAGGCTTGACCATCGAAGGCACGGCCCTGCCGGAGGGCACGCACCCTGATGCACCGCGCAATGTCATCTACACGATCACAGAAATCTACCCCGAGCATGTGGTGCTGGACGGCAATCACCCTTTGTCAGGCATTGCGCTTCGCTTGCATTTGACAGTGGAATCCGTGCGTGAAGCCACCGAAGAGGAAGTCGGCCAAGGCAGCTGCGGGACCGGCTTTTTCAAAATTGAAGTGGGGCACAACCACGAACCCGCTGACCCCGACCGTACCTTGCACTGAGGTGATGACTGAGGCAGAAAATTTGTTTATTTTTTGCCCGTAGAACCGTAACCGCCCTCACCCCTAGCACTGGGAGCTTCGAATTCGGTCACCAGATTGAACTGGGCCTGCACCACGGGCACGATCACCATTTGGGCAATACGCTCCATGGGCTCGATGGTGAACGCCACGTCGCTGCGGTTCCAGCAGCTGACCATCAATTGGCCTTGGTAGTCACTGTCAATCAAACCGACCAGATTGCCCAACACAATGCCGTGTTTGTGACCCAAGCCCGAACGCGGCAGCAACATGGCGGCATAGCCCGGGTCTTTCAAATACACAGCAATGCCGGTAGGCACCAATTGCCATGCGTTGGCCGCCAAGCTCAAGGGCGCATCCAGGCACGCACGCAGGTCCAGGCCGGCGCTGCCTTCAGTGGCATAAGCTGGCAGCTGATCTGCCATGCGGGCGTCGATGATTTTGACGTCGATTTTCATGAAAAATTCCGTTATTACAGGGGTCGGCGTTGCCGTGCTGTCCAGCCAGCATCAGAGTCTGCGGGCAATGTCAGCGATCAGATCGTGCGCCAAGTCTTGTTTGGATGCACGAGGTAATTCACGCGCACCGTTGGCATCCACCAGCAACAAGGCGTTATCGTCCTGACCAAAGGTGCCGGGACCGATGTTACCCACCAACAAAGGCACCTGCTTGCGAATGCGTTTGGCCGTGGCGTGCTGGAGCAAATCGTGGCTTTCAGCGGCAAAGCCGACGCAGAACAATGCACCTAGCTGAGCCCGGTCGGACTGGGCTACAGAGGCCAAAATATCGGGGTTCTCCAAAAATTCCAGTTTCGGGGTCTCGCCCGAACCGTCTTTTTTGATCTTCTGTTCGGCCTGCGTATCAACTCGCCAATCGGCCACCGCGGCCGTGGAAATAAATACATTCGCTTGCCCGACCTGCGAATGCACTTGCGCATGCATGTCGCGGGCAGATCGCACGTCAAAACGTTTGACGCCTCTTGGCGTTGGCAGGCTGACCGGCCCTGCAATCAAAGTCACATCGGCGCCCGCTTGCCGCGCCGCCCGTGCAATGGCAAAGCCCATTTTCCCGCTCGACAAATTGGTGATGCCACGCACCGGGTCAATGGCTTCGTAGGTCGGCCCGGCCGTGACCAAGACAGATTTTCCGAGCAAAATTTGCGGTGTGAAAAAAGCCTGTAAATCTTCCAAAATTTCTTCTGCTTCGAGCATGCGGCCGTCGCCCGTTTCACCACACGCTTGCTCACCTTGTCCCACATCCAATACGTGTATGCCGTCTGCTTTGAGCTGGGCAACATTGCGCTGCGTCGCAGGGTTGGACCACATTTCACGGTTCATTGCGGGGGCGACAATCAAAGGCACTTGGTCCCGGGGACGGGCTAAACACAGGAGACTGAGCAGATCGTCAGCACTGCCGTGCAGCAACTTGGCCATAAAGTCGGCACTGGCCGGTGCCACAACGATGGCATCAGCCTCACGACTCAAATTGATGTGCGCCATGTTGTTGCCTTCGCGACTGTCCCACTGGGAAGTGAAGACGACCCGCCCAGACAGCGCTTGCATGGTCACGGCAGTCATGAAATGTTCTGCTGCGTCGGTCATGACGACCTGGACCGTGGCGCCTACTTTGACGAGGGCCCGACACAATTCAGCCGCTTTGTAGCAAGCGATCCCGCCTGAGAGACCCAGAACCAGATGTTTTCCAGCCAATGTGTTCATGGATGGCAATGTATCAGACCTTTTTCGGTCCTGGACCACGACCGGTGATCACAAGGCTGATGCGGCCTGACTATAATCACTCTTTACCAGCTCCCGGGAGACTTCTCTCCCGTCTTGGACATGACCAAATTCGTCTTCGTCACTGGCGGTGTGGTGTCTTCCCTGGGCAAGGGAATTGCCTCCGCTTCACTCGCTGCGATCCTGGAATCGCGCGGCCTATCCGTCACTCTCATCAAACTCGACCCCTATCTCAACGTAGACCCGGGCACCATGTCGCCATTTCAACATGGCGAAGTGTTTGTCACTGACGATGGCGCTGAAACAGACCTGGATTTGGGCCACTATGAGCGTTTTATTGAAACGCGAATGAAGAAAGCCAACAACTTCACCACGGGGCAAATTTACAAAAGCGTTCTCGAAAAAGAACGGCGTGGCGACTATTTGGGTAAAACAGTCCAGGTCATTCCGCATGTGACCAATGAAATTCAGGATTTCATCAAACGCGGCGCTGGTTTTGATACGCCTGAAGCTGTGGATGTGGCCATTGTGGAAATCGGTGGCACTGTGGGCGACATCGAGTCGTTGCCATTTCTCGAAGCGGTGCGCCAACTTAGCTTGCGCTTAGGGCCTAACAATGCAGCATTTGTTCACTTGACCTATGTACCCTGGATTGCGGCCGCAGGTGAGTTGAAAACCAAGCCCACCCAGCACACGGTGCAAAAGTTGCGTGAAATCGGTATCCAACCCGATGCCTTGTTGTGCCGCGCGGACCGCTTTATTCCGGACGAAGAGCGCGAAAAAATCTCGCTGTTCACCAACGTGCAAAGCTGGGGCGTAATCTCTATGCCTGACGTAGACACCATCTACAAAGTGCCGCGCGTGCTGCATGAGCAGGGCTTGGACGGCCTGATTTGCGACAAGCTGCGCTTGAACACCCCCCCCGCCAGCCTCAAACGCTGGGATGATCTGGTCTACGAAACCGAGCATCCCCAAGGGGAGATCACCATCGCCATGGTTGGCAAGTACGTCGAATTGACCGACAGCTATAAATCGGTTAACGAGGCCCTGCGCCATGCGGGCATGCGCAACCATGTACGGGTCAAAATCGAGCACATCGATTCGGAAACCGTCACCCCAGAAATGGTCTCGAAATTGACGTCTTTTAACGGCGTGTTGGTTCCTGGTGGTTTTGGTAAACGCGGCATCGAAGGCAAGATCGCTACCGCCCAATTTGCTCGCGTGAACAAAGTGCCGTACTTGGGTATCTGCCTGGGCATGCAAGTGGCGACCATCGAATACGCCCGCCATGTGGCGGGCATGCAAGACGCCAACAGCACAGAATTTGAGCCCGATACGCCCTTCCCCGTGATTGCCTTGATCAACGAGTGGAAAGATGCAGATGGCACCATCCAAGTGCGCGACGCCAACTCTGACCTGGGTGGCACCATGCGACTGGGCGCCCAAAGCTCCGACGTGGCCAAGGGCACTTTGGCCTACAACATCTACGGCGACGTGGTGACTGAGCGTCATCGCCATCGCTATGAAGCCAACGTCAATTACCTGGACACCCTGCGCAAGGCCGGCCTGGTGATCTCGGCACTGACTCAGCGAGAGCAATTGACCGAAATTGTGGAATTACCTCAGTCGGTGCATCCTTGGTTTGTCGGTGTGCAATTTCACCCAGAATTTAAATCCACGCCGTGGAATGGCCATCCCCTGTTCAATGCCTTCGTCAAGGCCGCCGTTGCGCATCAAGCGGCGGTCTGAGACCCCTACGCCCAGGACACCATCCATGAAACTTTGCGGATTTGACGTCGGTCTGAATCACCCTTTCTTCCTGATTGCAGGCACCTGCTCCATTGAAAGCCTGGAGATGTCTATCGATGTGGCGGGCCAACTGAAAGAGGCTTGCGCTGCTTTGGGCATCCCCTTGATCTACAAGGGATCATTCGACAAGGCCAATCGTTCGTCGGGAAGCACCCAACGCGGCGTGGGTATCGATGTGGGCTTGAAAATTCTGGACGAAGTACGCCGTCAGATTGGCGTACCCATCCTCACCGATGTGCATGACGAATCTCAGGTTAAAACCGTGGCCAGCGTGGTCGATGTAATGCAGACACCTGCTTTTTTGTGCCGCCAGACCGATTTCATCCGCGCCGTTGCCCAATCGGGCAAACCGGTCAACATCAAAAAGGGCCAGTTTCTGGCCCCATGGGACATGAAGAATGTCATTGACAAGGCGCGCAGCGCAGCCCGTGAAGCGGGTCTGACTGAAGACAATTTTTTGGCCTGTGAGCGGGGGGTGAGTTTCGGTTACAACAACCTGGTGGCCGATATGACCAGCCTGGCCGAGATGCGCAAAACCGGCGCGCCAGTGGTATTCGATGTGACCCACTCGGTGCAAAAACCCGGCGGCCAAGGCACCAGCAGCGGCGGCGCCCGCGAGATGGTTCCAGTACTGGCGCGTGCAGGTGTTGCTGCGGGTGTCGCAGGCTTGTTCATGGAAACACACCCGAAGCCCTCTGAAGCCTGGTCCGACGGCCCTAATGCGGTGCCTCTTGCCCAGATGAGGGCCTTGCTGGAGATTTTGGTTCGACTCGATGCAGTCACCAAAAAGAATCCCTTCCTGGAAGACAACTTCGAATGACCCCAAGCATCATCGGCCAGGACACAACCGTTTTATTTTTCATTGAGAGAGTCTGAAAATGAGTGCAATTGTTGATATCGTTGGTCGTGAAATTCTCGACAGCCGCGGTAACCCCACTGTTGAATGTGACGTGCTGTTGGAATCTGGCGTCATGGGCCGTGCCGCAGTCCCATCAGGGGCGTCGACCGGCAGCCGCGAAGCCATTGAGCTGCGTGACGGCGACCCAAGCCGCTATCTGGGCAAAGGCGTCCTCAAGGCCGTCGAGCACATCAACACCGAAATCTCCGAAGCCGTGCTCGGGCTCGATGCCTCCGAGCAAGCCTTCCTAGACAAGACCCTCATCGACCTGGACGGCACCGACAACAAAAGCCGCTTGGGCGCCAATGCCATGCTGGCCGTGTCCATGGCCGTGGCCCGCGCCGCCGCCGAAGAATCTGGTTTGCCGCTGTACCGCTACTTTGGTGGCATGAATGGCAACCAGCTGCCCGTGCCCATGATGAACGTGATCAACGGTGGCGCTCACGCCAACAACAACCTGGACTTGCAAGAGTTCATGATCATTCCGGTCGGCGCACCGTCGTTTCGCGAAGCCGTGCGCTGGGGCGCTGAAGTCTTTCATGCACTGAAGAAAATCATCCACGACAAAGGTATGAGCATTGCCGTGGGTGACGAAGGCGGCTTTGCGCCTAACGTCGACAGCCATGAAGCGGCCATCCAGATGGTGCTCGACGCTATAACTGCTGCGGGCTACACACCCGGCGATCAAATTGCCATCGGTCTGGATTGCGCCGCCAGCGAGTTCTACAAAGACGGCAAGTACACATTGTCCGGCGAAGGCTTGGAATTAACCGCTGAGCAGTGGACCGACATGCTGGCGACTTGGTGCGACAAGTACCCCATCATCAGCATCGAGGACGGCATGTCTGAAAACGACTGGGACGGCTGGAAAGTCTTGACTGACCGCTTGGCCAAGAACGTTCAAATCGTCGGAGACGACCTGTTCGTGACGAACACCAAAATCTTCAAAGAAGGCATCGACAAGGGCATTGCCAACTCGATCCTGATCAAGATCAACCAGATCGGCACCCTGACCGAAACCTTCGCAGCCATCGAAATGGCCAAGCGTGCCGGTTACACCGCCGTCATCAGCCACCGCTCGGGCGAGACCGAAGACAGCACCATTGCCGACATTGCCGTGGGCCTGAACGCGGGTCAAATCAAGACGGGTTCGATGAGCCGCTCGGACCGTATGGCCAAATACAACCAGCTGCTGCGCATCGAAGAGGACCTGGGCGAAGTGGCGGTCTATCCTGGTCGTGCGGCATTTTACAACCTGCGTTGACACGCGCCAAGGCTTCGTAAGTCATGGGTAATCGTCTATTGCCTGCCATTTTGTTGGCCCTGTTGGTGGTCTTTCAAGGGCAACTTTGGCTGGGCAAAGGCAGCATTACCTCAGTCGCTGAATTGGAACGGAAACTTCAAGAACAAAAAACGGCCAATGACAAAGCTCGCTTGGTCAATGAGCAATTGAGCGCTGAAATCAATGACCTCAAAGAGGGTCTGAACATGGTAGAAGAACGTGCGCGCAATGAATTGGGCATGGTCAAGCCTAACGAAATTTACGTTCAGATTGCCAAATGATGTCCTTGGCTGAAGCCGCTGGTTTTGCACTGGCGGTGCTGATGGTGGTGTGCAGCATCAAAGAGCTGCATTGGAGCTGGCCCTTGGCCATCGCCAGCTCGGTTCTTTATTTTTTTGTTTTTCAGGACAGCCAACTTTACGGTGAAGCGGTCTTGCAAATTGTGTTTGTTGTTCTCGCCTTATGGGGTTGGTGGCAATGGCTTCGGCCTTCTCTCCTAAAGTCACAAGGCTCTGACATTCAACGTATGTCGCCTCGCGCAGGTTGGCAAACTGCGATCACAGCCTTGGCGCTGTGGCCACTTGTGGCTTTCTTTTTGCAACACCTCACAGACTCTGATGTGCCCTGGTGGGACGGGTTTGTCACGGCACTGAGTTTGGTTGGCCAATACTTGTTGGGGCGTAAATACCTCGAGAACTGGCTGATCTGGATTGTTGTCAATGTGGTGAGTATCGGCCTGTTTGCCTACAAGGGCTTGTGGCTGACCGTCTTGCTCTATGTGATTTTCTTGGTCATGAGTGGGGTAGGTTGGCGCACATGGCTGCAAAAAATGAAAGGTCCTGCGTGATCACCCGCATTGCTTTACTGGGTGCTGAAAGCACAGGCAAAACGCAGCTGAGCCTGGGGCTGGCGAAAGCCTTGCGTGCGCGTGGACACGCGGTGCATGTCGTTCCTGAATTTCTGCGCACGTGGTGCGACCAGCAGGGCCGCACACCAGAGCCCCATGAGCAGGCCTTCATTGCACATCAACAAGCCGTTGCCGTATTAGCCCATCAAAGTGGCGTTGTCATCTCTGACACCTCGCCACTGATGACGGCCGTCTACAGCCACAAGTTATTCAATGACGAGTCCCTCTACGAATTTGCTTTTTTACATCAACGGCTGTTTGACACGACACTGCTCACGGGGCTTGATTTACCGTGGGTGCCTGATGGACTCCAACGCGATGGCCCGCATGTGCGGGTGCCGATCGATGCCATGGTGCGAGCCGCCTTGCAAAGTGCGGGCATAGCCTATAAAGTGATTTATGGCCAAGAAGAAGAACGACTCCATAACGCTTTACTGGCACTGGGGCCACAGACCCTTTCGATTCATCCCATTTTGCTTGCGGCGCAAATGGCACGCGAGCAAGGTCAGTACGCATTGAACCAAGGTCGCACGCCGTGGGCCTGCGACAAATGCACAGACGCTGATTGTGAACACCGGCTGTTTACCGGTTTACTCAATGGCCGTCAGTGAACGGCACCGCCGGACACATCGGTGCTTAAGCCTGTGAAAATGCCTGCAGCATCGATCGGGTCGTAACGGTATTGCTGGCCACAAAACTCACACGCCACTTCAATTTGGCCCTGCTCAGCGATGATGCTGTCAGCTTCCTCCACACCCAGGCTGCGGATCATCTGACTGACACGTTCTCGACTGCAACGGCATGCAAACTTGGGCGCAGTCTCTCCCGCATGCGGCTCAAACATCACAATAGGTTCTTCCCAAAACAGGCGGCGCAAAATCGTTTCAACATCGAGGGTCAACAATTCCTCACGCTTTAAAGTTTGGGTCAAAATAGAAATGCGCTTGTAGTCTTCACTTCGGCCCAGCATAGCCTCACGCGCGAGTGAATCGACCTGCCCCGCCAAGTTGCCATCACCCTCCACGGGCAAGCGTTGAATCAGCAAACCGGCCGCCACCAGATCGTTGGCAGCCAGTACCATGACCGTGTCCAGTTGTTCAGACTGCAGCATGTAGTGCTCTAACACCTCGGCAATGTGTTCGATTTTTTGGTTGTGGTCGTCAAACAAGGGCACCACCCCCTGATAAGGCTGTTGGCCGGGCAATCGGTCCATGGGGTCCAAGGTGATGGCACAACGCCCCTGGTTGCTCACGTTCACCATCTGGCTGAGAGGCGCATCTGGCGCAATTTCACCGATCAATGTGGCCGTGGCCCGCAGGCTGAAATCGGGCTGCACTTCGACCACAGCCAATTTGAGGGGGCCATCACCCATGATCTGCAGTACCAAAGCACCATTGAACTTGATATTGCCTTGCATCAACACGCTGGCAGCCGCCATCTCGCCCAACAAGTGCGTGACCGCAGCCGGGTAAGCGCCCGACTCGGTGTTGGCCGCACGACGGGCCAAGATATCTTGCCAAGCGTCTGTCAGACGGACCACCATGCCACGCACGGGCAGGCCTTCAAATAAAAATTTATGCAATTCAGACAAGTTCATCCATGCGGTCATTGCCGCATTCCGGTATTCAAGCGATTTTCTTCAGTGTGGATTGAAAACGATGGGCGTTGGTCACGTAATGCTTGGCGCTTTGGCGCAAGCCTTCGATCTGTTCTGGGCTCAATTCACGCACCACTTTGGCAGGGCTGCCCATGATCATGGAACCCTCAGGAAACTCTTTGCCTTCGGTGACCAAAGAGCCCGCACCTACCAAGCAGTTCTTGCCTATTTTCGCACCATTGAGCACCACCGCGCCAATACCGATGAGTGACTCATCCCCAATCGTGCAGCCATGCAACATGACCATGTGACCGACAGTCACGTTTTTCCCGATCACCAAGGGTTTGCCGTGGTCGGCATGCAAAACGCTGCCATCCTGGATATTGCTGCCTTCGCCGATTTCAATGGTCTCGGTGTCGCCCCTCAATACACTGCCGAACCAGACGCTGGCATCGGCGGCAATGGTGACGGCCCCCATCACCTGCGCGCTGTCGGCAACCCAAGCCGATGATGCCACTTGGGGTTGTTTGCCTTCGAGTTCATAAATCGCCATGTCTTGTTCCTGTTGTAGTGGGTAAGAACCTACAATTGTAGGGATGCAACGATTCTCATGCCTGACTTGTAAGAAGCCCCCACCCATTGTGCTTGCTGCATTCACATTTTCACCATGACCACTTTGCGCATGGCCGCTATGGGCCCCTTATGTGAAACCCATGCGGTGCGCAAAGCCCAAGCCACTATGGCGCTTGATGTGACACTTCCTGTGGACGCATCGGAACACCTGGTACCGACCCGACCTGTTCCTGGTCGACCTGACAAGCCCGAGTTGATCGCTCACACCCTGCTCAAACCCAAACCTTTGTCAACGCTCGAAGGTCGGGCCCTGCTGGTGCATGCCGTTGCGCACATCGAACTGAACGCCATTGATTTGGCGCTTGACGCCGTGTGGCGTTTTGCGTCAATGCCCACTGCTTTCTATACAGATTGGGTGCTTATTGCACAAGAGGAAGCCAAACACTTCATGTTGCTTCGTGAGCACCTGGTAAGCATGGGTTTTGACTATGGCGATTTTCCGGCCCATAACGCCCTGTGGGAGATGGCCGAAAGGACGAAGGACGATGTTCTTGCGCGTATTGGTATCGTGCCTCGGACATTGGAAGCACGTGGACTGGACGCTTCACCGGGTGTGAAAAATAAACTCATCGGTGCGGGCGACCATCGGGCTGGCCAAATTTTGGACATCATTTTGGAAGAAGAAATCGGCCACGTGGCCGCGGGCAACCGCTGGTACCGTTATCTGTGCGCGCAACGCGGACTGGATCCGCTAAGCACTTACGCCCATCTGATTGCGCAATACGACGCACCCAAACTGCGCCCGCCATTCAACATGGCGGCGCGGCGCCTAGCGGGCTTTGACGAAGCTGAATTGGCGGCCTTGGGTTAACGCGTTGGGCGATATTGCTTGCTGTAGGAGCCAGCCTGCTGGCGATGGCGAGCCACATCGACAGATCTATCGCTTGCAGGCAAGCTCCTACAAATTCAGAGAGCGCCACATCAGCAAATCTATCGCTTGCAGGCAAGCTCCTGCAAATTCAGCGAGCTAACACACCAGCCACAGAGGGGCAGCCCAAGCGAATCGAAGCGTCACTCACGTTGCGTTAAACCTCCGGGTGAAGCCGCGTAACCGGTCAGTGTCTTGTCCGCGTACTTGAGTCGCCAGTTCAACATTTTTTGTGCATAGGTCAGCACCTGCTGTGCATACGCCGGGTCTTCTGCAAGATTTTGCAACTGGGCAGGGTCTTTACGCAAATCAAAGAACAATGGTTTTTGCGCAGCAAAGTGAACGTACTTGTAATCTTCGTCTTGCACAACGGCCAAAGCGCTTTCATCCATGGCAGTACCCAAAACGTCTTCGGGCTGTGAGTAAAAAATATTTCTGAAATCAAACTCATAGTGCACCTCCGTGCGCCAGCCTTTGGGCGCTTGGCCGGTGTGCAAAAACGGCAGCAGCGAAGCGCCATCACAGGTGCGAGGAATGGGCTGGCCCAACCAATCGAGCAAGGTCGGCATGGTGTCGATGGTTTCTGTGAACTGCCGAACAATTTGACCCCGTGTGGCATCGGATTGAACACCGGGATCGCGAACGACCATTGGAATGTGAAAGCTCTCATCAAAATAGCCTATCTTGCCCAGCAGGTGGTGATCGCCTAATTGTTCTCCATGGTCGCTGGTCAACACCACCAGGGTGTTGTCCCATTGGCCGCTCTCTTTCAAAAATTTGAAAACGCGCCCAATCTGATCGTCCACCTCACTCATGAGTCCGTAATAAGTGGCTCGCAACTGCCGCACTTCGGATTCGCTCATTTGACTTGCCAAACCTTGACCATTCTGGAAAAAACTCTTGCGCGCGATATTGTCCAGATAGAACTTGAGCAATGGATGCTGCTCTGCCTCCACCTGTGGTGAAGTGGCTCGAACCGGTGGTGGGCATTGCGCCGGATCGTACATGTCATGGTACGGTGCCGGTGCGGCAAAGGGGGGGTGCGGTCGGTAATAACCTAAATGTAAAAACCAGGGTTTGTGCTGAACACTGCGCAAATAATCCAAGCCCTTGTCGGTGAACCAAGTGGTGTCCGACAAATGCGCAGGAATCCGGCTGGGCCGGGCTGTGGCCCCTACCTCGTGGGCCTCCAAACCTTCAGGCAACCAAATATCCCAAGGGTTTTCGGGCAAGGTAACACCTTGGGCAGCAAGCCATCCAAAATAGGCCTCCATTTTCAGTCCCCATGAACCGACCGATTTCCAGCCTTCCATGTCCGCCCCCAAAACGGTAAAGCGAGGATCTTGGGCGGCCGTAACGCGCGGGTCAGGCGTGGTGGTGGTGTAACCGACCAATGCAGGCTCATAGCCGGCCTTGCGAACTTCTAAGGCGATGTTGGTATGACGAGCATCGAGCGGGATGGTGTTTTGCACCGCACGGTGGTTCATCATGTACAAACCTGTCAACAAACTCGCGCGACCAGGTCCACAAGGCACGGCTTGCGTGTAGTGACGTGCGAAGGTGACACCTTCACTTGCCAAGGACTCAATGTTCGGCGTTTTCACCACCGGATGACCCAGCATGGGCAGGGTGTCACCGCGCCACTGGTCAACAACAATAAGCAAGACGTTTTTGTGATTTTGCATCAGGGTCTTTCATTTATTGAAAAGTTTCAATTCAAGGTGGGATCCAGTCGGTCGCGCAACCAGTCTCCCAGCATGCTGACCGAGAAAGTGGTGACCACGATGAACATGCTGGGGGCCAGCAAAATCCAAGGCGCTGTCTGAAGGTATTCACGGCCGTAGCCGACCATATTGCCCAAGCTGGTCATGGGGGGTTGGACACCCAGCCCCAAAAAGGACAACCCGGACTCCAATAAAATCACTTCTGGAAAAGTCAACGTGATGCTCACGATCAAAGTGCTGGCAATGTTGGGCAAAATATGAAGCAGATAGACACGCCATGGTGAAGCGCCCAAGTCATAGACAGCCGCTGCATAGCCTTGTTCATTGGCGGCGATGGTCAAGCCGCGTGCAATGCGTGCTGAGCGCTCCCATCCATAAAATCCCATTAAAGCAATGAACAGGACCAAGGTGTTGCCAAAAAACGCCAATACGGCCAGTGCAATGATCATGAAAGGCATCGAGGCCTGAAAGTCCACCAAGGTCAACACCAACTGCTCCACCCACCCTCGAAAATGTGCGGCGGCAAATCCCATCAGCACGCCCACAGTGGCCGACAACAAGGTACTGATGAAAGCCACCAACAAGCTGATGCGTACCGAATGGAATAAACGTGACATGACATCGCGTCCCAACTCATCCGTCCCCAGCCAGTGGTCTGAACTGCCCCCCCAGAACACGGGCGGGTTCAGGCGGGCCAGTAAATCAAGCTGGCTGTAACTGTAAGGTGAAATGAAATCAGCGGAAATGGCGACTAGCAATACAACCACTGTCCAACAAGCACACAGGCGAACCAAAAGCGGCATTGAACGTATCAGCATTGCAGCAGATTGTACAAATGACACTTCATCTTCTGGCCGGTTTTTTTCAGTCAGGGAAGGTGCCTTCATACCGTTTTACCTTGCCCTGCTTGACCTGTGCGAACCCGTGGGTCAATCCATCCGTAAAGAATATCCACCACCAAGTTGGCTGTGACCATGGTGGTGGCCACCAACAACAACAGACTTTGTACAACTGCCAGATCCCTGTTGGCCACCGAGGTCACCAACAAGCGGCCAACCCCGGGCCAAGAGAAAACACTTTCCACCACCACAGCGCCAGCGATCAAGCTGCCGATCATGAAGCCAATCACAGTGAGCGTAGGAATAGCCGCATTGGGCATCGCATGGTGGAGCACAACCCGGTGCCAGACAAGGCCCTTGGCACTGGCCGTCCGAATATAGGGCTGTCCCATGACCTCAAGCATGGCTGATCGGGTGAAGCGAGCCAGTACGGCCGCACCCCCCAAACTGAGCGTGATGACGGGTAATATCGCGTGCTGCCAAGTTGCGTCCCCTCCACTGGGCAGCCATCCCAATCCCACCGCGAAGACCAACACCAGCACCAGACCCAAAACAAAACTGGGCATGGTGTAGCCCGCAATAGAGATGCTGATCAGCAACCGGTCGATCCAGGTGTTGCGATGCAGAGCGGCATACACGCCTGCCGAGATACCGATCAGCAGCTTCAGTGCAAAAGCTGGCAGGGCCAAGGTGAGTGTGGCTGGAATGCGTGCCAAGACCAAGTCCATAGCAGGACTTTTGTCCCGCATCGAATAGCCAAAATGGCCGTTCGCAAGGTTTTTGAAATAGCCTACATACTGTTGCCATAAAGGCGCATCCAGGCCCCAGCCTTTACGAAATGCCTCCAGGGCTTCCGGCGGCGCATCGGCTGACATGATCAACATGGCCGGATCGCCTGTGGATCGCAATATCAGAAAAGCAAAGCTGAGCACCAGGAACAAGGTCAACAGCCCACGAAAAAACCGTATCAGTAAAAACCGCATCATGATCGGACCTCCATAGGTGCACCGGACAGTCTGGGATTCTCTGCGAACAGATGGCAAGCGACGTGACGCTCAGGGTTCAAGCGCGTCAAACTCGGCTTCACCTGACGGCAAATGCTTTGCGCGTGCGGGCAGCGATTTTGAAAAACACAACCGCTTTGAAGTGAAAGAGGGCTCGGAGGATCACCCTGCAAAATCTGACGCTTTTGGTTTTGCCCTTGCCAAAGAGATGGGACCGAAGACACCAAGGCTTGGGAGTAGGGGTGCAAGGGTTCACTGAATAATTGATTGGGCGGTGCCTGCTCCACAATATGCCCCAAGTACATCACCGCCACTTGGTCACTGACCTGGCGAACCACCTTGAGGTCGTGGCTGATGAACAAAGAGGCGACACCCAAACGCTCTTGTACGTCCTGCAATAAATTGATCACTTGGGCTTGAATGGATACGTCCAAAGCGGACACAGGCTCATCACACACCAACAAGCTGGGCTTGAGAATGAGGGCACGCGAGAGCACGACTCGCTGGCGTTGCCCACCCGAAAGCTCGTGCGGATAGCGGTACCACAAGGGCTTCGGAAGTCCCATGGAGTCCATCAAGTCTTGAGCCTGCTCCGTCCGGGAAAGCGCATCACCCAAGCCATGAATCAGCAAGGGCTCAAGCACTTGCGAGATCACGTTCAGACGCCTGTCCAATGCCCCCAACGGATTTTGGTAGACCATTTGCATATTTTGCCGCTGGGCTCGCCAAGTGGCATCGCGTTGTGACTCGACGGGCTGGCCATTGAACAGAACTTGGCCTTGGGTGGCCGCAGTCAAACCCAACACGAGTCGGGCCGTGGTGGTTTTGCCGCAACCAGACTCACCGACCAAGCCGAGGGTTTGACCCGCCTGCAAATCGAATGAAATGCCATCGACTGCACGCAAAGTCGCTTTTCGCTGACGCCAGCCCTCAGGCACGCGAACCTGAAAGTGCTTGCTCAGCGTTTGAACTTGAAGCAATGTGGTCATGGTGCAGTCAAAAAACAGGCGACCTGATGGTCAGGTGCAACAGGCCATAGCATCGGCACACGCGCCTTGCACTGCACTATCGAATGCGCGCATCGGGGCTCAAAGCTGCAGCCTTGAGGCAATCGGCCCGCCTCAGGTACTTGGCCCGGAATGGCCGAAAGGCGCTTTTGGGGAGAAGCCACATCCGGTACACAGGACAACAAACCCTGGGTATAGGGATGACCTGCGGTACGAAACAGGTTGTCCGTGGCCGCAACCTCTGCGGCACGGCCCGCGTACATCACCATGACCCGCGAGCACTCTTGCGCAATCACACTCAGGTCATGCGAAATCAAGACCATGGCCATGCCCTGATCACGGCGAACTTCTGATAACAGGTCCAGAATTTGGGCTTGAATCGTTGCATCAAGCGCTGTCGTCGGTTCGTCTGCGATCAATAAATCCGGCTCACCGGCAAGCGCCATCGCAATCATGATGCGTTGGTTCATGCCGCCAGAAAGTTCATGTGGATAGGCATCAAACCGCTGCCCCGCATTGGGGATGTGAACCTGATCCAACAAACGCACAGCTTGTGCCCGGGCCGCCTGACCCCTGAGTCCTTTGTGCAAGCTGACGGCTTCCACCAACTGCTGCCCTATCCGATGCACAGGATTCAAAGCCGAAGCTGGATCCTGAAAAATCATGGCAATGCGTCGCCCGCGAATCAATGACAAAGCCTTGTCACTCAGTCCATCAAAACGGTCACCAGCCAAACGAAACTCGCCGCGCACCTGGGCTTGCGCTCCGAGCAGTCCTAAAGCAGCCAGCCAGGTCACGCTTTTACCGCAACCGGACTCGCCAACCATGCCCAAGGATTCACCCACATGCACATCCAAGTCAAGGCCGTGGAGTACCTGAACTTGCGTTGGGCCAGAGCCGAAGCTCACAGTCAATCCACGAAGACTGACAAGAATTTGGGGGGCGGTGGATTGAGACTGTGGTGTTGCCAGTTCAGTCATTTGCCACTGACGGGCATGCTCAGGTTGGCAGCCCTGAAGTCCATGGTGAATGTGGGAGACCATTTCCACTGAATGTCTTTTCGCTTGCCATAAAACACCACGTTACGGTGCAGAACGGTGTAGGCAGGATCTTCGCGTTCCGCAATTTCCAGCATGCGGGCGAAAGCACGGTTCCGGTTTTCCATGCTCGTGGAAGTTTCCAGCAATGTAGACAACGTATTGAACTCGTTGTTCTTCCACTCACCCATTTGTTGCTGCTGGCCGTTAGGGCCGTGCTGATTCACGATGGAGCTGACCGGATCATTGAAAGGGGCTGAGTTGGACCAGTCACGCACACCGCGCGCCGAGTTGGCAGTTTCGAAAATTTGCCCCCAGTTTTCTTTCATTTGCATGTCCACATTCAAGCCGACTGCACGCCACATTTCAGCCAAAACCTGCGCAGTTTGAACTTGGTTGGTGTAGTAATTGTTCAAAACTCGAAATGGAATAGGCTCGCCCTTGTAGCCAGACTCTTTGACCAGACGGGCCGCCAGTGACGGATCGTACTTGGGAACGCTCCAGTTTTTCTGGAACATGGGACCGTAGTATTCCCACTGCAAGCCCGCAGGCACGGTGGTGCGATTGCCCCACAAAGATTTGACAATGGCGTCACGGTCAATTGCATGCGCCATGGCCAGACGAATTTTGGGATTGGCAAGTTGGGGATGGTTTTTGTCAAACACGATGATGCGGTGATTCAGCACGGGGCCACCGACCACTTCATATTTGGGATTGGCTTCGATGGTCTTGATCTGGTCGGGCGGAATGTCGGTGACGAAATCGAACTCGCCACTGAGCAAGCCATTGACGCGTCCTGAAACTTCGGGCACGACTTGGTAGCGAATTTCTTTCACATTGGGTTTACCGCCAAAATAAGCTTCATGGGCAGACAAAACCAAGCTGTTGTCCGGTTTGAATTCTTTGACTTTGAAAGGACCTGCGGCCACCGGAGACCGCGCCCAACTGGCCCAGTCTTTGGCTTCCAAAAACGCCCGCTTGGAGATGATTTCAGATGACCTCGCCAGGCGTCCTTCGAGTGTCAAATCGGGCGCCAAGTTGATGAAGCGTACGGTGTATTTGTCGATCACTTTGACTTGCGCCAAAGAAGGCCACATGCGCCGGGCAACGGCAGGCACCTCAGGCGGCAACGTGGCCGCAGGCAGTTTGACTGCAGTGGCAGGCGTTTGATTGGTGCTGGTTGCAATGGTGGAAGCCACTTGCCCCACGACCAAAGGCTTGGTGCTGCCAAACATGTACTCTGGTCCAAAAGTGAAGGCCACATCGTCGGCGGTCATCTCATCACCGTTGTGGAACTTCACGCCTTTGCGCAGTTTGAGTTCCACAGTGAAGTCATCTATGCGCTTCCAGGAAGTTGCCAAACCGGGTTTGAGTGACAAATCGCCTTGACGATCGAGGTCAATCAAGCCCGCATAAATCATGGGGAATGAGCGCGAGCCGACATTCGATTGTTCACGCAAGGGCGTCAAGGTGCCTGAATTGGCCACTTGTTGGACGGCCACCCGAACAACAGGCCGACTGTCCGTTTGAGCGCCGCTATTTTGCAAAAAGACGATGGCGCAAGCCACCAGCGCAGACTTCAAAAAATAATGTTTCATCTACTTCAACTCATCAAACTAAAGCCCCATGCTGACATCGCTGTGTGAAAACGTTGTGGCTCCAGCATGAAGTTCTGATGACTGTATTGGGCTTTACCGGCTGCATGACCCTCAGCGCGTTGCAAAGTCTGTGAAGCCCAATACCTTGGGTCGTTCTAGCCCCTGGGGTGGTGCTCTGCGTGCAAAGATTTCAGCCGTTCACGGGCAATATGGGTGTAAATCGTGGTGGTCGATATGTCGGCATGGCCCAACAGCATTTGCACCGAGCGCAAATCGGCACCGTGGTTCAGCAAGTGCGTGGCAAAAGCATGGCGCAATGTGTGCGGTGACAAAGGCGTTGTGATCCCCCCTTGTTGCGCATAGCGCTTGACGATGTTCCAGAACATCACACGCGATATGGCCGTTCCGGGTTTGGGCCCGCTGCTGCTGACAAACAGGTCTTCTGTTTGCCTGACTCCCAACATTTCGGGCCTTGCCGATTGCATGTACCGCTCCAGCCAGACACCCGCCTCCTGACCAAACGGCACCAAACGCTCTTTGCTGCCCTTGCCCATGATGCGCAGCACACGGTCGTTCGGCGAAACATGCAGTGTTTTGAGTTGCACCAACTCGCTCACCCGCAACCCACTGGCGTACATGAGCTCCAACATGGTTCGGTCGCGAAGGCCCAAAGTGTCATTGACATCAGGGGCATTCAGAAGTAATTCAACCTGTTGTTCAGTCAGTGTTTTGGGTACGCGCAGGGCTTGCTTGGCAGCCAGCATGCGCAATGTCGGGTCTGCTTGGACTTGCCGCTCACGCAACGCCCAGCGAAAGTAGCGCTTAAAAACCGTCAATCTGCGGTTGGCGGTTGTGGCTTTTGTCGTGGGGTGCTGAACAGCAAAATACTGTTGAAGTTGCGGCTCAGTGGTGTCGTCTAATGCCACTCCCTGCGCATACAACCACTCTGCAAAGAGCGCCAAATCCCGTCGGTAGGCGGCCAGTGTGTTGGTCGACAATCCATCTTCCAACCAAAGGGCGTCTATGAAGCGATCGATCGCGCTCTGGCTGGCTGGCAACATCAATCGAGCTTGAGATTTTGCTGTTCTACGACCTTTTTATAGACCTCGTATTCAGCCTTGATCTGAGCCGCGAACTCTTCAGGCGTGTTGGCCACCACCAGGGAGCCAGTATCCTGAATGCGCTTGACCACCGCGGTGTCTTGCAGGGCCTTCTTCACGCCGCCATTGATTTTCTCGATCACCTCTTTAGGCAGGCCTTTGGGACCGTAGATGCCGTAATAAGCCATCCGGTTGACCTGCTCCAAACCTACTTCTTTGAAAGTCGGCACGTTGGGCAGCTGCGGTAAACGCTGAGGCGCGGCAACCACAATAGGAATCAACTTGCCGGTTTGTATGAAGGGCAACGCTGAAGGCATGTTGTCAAAAATGATCGGTACTTGACCGGCCACTGTGTCGTTCAGCGCCGGGCCTGCACCACGGTAAGGAATGTGGGTAATGAACACACCCGCCAGACTTTTCCACAACTCGGTTTGCAAGTGCCCGATGCCGCCTGTACCGGAAGAAGCATAAGAATACTTGCCAGGGTTCTTTTTCAGTTCTGCAACAAACGCTTTGTAGTCTCTGCCAGGAAAGCTGGGGTGCACCGCAATCACGTTAGGTGTTGCGGCAATGTTGATGATGGGCGTGAAATCGGTAATCGGGTTATAGGGAATTTTGGGGTTGATGGCTGGGTTGGCGGCTGTGGTCGAGACCGTCGCCACGCCCAAGTAATAGCCGTCGGGTACAGCTTTGGCTGTTTCATTGGCCCCTACCACGCCCCCACCACCGGCTTTGTTTTCGACGACCACCGACTGACCAAGTGCTTTCGCCAAGGGCTCAGAAATCACACGGGCCACGATATCGGTCGTTCCGCCTGGCGCAAAAGGCACTTGCAAGCGGATCGCTTTGCTGGGATAGGTTTGGGCAAAGGCGCCCCCCACAACAGAAGTGGTCAAAAGAGCAGCAATCAAATGTCGACGATGCATCAGAGATTTCTCCAGAAAAAAACTTTAAACACGGCATCATAAGCACAAAAAATCTCACTTCAAAAGAACGGCAGCACATCTCAAACACGTTATGCTGAACCCCGTGAATTACGCCCAACTTCTCTTTCCTGATTTTTCCCTTATTTTTTGCGGTTACCTGGTCTGCCGTTACACCGCCTTAAACCGCGAGGTGTGGCAAAAGGTAGATTCACTGGTGTACTACTTCCTCTTTCCTGTCCTGCTGTTTCAATCCATCGTCAAAAGCCCTTTGGACCTGAACGCCGCGGGCAACTTGATTGCCGCCGGGGTGAGCATGGGTTTGATCGCCATCGTCTTGTCCTACAGCTTGCCTTATTTGCCGGTGTTGGGCCGGTATATCGACCGCAAAGACCATGCGGGTGCCGTGCAAGTGGGCTTTCGCTTTAACTCGTACATGGCGCTGGCCTTGTCAGAGCGGTTGGCAGGCCCTGAAGGCTTGCTGTTGATGTCAGTCTTGATTGGCATGTGCGTGCCCATTTTCAATATCGCTGCGGTGTGGCCCATGGCACGCCATGCGAAAAGCAATTTCTGGCGAGAGTTGGTTCGCAATCCTTTGATTCTGGCCACGGCTAGTGGCCTTCTTTTCA
>Ga0209084_1000859_pt1 | contig 27538 bp, 22 predicted proteins | sample C_130820_MF_Meta_FD_187309 | JGI IMG/M metagenome (GOLD analysis project Ga0209084, IMG submission 187309) | Freshwater microbial communities from Lake Croche, Canada to study carbon cycling - C_130820_MF_MetaG (SPAdes) (version 2) | ecosystem: Environmental > Aquatic > Freshwater > Lake...
TGGCGGCCTCATCCTCGACCTTGGCCAGAAAGCCTTCGCCGCCGGTGGGCGAGGTGTCGCGACCATCAGTGAGGGCATGGATGAAAATATCGCCCACGCCGGCCTGCTTGGCGAGCTTGACCATGGCGATGAGTTGGTCCTGATGACTGTGGACGCCGCCATCGGAAACCAGACCGATGAGATGCAGGCGGCTGCTAGTGGCCAGCGCAAGGGCCTTGGCGAAGACCGGGTTGGTGGCCAGCGTGCCATCCTCAATCGCCTTGTTGATGCGCGTGAGATCCTGATAGACGATGCGCCCGGCGCCGAGGTTGAGGTGGCCCACTTCCGAGTTGCCCATTTGGCCGTCCGGCAGACCCACATCCAAGCCAGAGGCACTGAGGAAACCTTTCGGGTATTTTTCTAACATCACATCATGATACGGGGTGTTGGCCAGCAGCACGGCGTTGCCGTCTTGGTTAGCCGTCGTTTTTCCTCCGGGATTCACACCCCAGCCGTCGCGAATGATGAGTACCACTGGTTGCTTAGCCATAACGGGGAGGCGTGTACTCCCCGCCGCCGCCACCGGCAAGTGTAGAAACATCCGCAAGTAACAATATTCACGTTCCCCCCGCCTAGAGGTCCTCCCAACTCACTTGAAGATTTAGCGCGGAGTCGCAAAGGACGCCAAGGGGCGCAAAGTGGAATGGGTGAGCGCAGAAGACGCAAGATAAGAAAAAAGAGCGCCGCGCTTCTATATTTGCTCTTCTCTGGGGTCTTGCCGTCTTGGGCCTGAGGCGCAGTCTCGCTTGTTGCAAACTGTCTGCGGCTGCGGGTTGACAATTGTCGCGTACCCGTCCATATCCGCTGCATGTCGTCTGCACTGCCGCCGAAACCCCGCATCATCGGACCCAAAGTCCGCATTTGCATCGTCGCGTCAAAATACAACGAGCAATTCACCGATGCCTTGGTGGAAAATACCATCGAGGAAATCAACGAGCTGGTGCCCCAGGCGCGCATCGACCTGATTCGCGTGCCGGGCGCTTTCGAAATTCCGGTGGCCGTGGCGTCGGTGATGGCGCGCAGCGCCCCCGCCTGCATTATCGCGCTGGGCCTAATCATCCGCGGGGCAACCCACCACGGTGATCTGGTGGTGCGCGCAGTGACCGACGCGCTGATGCAAATCGCGCTGGAGTGGAAACGCCCGGTGATCCATGAGGTACTCATTGTGGATGATGAAAAACAAGCCTACGCGCGCTGCATCGGCGCCAACCTCAACCGGGGTAAGGAGGCCGCCCGGGCCGCCGCCACCATGATCGACATTTTCCAAGAACTGGATCGCTCCATGCCACACACCCCTAACCGACACAGCTCACGCAATGGCTAGCCGCCGCCAAATCCGCGAGGCGGTCGTCCAGTTTCTTTACTGTGCGGACTTGGAAGGCGGTGCCGATCCAACCGCACTGCGCGAACCATTCTGGGAATTTATCACGGAAGCCGATCGCCGCAGCCTGCACTTGGCGACCTTTCGCACCATCGTCCATCTGGCCCACGGCCGGGCCGGACGCTTGGTGGAATTTCACGCACGCCTGAGCGTAGCGGCAGCGCACCTTGCCGGGTGGCCGCAGGCCGAGGGTTTGGGCCGCGAGCTGGCGCGCATTGCGGAGCTAGAAGCGGCTTGGAGCATGGCCTACACCGCGCTGGACCGCTTGCCTCGCGATGCTGAGGACGCGGTGGTGGCCGACCATATCAGTGCGGCACTCGACGCGCTGTTCCGGATCGACCGGGACTTGGCAGCGAGCCGCCAACGTTTCCTCGAGGGCATTGAGGATTTTCCGACGCTGCGCGGCGCGTTGGAGGCGGTGGCAGCCAGCGTGCGCCGCTTGCAACGCGTCTCCGATCGCCTGCGCATGGTCGAGGACCCAGCCAACTTCCCCGAACAAGCGGATCTGGCGAAACTTCGCGAATCCACCGCTTCCCTCCGCTCACTGCGCCAACAAACCGATGCTCTCGTCGATGCCCTGCTAGGCCACAAGCCCGCCATCGATACCCTGCTCGCCGCTGTGGTGGACAATTTCGCACCTGAGCGCATCGACCCGGTGGACCGCGCGGTGCTGCGGCTCGGCACTTACGAATTGCTACACACGGACACTCCGCCCAAAGTGGTGATCAATGAGGCCATCGAGTTGGCACGTTGCTTTGGCACCACCGACTCCCACCGCTTTGTCAACGGCGTGCTCGATCGCATTGCAAAACAGGCGGCTGTGTAACAACAGCCGGGACTAGTCGAGCATCAGGCCAGTCATTATGTGTGCTGCCAAGGCGGTTGCAGCTAGGGAGCGACGACCTTACTGTCGTCGTGCGGAAGGCTCGGCCATGAACCGAGCCTTTGGCACTCAGTCATGGGCCGCGCTTCCGCAACCACCACAAAATGTGGCGGCTCCAAATGTGGCGGCTCCAAATGTGGCGGCTCCAAATGTGGCGGCTCCAAATGTGGTGGCTCCAAATGTGGTGGCTCCTTAGCGCCCCCGGGCTTTTTCCGGATTGACTTTGCCACAGCGGCGCCGCCATGCTGCCGCCATGTTCGACCCTGACCGCTACGATGGCCGCATGCCCTACCGCCGCTGCGGCGACTCCGGCCTGCGCTTGCCGGCTATTTCACTGGGTTTTTGGCACAACTTTGGCGGCATCGACGATTTTCAAGAGGCCCGCAAAATCATGGGCCGGGCGTTTGACCGCGGCATCACCCACTTCGATCTGGCTAACAGCTACGGCCCGCCGCCGGGCTCCACCGAGGACAACGTTGGGCGCATTCTGGCGGAAGACTTTATTTGCCACCGCGACGAGTTGATCATTTCCACCAAGGCCGGCCACACCATGTGGCGCGGCCCCTACGGCGAATGGGGCTCGCGCAAGCACCTGCTCGCCTCGCTGGATCAATCACTCAAGCGCCTGCGACTCAATTATGTGGATATTTTCTACTCGCATCGTCCGGACCCCGACACCCGCCTCGAGGAAACCATGTCGGCGCTGGCCACGGCGGTCCACAGCGGCAAGGCCTTATACGTCGGTCTATCAAAATACCCGCTCAAGCGCCTCAAGAAAGCCGTGCGCATTCTCAAGGACATGGGCATCCGCTGCCTGGTCTATCAACCGCCCTACTCGCTGCTCAACCGTTGGCCGGAGAGCGCCGGCATCCTCGACTGGCTGGCGGACGAAGGCCTCGGCTGCGTCGTCTTCAGCCCGCTGGCGCAAGGCCTGCTGACTCAAAAATACCTCGACGGCATACCCGCCGACTCGCGCGCCGCCCGCCCCGAGGGGTTTTTGCAACCCGCACAAGTCAGTGCCCACCAAGCGAAAATTGTCGCCTTGAATGCCCTCGCCGCCGATCACGGCATGCCCTTGCAGCACCTCGCCCTGCGCTGGGCCCTGCGCTCGCCCAGCGTCACCTCTGCCATCATCGGTGCCCGCAATGTGGCGCAACTCGATGATTCGCTCGACGCCATCCAGGCTGAACCCCTCAGCGATAGCCTGCTCGCCGCTATTGACATGATCGCCCCTCCGATTGATCGTGATCGGGACACCGACGCCTAGCCTTTGAAAGAAAAATACCAACCACAGATTTCACAGATTCCACAGATAATGAATGAGTTATGTATTATATGGCAGACACCTTTAGGCTGAGCCAAGGAGTAGATAGATTGTGGTCTTATTTTCCGTGTAATCCTCTTCAATCCGTGAAATCTGTGGTAAACAAACGCCACCACTACCGTTCCCATTTTTCTTTTTAGCCTAACCACCAGCCCGCCCCACCCCCATGACTTGGAACGACTATTTTCTCACCCTGTTTGACAGTTGCTGCGCCAACTACCACGCCGGCCTGCGCGATTTTGAAAAATTCTACACCGGTGAGGACCGCGCGTTTCTCGCCACCATCGGCTATCAAACACGCGAGTTTTTCGATTTTGTCGAGGACTTCTGTGAAACTGGCGAGCCCAGCGCCTCCACCGCCTTGCTGGTCGCTGGGGTGCGCCGCGATTATTTTCTAACCGTCCAGCAGGGCATCACCAGTCAACACGTCTTCACCTCCGACGCGCTGCCGAGCTTCGGCCACCAACTCGAAGGCCTCGCCTATCTGCCGCGCATCCTCGCCAAGGCCCGCGCCAAACTCCGCGGCGAACTCGACCCGGATATCATGTTCGGCTGTGGCGGCGACCGCAATTTCCTCAGCAAGCACGGCTTCATCCCGCCCGCGGATTTCCTCCGCCACGTGTGGACCGCCGGCGACAACGATGCCCAGCTCGCCGCTTGGGTTAAGGCCCAGAGCGCGTGAGCGAATGGGCAAGTTCTTCAGAACCGGATTGATTGGCGGCAGGCTCAGCCTTGGTTCGCTCATCTTAGCCCCTCTTGTGTTTTCCCTCAAAATGCTCGGCGATCTCCTCGAGCGTCTTGCCCTTGGTTTCCGGTAGGAAAAACGCCGCCGTGATGAAATACACCACCGTGCAGGCAGCAAACCCGAAAAACATGGTGCCGTAGCCGTATTTGCCCACCGTCGGCAGAAACACCGCCGCGATGACCGTGGAGACCACCTGATTGATCACCAGCGCAATGGCCATGCCGTTGGAGCGGATGCGGGTGGGCATCAATTCGGATAGAGCCAACCACACGCACACGCCCGGGCCGACGGCAAAAAATGCCATGAAACAAAAAATACACAAGGCGGTGAGCCAGCCGCTGCTGGCGCTGGGGACTGGGGTGACCAGGGCATTCTCGATAGTCAAGGGGGCCACCAAGGCGGCATCGAGCTTACCTAAGGGATTATCGAAAAACGCCTTCACCTTGTTGTCCGGCACGGACTTGCCGCGCTCAATTGCGATCTCAGTGAGCTTGTCATCGGAACGCAGCACCTTGGTCGCCGAGCGAAAATCCCCGTAGGAATAAATGATGATCATCGTGCTCACCTCTCCGGCACCCGCCTTGCCGGCCAGCAAACTAGCCACCATCGCTTGGTCGAAATTCATTTTCAACGATTGGTCGGCGGTGACCATCGCCTGTACCGCCGCCGCGCAATCGACGCGTTGTTTTTCCGTCTTGCTGAACATGAGCGCGGCACACACCAACGAGGCGATGATGCCGGCACTGCCCAGTGATAATAAGAACTTGCGGCCTTTCTTGTCCACCAACATGACACCCACCATGGTGACGAGGAAATTCACCGAGGTGAGGATCACGTAGCCCCAGTGCGCTGCCACGTCGGATAGACCCGCCTGAATCAGAATGGTGGCATTGTAGCCGATGATCGAATTGACCCCGGTGGCTTGATTGCAGGCAAGAATCACGCAGGCCATCAAAAACGGGATGAGGTATTTGCGCCGCAGCAGCGACTCCTTGGTGCGGGTGCCATTGGTGGTTTGCGCGGCCTCGTGGGCGGCGGCCGTGGCCATCTCCTGCATCTCAAGCTCCGCCTCGGCCGGAGTACGCGAGCGCAACAGGGCGAGTTTGGCAGCCTCCTTGCGGCCCTTGCGGAACAACCAGCGCGGCGACTCCGACACCATCGAAGCCCCGATTACAAACAACACACCCGGCGGCAGCGAGACCCAGAAAATACTGCGCCAGGCGAGGTTCTTTGCAGCAAACAATTTAGTGGCATCGCCTGCCAGCTCGACCTTGCCCAGCCACACGCTGAAGCCCATAGCAATGAGCGCGGCGGCCACGATGCCAAGCGTCAGCAACCATTGGAAAATGCCGGTGCCTTTGCCGCGGTTGGCCGCGCCCAGACATTCCGCCAGGTACAGCGGCACCGCCACCCCCACAAAGCCGGCGCTGATGCCTTGCAGCAAGCGGCCCAGCACCAGCGGCCCAAACCCATGCGAGAGGGCAATCATCGGAATGCTCGCTACAAATAGAATGCCGCTGATGATCATCATCGGCTTGCGCCCCAGCCAATCCGAGAGCAAACCCGAAAACAACGTCGAGATCACACTGCCGGCCAGCACCGCCGCTACAATGAAGGACAGATCCCCCGCACTCAGCCCCGAGGTGGCTTGCAGATAGGGCAGAGCGCCGGCAATGATCCCTACGTCAATCCCGTACAGCAAGCCTCCCAAGCCGGCTACCAGCAATAAAAAACGATTGTAGGCGGTAACGCTGGATGCTTGGGGACGGGTCATGTTTGCAGGTAGGTTTCGCCCAAAATGCTAGCCCCCCCGCAACAGAGGGACAATTCCAGATTTCAGTAATTTTGCGCTGGCGGCAGCTCCCGCCTCAAAATCCCCTTGCATCCGCCCACCAGCCGCCCCAGCCTACGCCCTCCCATGCTGAATCGCTCAACCCATTGTCGGCGCTTTCTGGCAGCCTTGCTGGCGGGGGTGGCGTTGGCTTGGGCCGGGCTGAGAGGTGAGAGTCAGGCGCAAGCCCCACCGCCGGTCGCGTCGGCTCAGTTCGACCCATCAGACGTTTATTTTCAGGCCTATTTAGAAATCCGTTCCGCCGAGCAATACGCCACTGACGAGAACTTCCTCGCTGCCCTCGGCAAATGCGAGCAAGCCACCAAGCTGCTCAACTCAGTGGCCACCTACTACCCACAGTGGAAGCCCGCAATGGTCGCCGGGCGTGCCGCCAAAACCCGCGAAACCATCGCCCAACTCCGGCCCAAGGCCGAGGCCCAGCGCAACAAACAACAACGCGTCGTCGCCGAACTCGAAGGCGGCCAGAAAAATCCCGCTCGCGCCGCCAACCCGCCGCCTGTCGCGCCGCCGCCAAGCATCCTCAAGGTGGACCCCTTGACCGAACGCCGCCTCCATGAAAATGAGGCGGAGGTCGCGCGCTTGCGCAAACTCCTGCATGACTCAATCACCCCACCAGCGGAAGTGGCCCGCAATGCCGAGCACCTGCGCGATCTCGAGCAGTTGCGGGATTCACTCAAAGACCAGTTGCGGGCCGCCGAGGCCAACGCCGAAAACCTGCGCTCCCGCCTCGCCAAGGCCCCCGTCGAAAGTGAAGTCAACGGCCTGAATCAACGCATCGAAAAACTCGAACAAGAGCGCGAGGCGATGGCCATGGCCCTCACCCAAAGCCGCAGCGAACACACCAAGTCACTCTCCAAGGTCGCCATCCTTGAAGCCGACCTTAAAGTCGCGTCGCAACGCGCCGCCGACCTCCAGCGCGATCTGGACCTCCAACGCAAAACCGCCAATGCCACCGTCTCGGGCATGCGCCGTCAACTCCAGTCACTCCAAGAGTCCCTCACCAAAAAAACCCAGGCCCTCGCCGCTGCCAACCAGCAAATCGGCGGCCTCCAACAACAACTCCAACAAAGCCACGACGCCTTCACCCAACTCCGCGATGAACGCGACGACTTGGTCGCCGAGCGCGATCAAATGAAGGCCCTCCTCAAACTCAACGAAGCTGGCCGCGTCCAAGACTTGATCGAACAAAATATGGGCCTCGCCAAAAACCTGCGCGAGAAATCCGAGGCGCTCGATGCCCTCAACCGCGACAACAACGCCACCAAAGACGATTTCACCGATGCCTTGCGCGACCTTGCCGTAGCCAAGTCCCAGATCAACCGCCTCAATCAGGACCGCCGAGCCCAAGACAAACGCCTCGCCGACCTCGAAAATCGTCTCAAACAAGAACAAAGCCTCCTTGCCAGCGCCAGCGCCAGCGCTGCCGACCCCGCCGAGCTTGAAACGCTGCGTGGCATCATCAAGCGCCAACTCATCACCCAGGAGCGCCGCCACCAAGCCAGCCAAATCCTCGTCGAAGCCGCCAAACAACTCGGTGCCTCCGATGCCAATGTCAGCAGTGCCATCTCCTTGCTCGAAGGCGACGAAATCCCACTCTCCGTCGATGAACAGCGCCTCCTCGCCGGACGTGCCGATATCGAGTTGATCGCTCCATCCGCCAAAAACCTCCAGACCGACGCCCAATCCAACCTCCATTCCAGCAAAAATATTGAGGTCTATGACCGCGCGGCCACCAAGGCTTTTACTTCCGATCGCCTGCTGCCCGCCCGCGAGCTGTTCCAACTCATCCTCGAAGACCACCCCGGCCACGTCTCCTCCCTGTGCAAACTCGGCGTGGTCGACCTCCGCCTCAACGAGCCCGCCGCCGCCGCCGATACCTTCCGCCGCGCCATCCAGCTCGATGACAACAACCCCTACGCCCACCGCATGCTCGGCGTCGCCCGCATGGCCCTCGGCGATATTTCCGCCGCCGAACAGAGTGTGCGCCACAGCATGGCCCTCGCCCCCGACGACGCCAAAACCCAGAACCTGCTAGCCACCATCGTCTATCGCCTCGGCCGCCCCTCCGAAAGCGAAGCTCTCTACAAAGATGCCATCCGCACCGATCCCATCCCTAGCGAACCCTATTTCAACCTCGCCCTGCTCTACGCCCACCGCAAACACTTCCATGATGCCCGCAGCTACTATCATCAAGCCCTCGAGCGCGGCGCTCTCCCAGATGCCAAACTCGAACAATCTATCAACTCCCACTGATGGAAGAAAATTGGAAATCTGCAATTAAAAATTGAAAATGAGATTTCTCGCCATGTTCCGTTTTGCCCTGCTGCTCTCGCTTTCGTTCTTGGCATCTTGCGCCAAGCATCCGTTGGCCGACGCGCCCGCCTCCCCCGCCGCGGCTAAATCCATGTCGCAACGCTTCAACGGCCCAGCCCTCAAGCCAGCCAGCAACGGTCAATGGCCCGAAGATGTGAAGAAATTCACTGCGTTTGATAGCGAACGCAAATCGGCCTATTTCACCGAAAAATCTACCCTCGGCAAGTCCTACAAGACAGCAGCCTATGCCAAAACCGAGTGGGGAGGCCAGACCAAGGAAGTGTCAAAAAAATCCTACGTTGGCAACACCGACGGTCAGCGTTTCAACACTCCGTCACGCATCCAGCACGATAACGCCCACGAGTCGGGCGCCGCTGCGGCCGTCCCCGACGCTTACCAAACCGGCAATTACCAGACATCCAGTGCCCACGAGAACGGGGCCAAACGCTTCGCCAAACCCTCCAACGCCCAAGTGGATGCACGCCGCGGGGTTTTTCCCGAACCTGAAGTTAGCTCATGGAAACAAGAGCGCTCCCTCGATCTGAAAGCCACCAAGAGCCTTCTTGGCCATGATGGCGCTCAAGAGTGAATCGGCGGAAGCGTCCCCTCGCAACCAGCCCACTTCAACAATCGCCGCTCCCACTCGCCACCCAGCGCCGGCGTCATGGGGCGCTGGCTTCAGCCGGCATGCCCATGATGCGCTCAAGCAAGGGCGTCATGCGGCAACTCTTTCTCGTTCCATGGGCTGCCGGGCAGGATGCCCGCATGGCCCAGCCCCTTGTGCATACCATGGGCGGGAGTACAAGAATGTCCCCTGCCTTTAATGCTTGTGCCCTTACTCAGGGAGTCTTTGGCGCTGGCGAGGCTGCGGGCGCAACGGCAGCACCTGGCACAGGAGCCTTGGCTGGCGCTGTGGCTGCGGCGGCCTGAACCGGTTCGAGCGTGAGTGGATCTACCAATGTGGTGGCGTCGACCGGGTTGCCGGGCAAGGCTTTGACGTGGTCGGCGGTGAGTTCCTCGGCAGTGACTGATTGACCGGCGTTTTTGCGGGCTGCGGAGATTTTCATGGCTGCCTTGGCCATCTCGCTGGTGATCACATCGCCCTTGGTGTTGCCGAAATAGTTGCGAACATAAGTCATGATGCCGGCAAGCTCCTCCGGCGTCATGCCGATGCCTTGCGGGGGCATCACCCCGTAGATTCTACCGTTACTAATTTTCCCTTGTAGACCGTTGAGGATAATCATCGCAAAGCGCTCGGTCTCGCCATTGGCCCAAGCGCTGCCCACCAGCGACGGATAGGTGCTGCCGTTGCCCTTGGCGTCGGGGCCATGACAGGTGATGCACTTGCCTTCAAATACTTTTTTACCGCGGGCCATGTAGGCCTCCAGGGCGGTTTTGGGTGGCAGCGGCGTGGCCACACTGCCCGGTGGCGTTCTGCGCACATATCCCTCACGGAATAACGAACCGTAAGACAAGTGGTCACCACCATAATCCAGAATAAAGCCCGCAAGCAGCAGCAAAGCACCACAAATGATCGTCGTCGGCCACAACGAAATAATCTCGTTGCCGTTTTCCGGAATCTGTTTTTCACGCGCCACCACCGCATGTCCAGGGGGAACGGCAGTCGCGACGGCAGGTTGGCTAGAATCGGCAGGTTCAGAGGGCACAGACATGATGCAAGGGGAATGGAACTGGGGAAAACAACACTCAACGGGCGGCAGCCTTGGCCTCGGCTGGGGCGAAATTCAGCGCGGCAGGAACGGGCTGGTCTTTTTTCATTGCTAGCAAATAGGACACCAGCGCCTTGGCATCGGAGTCGGGCAGCAACTCGGTGGTGGCATCGCCCCCAAACGGCAAGGCTTGGCTCGACGGCTGACCCTTGATTTCGTGCCGGGTGAAAAGAAACCGATAGGACGGACAGGTGGCCTTGCGCGCTTCGGGACTGCGCCGCGGGTCATACAGGTGGGCGTAGAGCAAGGTGGCCGGATCGCCACCGCCCTTAGCCGCTGCCGCCGCTTCGAGTCGCCGCGCGAGGTTGGATAGATCGGGCCCCATACGGCTGCTGCCGATCTGGGCGAAAGTCTCGCCTTCAAAGTCGTAGGCATTGGTCTCACGACGGGTATCGCCACGCTCCGGATCCTTGGCCAAGCCAGCCCAATCCGCACGGAACATGTCGTTGCCCGCGTAGGTCGGACGCACCACTTGGGTGTGGCATAGATAACAGCCGTTTTCAGCATATACCTTGGCGCCGTTAACGATGCGGCCACTGCGCTTCGGATAGAAAATACCGACCGCTCCGTCGGTTTCCTTGGATAGGGTGATAGGTTCAAGGTTACGCATCTTGACGAATGGCACAATAACGACAAACAACCAAGCGAGACCAAAGCTGGCTGCTAGGCCGAGAATGAATAGGCGGAGGGACATGGCGGAAGAAAATGCTGAAATTCTGAAAACTGAAATGCTGAAAGAAGACGCGAGCTCAGGGGTTAGGCTGGGGAATCGGGGCGCTCATGTCAGCGGGCGAGTCCAACAGGATTGGATTGGAGTCGCGGCGACCTAGGCCCATCCACATCATCGCGAGATGAATGAAAAAGAAAATGTTGGAAAACAGGATAACACACCAAGCAAAGGTGGATACCGCCGCATACGGGCGTACGACATCGGTGACGCTCTCCCAAGGTTGGAGCCAGGCTTCCTGAGCGCTGCCTTGGATGAAGCCGCCGAACAGGGCCCCAAAGGCAATGGCGACGATGCCATAGACCGAGAAGAAAAAGTGCATGTTGATGAAACGGCTCGATACCCACTCGCTGCAAGTGATGCGCGGCACGATGAAGTACACCGCGCCAAACATCATAAAACTAAAACAGCCGTAGAGCGCTAGAATCTCAAACCCATAGCCGGAGATGGAGAACTGGGTGAGCTTGAGCGAGGAGCCCGGCAGGTTCAGCGCGATGGCTGCCACCGCCAGTAATAACAATCCCATCAGCCCCGCCAAGGTGAAGTGCAACGCAGGACTCTTGGGCAGTTTTTCCTCTGAGGAGAAAATCGTGCGGAGAATGTTGGCGGCAGCGGTGACCAAGGGTATAGCCAACAACGCAGTGGCAGCAGCTCCCAGATAGGGCAGGAACACCCCGCTCAGTGGCGACCCGGCGAGTTTCTGCATGCCGGCCCATGGCGCCACCACCGCCAGTGACCAAAATCCCAGCCTGGCAAGCGAGGTGCTGGGAATCGGCCGCCCGCTGAGCTTGGGAGCCAGATAGTAGGCGGTGCCTAGGGCGATAGGAATGAAGTACAAAAACATCAGCGCGGATTTGAACCAAGCATTGATCGCGGCGGCCATCAGCGGGTGGCCACTAGCGCAAAACAACAGTCCATTGGCAGTGATGAAGATCCACGGAAACCAGATCATCGCCGCTAACAAATACCATTGCGCCACATGCGTGCGCTCGCCCTTACGCACCCGAAACTGAATGAACGACCACACCACAATCGTCAAATAACACAGCAACAGCCCCGGCCACACAAAGGCCGGAAATTCCATCCACGGCATGCCCGTTCCCCTGCCATCGAGAAGACCCAGCGTGCCTAACGAAACTACCAGGTTCCACACATGCCCGGCCGTCAGAATGGTGCCCGCCGCGCGGCATTCCTGGCGCGACATCCGAGCCATCAGCCAGATGAGCACCCCGAAGCCCGCTTGAAACCCCCAGCCGTAAATGAGCGTGTTGGTGTGTGCCGCAAACACCCGCCCGTAACTCGCATACTCACAGTCGTCCATGAACTGCGGCCAGTGCACCTTCACCGAGGCCACGATCGCCAATAAAATCGACACCGCCAGCCAGGCCGCCGCGCTGGTTAGGAAAAACATCACCGGATGCCGCAATGAACGGTCAATCCCGGAGCGCAGCGTGACGTCCGATAATTCGGCGGTGGAAGAAGTGGATGACATTGTATTGTTAGAAAAGAATTGACTACCTCAGGGTTTGGCCGGGGCCACGGGCGGAGTTGCGGTCGGGGTATTTTTCCCGCCTGCCGCTGGTGGCGCAGACACGCCGGCTGCAGCCGGTGCTGCAGTATCGGCGGCAAGCTTGAAAGCGGTGGGTGAACCAGGCACGACCTGCTCGGGCAGTTCGACAGCGGTGGGCTTGGCTGCAGGCAAGGCGGCGGCAACCTTGGCAATGGCAGCGGCGATTTCCGCAGCAGGCAAGGCGGCGGCCTGAGCCACGCCGAGCTTCTCCTTAGTCGCGTAACGGGCCACTGCAGCGGCATCTTCGAGGTTGCTTGGCGGTTTGCGGTTGAACAAGATGACTGCGGCGAGCAGCACGGCAAACATCAAAAACGTCCACACTGCCCACCAAAAGGTGTTGAATCGAAGCAGCGGATTATCGCGAGTTGGGTCCATAGGGGGGTAAGTGAAAAGTGCTTTCTATTATCTTTGATCTGTAATCTTCTATCCTCTATCCTCTATCAGTTCGAGACATTGGCTGACTCAAGGATACGGGGGTCGCGATTTGGATAGAGCGAGTGCTGGCCGAGGGCGCGCAGCAAAAAGAACAAGAACGCGGCACCGATGGTGATGAAAGCAAAGATATCGCCCCAGAAGGCACCTGGAATGGATACTTGGATCGGGCCAAGGCCTTCGAAGGCGGGGCCTTTGGACATGTGCTCGCCGCCCAGGGAAATCCCACGCTCGGGGATGGTGATGAGGTAGTGGTCGAGGGCGTGCATGCACAGGGTGTAAACGGCGACGACTGAGAGAGTCTTGGGGTTTTTCTTCAACCAGGCCTGCAGCAGCACGACGAAGGGCACGACAAAGTGACCGAACACCAGCGCGATCATCGCGATGTTCCAGTCACCGGTGTTGCGGATGAGGAAGTAGGCGGTCTCCTCGGTTTGGTTGGAATACCAAATCAGGAAAAACTGCGAAAACGTGACATACGCCCAGAACACCGTGAACGCCAACATCAGCTTGCCCATCAGATGGAAGTGCTCCGGCCCGGTGACGTGCTTGAGGTGACCTTGGCTTTTCAGCCAGGTAGATACCAAGACGATCACTGCCATCGAGTTGAGGGCTGAGCCGGCAAACAGATACACGCCCCACATGGTCGAAAACCACTTGTAATCTAGGCCCATCATGTAATCAAAGCCGGTGAAAGTGATGGTCAGGGCAAAGATGACGAGCGTGTAGGTCGAGTGGTAGCGTGCCTTGAAGAGACGTGCTGTGCCGGGATTCGGGTCGGTATCCTGGTCGGTGGAAAGCTTGCGCAGGCCGCAGATGACGGCGCTGAGGCCCACGGCCCAGAAGATGACCCGCGCGTACCAGAACGGGATATTCATGAACCAATACTTGTGATAGAGCAGGCTGGCCGCGTGGTCCAGATACTCCTTAACGTCGCCGGTGGCAGCGCGGTGGATGTTCATCCACTCGTAGAGGTATTGCTGGACCTGCGGGAAGAGCAGCGGCAGACCGAAGAGGCACATCCAGGGGTAGGTGGAGCCGAGGTTTTCGAAGGTGCGACGCACCGAGGTACCCCAACCGGAGTTAGACACGTTGTGCAACAGCGTCCAGAAACACCCGCCGATGGACAGCGTGAGGTAGAAGTAAAACGCGAATAGCCACGAATACGCAAAGGGCGCACGCAGTTTCACCGGGGCGAAAAACAGCAAATAGACACTGATAACTGTGCCGATCATAGCGATGGCCAGAGCGATCGACTTGACCCGCGATACCTTCGAGGCATCGAGGTGATCACCATGAATGGCGATGTCGGCGGAGGTAACGTGGTGGTGGTGGGCCATTGCTAGCAGGTTCGGGAAAAGGTTATTGCGCTGCGGGTTGGCTGGCCTTGGCGGCTTGCAGGGTGTGGAGGTAGGCGATGACGGCCCAGCGGTCGCGGACAGATATGTTAGGCCCGTAGGGACCCATGTTGCCCTTGCCTTTGGTGATCGTTTCAAACGCCCGGCCGTCCGGATAGAAAATGCGTCCAGCGGGCGGGTTGGCGTCTTGGGTGTGCAGATTGAGGCGGCCATTGGCGGTCGGTGTAATAGCCACCGGCACGCCGTAAGTGGTGGTGATGCCTTGGCCATCGCCAGATGGGCCGTGGCAGAGCGCGCAATTGATAGTGAAAACCTCCTGGCCGCGGTGAATGAGTGCGGCGGAGTTGGCGGCAGTGAGTTTGAGTTCCTCGGGCATGCCGTTGCCGTAGTAATCGCCGATCTGGCCGGTGTAATAATAACCGGTGGCACCGCCAAACTCATACTCGGGGATGCCGCCGAGTTCGCTCAGGCCATCCTCATTGAGCCCGCGCGGCTGGGTTTGCGCTACCGGTAAGCGCCCACCTTGACCGTTGGCGAAAAACGCATCGGGTTTCTGGGCACGCAGCACGTCCTGCTCACGCATATCCGGAAAAATCCTGATCGGTGGCTTGGCAAACTTTTGGCCACGGAAGCCGAAGATGCCCACGACCAGCACCACGATGATGGCATAAACCAGGAAGAAGTAACGCATGGGAGAGTTAGAATTTGAGATTTGAAATTTTGAGATACGTAGAGCGCCGTCAGGCTTCTTCGACGACGAGTTCGATATTGGAGCCGCCGATATCGGCGAGGAGGTCGCGGGTGCCGGTGCTGCTGAAATTGCCGTCGCGCGCCTCGATGGCGATGAAGAACCCGTCATCGGTGGCACGCTTGAATTGGTCGCTAGCAAACAGCGGGTGGTTGAGTCGCGGCAGGCGGATGAGTGACAGCAGCCCGAACAGCACGGTGAAACCGGAGAACAGGATGGTGAGCTCAAACATGATAGGGAAAAACGCCGGGATAGTGAAGATATTGGCCGGCTTGCCCTGCACCACGGTGGGGTAGATGACCACCTGCGTGGAGTAGGCCAGAGTGAAGGCGGTGCAGGTGCCGGTGATACCACCGCAAAACACCAGCCACGGCAAAATCGAGCGCTTGATGCCCATCGCTCCGTCGAGTCCGTGGATCGGATAGGGCGAATAACAGTCCCATTGCTTGAACCCGGCATCGCGAACTTTTTCCGCGGCTTTATACAGGGCAGAGGCACTCTTGAATTCGGCGAGATAGCCGTAAACTCGTTGGCGGGTGTTGCTCACTTGGAAATGGAGAGTTGAGGTTCGAGATTGCCGATAGGCGATTGCTGGGCGGAATGCTGGGCCAGTTCGTGCTGATAGGCTGGCTCCTTGATGACACCCGGATCGGGATGTTCGATGTGATCCTCGTAATGTGGATCGGACTCGCGTTTGGCCCACTTCACTTCGGCAATGTTAATGCAAGGCAGGAAGCGCAGGAACAACAGAAACAGCGTGAGGAACATGCCGATGGTGCCAACAAATAGGATCTGGTCAGCGCCAGATGGCGCATAGGTTTTCCAATCCCCCGGCAGCCACGAGCGGGCGAGGGTGGTGACGATGATGACGAAGCGCTCGAACCACATGCCAACATTAACGAACATGGAAACGATCATCACGACCCAGAGGTTTTCACGGCAGGCCCGCGCCCAGAATACCTGGGGGGCGATTACATTGCAGGTCATCATCGCTGCGTAGGCCCACCAATACGGCCCGGCGATGCGGAACTTGAAGGCATCCATCTCGTAAATCGCACCGGAATAAAAGGCCACAAACAACTCCATCAGATAGGCGTAACCGACGATCGTACCTGTCAGCAGGATGATCTTGGCCATGTTATCGATGTGCTTCATGGTGATCATATCCTGCAGGCCGTAGATAAAGCGGGCTGGCACCATGATCGTGAGCACCATTGCGAAGCCGCCGAAGATAGCCCCGGCGACGAAGTACGGCGGGAAGATGGTGGTGTGCCAACCGGGCACCACCGAGGTGGCGAAGTCGAAGGACACCACCGAGTGCACCGAGAGCACGAGCGGAGTGGATAACGCGGCTAACAGTAGATAGGCCATTTCATAATGGCTCCACTGGCGGTTGCCACCGCGCCAGCCCAGCGACAGAATGCCATAGATGATTTTGCGGATCCCGGGTTGGCAGCGGTCGCGGATGGTGGCCAGATCCGGCACCATGCCCAGAAACCAGAAAATGAGTGAAACCGTGAAATAGGTGGACACCGCAAACACGTCCCACAGCAGCGGCGACTTGAAGTTTTGCCAGATGGCATTGGCGTTAGGCACCGGCGCGAGGAACCATGCCATCCACACCCGCCCGATGTGAAAGGCTGGGAAAATGCCCGCACACATCACCGCGAAGATGGTCATGGCTTCAGCCGCGCGGTTGATCGAGGTGCGCCAGTTTTGCCTTGTTAGGAAGAGGATGGCGGAGATGAGAGTGCCGGCGTGGCCGATACCGATCCAGAACACGAAGTTAACGATCGGCCAGCCCCACATGACGCGGTTGGTGTTGCCCCAGACGCCGACGCCGGTGGACACCAGATAGAACAAGCCGCCGCCTACGCCGATGGCGGCAATGATAGCGGAGGGAATGAACAACAACCACCACAGGACGGGTTGCTGGTTTTCCAGGACGCCGCAAATGCGGGCGGTGATCCAATGGTACGAGCGCCCGCTGAGAATGAGCTTCTCGCGCTCGAGCACCGGAAGGATCGGTCTCGCGTGGGAAACCTCCGAGGTGTGCTGGGTGGGGGATGCCATGAGTCGTTAAATTGCTGGTGTGAAGTGAGTAAAGTTAGAAATCAGCCCATGTGGATGGTGGCCTTGCCAATAAACTGGGCATCGGGCATCTCCGGATTGGGGTTTTTCACCCGCGCCAGATAACTGGTGCGCGGGCGGGTGCCGATGTAGTTGAGCAAATCATACGAGCGTTCCAAGCGCTTGGCACGACCGAGCGCGGACTTTTCCTCGTCCAACAAATTGCCGAAGGTGATGGCGGTGGCCGGGCAAGCTTCCTGGCAGGCGGTCTTGACGGAATCGACCGGGATGCGCAGGGTTTGGGCGGTGACGGTCATTTCGGTGGACGGCTTGCCGGCGGCGATGGCCTCCTGCTTCTGGCCGCGCTTCTGGCGGATCACCGCATCCTTGAGCCGCTGCACGCAGTAGGTGCATTTTTCCATCACGCCGCGCATCCGCACCGTGACGTTGGGATTGCGCTGGAGATGAGGTGCCTCGCCGACTTGTTTTTCACCCAAGGGACCTTTGTAGAGATTGTGGGCGATAAGCGGGTTGCGCTTGTTGTAATCGAAGAAATTGAAGCGGCGCACCTTGTAGGGACAATTGTTAGCGCAGTAACGGGTGCCGATGCAACGGTTGTAGGCCATCGCGTTGAGACCGTCCTCGGTGTGGACCGTGGCATTGACGGGGCAGACGGTTTCACAAGGAGCCAGCTCGCATTGGAGGCAGGCGACGGGTTGCGGGATGAGCGCGGGATTGTCCGCATCGAAGTCGTTGTCCTTCTGGGTGGCGAAGTAGCGGTCCATGCGGATCCAGTGCATTTCGCGACCCTTGGCCACTTGTTCCTTGCCGACAATGGGAATATTGTTCTCGGCCTGACAAGCAACCAAGCAGGCGTTGCAGCCCATGCAGGCCGATAAGTCGATGGCCATGCCCCACTGGTGGAGCGTATCGCTGAGGAAATCCGGGGCCTTGCCGTCCTTGTCGGGATGCCAGGTAGCGGAGCCCTTTTGCTGATAGAGCGAGAGATTGGGCGGGGCGTGGGCGTCGTTGCCCTGTTTTTTTACGTTGGCGAGCTGGCTCTCGAACGACCCGCGTTGGGCGTCGTCGATCGTGGAGATTTCGCGGGCCAAGGCGCGGCCGTACATCGCGCTGTGTTCCTGCGTGACGGCTATCGAATACACCGCAGCGGTTTTCTTGGCAGTGGCACCGCTGGCAAAATACGGGCTGGCGGCATTGCGCAATGGATAGGCGTTGAACCCGCGGTTGACGCCGACGCGGCCGACGTGGGCGGCATTGACGGTGGAGCGCTTGAGTTCGTCGTCGTCGTCGCAGCCTTGGCCGTAACCTAAGGGGATGACCAAGGTATTTTCGGCCTGGCCGAATGAGATGAGGACGGGAATGTCCAAGGTGACGCCGTTGACCACCACGCGGATCATCGGTGAGCGGCGGTTGCCGCCTTCGCCATCTGGATAGGACCGGCCAAAAGTGCCCTCGATGCCAAGCACGGTGGTAACCGGCTCGGGACTGAGGATTAGATCGTAGATGCCGAGGTTTTTGGCCGTGAGCGGGGCGATGAGCGCGGCGTTGTCCCAGGTGAGTTTGGAAACGGGATCGGGCGCTTCCTGCAGCCAACCGTTGTCGATCCAACGTCCGTCCAACACTGAGGAGTCCGTGGCAAATAGGATTTCCAGCGCCTCTGGAGTGGGCGCGGGGGTCTTCGCCGCAGCCACGTCGGTGGCGGCGGAAGCCGCAAGTTTCGGCAACACCGGCGGATACGCCAGCCCTTGATAGAACCCGTCGCGCAGGAAGTTTTTCCAGGCCTCATCCCCTGCCTTGCCCTGCAAGCTGAAGGTGGCACGCACGGCAGCATAGGCTGGCGACGCCTCGCCTTTGGGCCCTTCGCCATTGAGGAGTTTGCCATCGTCGGACAGCAGGGCGAGCAGCAACTCGAACTCGGACACACAATCCGGGTAGAGCGGCAGGATCATCGGCTGGACCACAGTGTAAGTGCCGCGGCAGCTGCGGGCATCAGCCCACGATTCGAGATAATGGGCAGCGGGAACGTGCCAAGTGGCGGCATGGGCCGTGGCATCGCTGCGCAATCCCAGATGGATGCTGGTCTTGAGCTTGGCGAAAGTTTCCCCGATCTTCAGGTCTGGCAACGCGTCGTAGAGCGGATTGGAAGGCGTGAGCAGCACCAGTGTCTCGATAGATCCCGCATCGATATCCGCCTTGAGGGCGGCTAGGTTGCCGAGACCGGCCGTTTCGGTCTGGACCGCCGCAAGGGGTTTATCAGCGCCGAGGTTGCCTAACACCAGATTGATGGCTAGGGCGAGGTGATGAATGGCGGCGGGTTGGCGCGAGCCGGCGAGCACCATGGACTTGCCAGGGTTGGCCTTGAGATCGCTGATGACGCCCTGCACCCAGGCAAGTTGCTTTTTATCAGTGAGCGGCGGAATTTCGCTGACCAATGCGGTATTGCTGATGATGCCGCGGGCGATCTCCGCAGCTATCGTTAGAACCTGGCTCGGTGCCACCCGCAAGCGGTGATCGGCCATCCCGCCGGTGAGCGTGTAAGCGGCCTCCACCGCATACAAACGGTTCATTTTGGCGACCTCTGGCTCGTTAGAGTAGCCGCGGCCTTCCGGCTTGCGGCGCTCGAAAAACCCCTGCAGCGGCCCTTGTGGGTCGGTTCCCGCAAAATCACAGTCGAGCGCCAAGATCCGATCCGCCTTGGCAAAATCCGCCAACCATTTCACCCCGTCGCCAAGCGCCACAGCAGCCTCGCCGCTGAGCGCCTCATATTGATAGAACTTGGCCGCGGCAAATTTGCCAGCCAAGTCCTTGCGCAAGCGGTTGCGCGTCGGGCTGTCGTCCGCCCCAAACACAAACCCAATTTTAGCCGTTTTGTCGGCGGCGAGTGCGGCGAGGGCCGGCTCGAACTCGCCGCGTGCGGCGGCAGTTCCGGCCTTGAGGAATTTGCGCGAGCGCGACGGCGAGTATAGGTCGAGCACCGATGCCTGGGCGAACGCGTCGGCACCGTCAGACTCCGGGTGGCGGTGGTTAGGTGCCACCTTGGTCGGGCGGCCTTCAAACGACGTGACCACCAGCGGTGTGGCACCTTGGGCACGCGGCATACTAGACGCATAGTAAGTCGCATTGCCGGGAATCACCCATTCCGGGGCCTTGGTGAACGGGACGATGTAGATTTCCGGACGGCGGCAGGCGGCCATGCCGAGGCCGGCTAACGCTGTGGATGCACCCATTAATTTGAGGAACGAGCGGCGAGACACCTCGGCGTCGCCGGCATCAGCCATTTCGGCGGCCCCTTGGGGAAACTCGCGCTCTAGCCAGTGGCGGAATTCGGCGCTGTCTTCCAGCTGCCCGGCGCTGCGCCAGGCAACGGTGGATTCATCGGCGGAAATTGCGGGGTGATTCCAGGTGCGCTTACTCATGTTAGACTGCGGAAGATTGGATTGAACATCGAAAAAAGGACCTCAAGGCGGATCAATGGTGGCAGGTGGCGCAGGTGATTTTGGGCGACACGCGGAACTGTTCCTTGAGCTTGAGGCCGAACTCGGCGGGCGTTTTCACCCCCTCCTGTGGGTGGTCCTTAAGGAATTGGGCCGCGTCGTACTTCATGTTGTACACCTCCTCGAGCGGGCGCAGTTTGGTTTCCGGCGCGCGGTGGCATTCCAGACACCAGCCCATCGACTGAGGCTGGTCTTGGTACACCACATCCATCTGATCGATCCGACCGTGGCAACTCACACAGGAAATCCCACGGTTGAGATGCGCCGAGTGATTGAATTTCACAAAGTCGGGCGCCTTATGAATGCGCACCCACTCGATTGGCTTGCCATCGTAGCCGGCAAACGCCGGATCCATCGACTTGCGCAGCGGCGCGAGCTTCGGACTCTCGCGCTGCACGTGCTGGTGACAATTCCAACAGGTGTTGCCCGTCGGCACATTCGAATGCCCGGATACATCCGCAAACGAGTGACAGTAGCGGCAGTCCATGCCCACCTGATCGACGTGGATCTTGTGCGAAAACGGAATCGGCTGGGACGGCTGATAGCCGACGACCTGGGCTTTCGGTGTGGCGTAGTAGGTGAACGCGACGCTCACGCCAGCAGCCACCGCCAGCACGCAGAAGGCGATTTTTAGAGGCAGGAGGTTTGACCAGCGGGGAAAGATGTTTGCCATGGGAGGGCTTGGGAAGATGGAATGAAAATTGCGGAATAAGTTACGAGCAAACACAGACGACGCTCCGAGCGCGGCCGCTCGGGCGCAAAGATGCAACCCCTTCCAAACCTTGCAAACCAAAAAATCAGAATTTTCTATCAAGGAGGTGAAAATCCGCGATTCTCACAAATAAAACGGGGTTGGATGGAGCCTGGATTAGGTGGATTTTAAGTGTTTTCACTTTCCAAGAGTACCCCGGTGGTTCCCAGATCAGTGTATTCACTTCCAGTCCCGCTAGGCAGCTCCTCGTGTACTCTTCGGCCGAGCTTCTCAGAATCATCCGCTGGAACTCCACATTTTCTTATCCCGCATCGGCTAAGACACGACAGTAAGGTCGTGACTCCCTGGCTAAGACACGACAGTAAGGTCGTGACTCCTTGGCTAAGACACGACAGTAAGGTCGTGACTCCTTAGGTAAGACACGACAGTAAGGTCGTGACTCCTTAGGTAAGACACGACAGTAAGGTCGTGACTCCTTAGCGCATGGGTCGAGGCGCGGGAAATGTTGCGCGCATGGGTCGTGGTGGTTGGAAATGACTGACAGGGCTAGGCAATGGGCTGGACCGGAGGCAGGAACCGACTCCCCCACCCCGGAAAAACCCTCGCAACCACGGGTAAAAGAAAAAAAATGCGCAAAAATGGCAGATTTTGGTATTTCCGGCTTGCCAGTGGCCGGACGTTTGCTAAACCAACCGCCCCCGCGGCGGATCCGGACAGTTCCGGTGTTATCACGCGGTCACGCGAAATTCACGCACATCATGGCACGTATCTTAGGCATTGAAATCCCCAACGAGAAGCGCATCGAAGCTTCTCTGCCCTACATGTTTGGCATTGGCCGCCCCACCGCGGCTAAAATCCTCGAACACGCTGGCATCGACCCCAACATCCGCACCGGCCAACTCACCGAAGATCAATTGGTGCGCATCGCCCAAGTGATCCAAGCTGAGTCGATCCTCATCGAAGGCGACCTGCGCCGCGAACGCCAGACGCAACTCAAGCGCCTGACCTCGATCAATTGCTATCGCGGCATCCGTCACAAGCGCGGCTTGCCGGTGCGCGGCCAGCGCACCCGCACCAATGCTCGCACTCGCAAGGGCAAGAAGAAGACGGTGGGCGTGAAGAAATAATTTCCCTTTAAGCACTAAGAGTTTCCCCCTATGTCAGACGAAGCAACCACTCCCATTCCCGCCGCTCCCGCGGAGGTCAAACCCAGCGCCGCCGCTCCAGCGGTGGTCAAACCTGCCGCCCCCGCTGCCGCTCCGGAGGCCGCCGTCGATGGCATGCCCCCTAAGACGGTCAAGCGCGACATTTTCGCCGAAATCGGCGGAGGTGAGGAGGAAATCAAGATTCACAAGGCCAAGGGCTCCAAAAATGTCCTCCGCGGCATTGTGCATGTCACCGCCACCTTCAACAATACCTTGGTTAGCGTGACCGACACTAACGGCAATTCGATCGGTTGGTCGAGTGCCGGCAAGATGGGTTTCAAGGGCTCGCGCAAGAGCACGGCCTACGCCGCGCAAGTGGTGTCGCAAGACGCCTGCCGCCAAGCGATGGGCCATGGCCTCAAGGAAGCGGAAGTGCGCGTCAAGGGTCCGGGTTCGGGCCGCGAAGCTGCCGTGCGTGCCGTCCAAGGCTTGGGATTGGAAATCCTCTCGATCCGCGATGTGACGCCCATCCCTCACAACGGCTGCCGCCCCAAGAAGGCCCGCCGCGTCTAATTTTTAATCAATTTCAAACTAACAGAACATGGCACGTTACACAGGTCCCCGCGCGAAGATCAGCCGCCGTTTCGGCGTCTCTCTCTTCGGCCCATCCAAAGCGCTCGAGCGGCGCAATTTCCCTCCCGGTCAGCACGGTGTGCGCGCCGGCCGCAAAAAGAAGAGCGAGTATTCCGTCGCCCTCGGTGAAAAGCAAAAACTGCGTTTCCAATACGGCGTGTTGGAAAAACAATTCCGCAAGTACTACGAGGAAGCTGCGCGTCGCCGTGGCGTCACCGGCGTAATCTTGCTGCAATTGCTCGAGACGCGTCTCGACAACGTGTGCTATCGCCTCGGCTTTGGCAACACCCGCCAAGCGGCTCGCCAGATGGTCAATCACGGCCACATTTTGGTTAACGACCATTGCGTGGATATTGCCAGCTTCCAGTGCAAGCCTGGCGACGTCATCAAGGTCGGTGGCAAGCCATCCTCCAAGCAATTGGTGTTGCGCATGCTCGATCTGACCCAGGCCGCCACGGTCAAGGACTGGCTCACGCTGGACCGCGACAAGATGGAAGGCACCATGTCCCGCGTGCCGGCCCGCGACGAAATCAATCCGCTCGTCAACGAGCAGCTCATCGTCGAACTCTACTCGCGCTAACGGCTCGCCGTCACCCGCATTCATTTCAAAAACGCCCGGGCCGCAAGCCCGGGCGTTTTTTGTGGCTTAGAGTGCGGTGGCTCGCCACCGCCTAACCAGGCCAGGGAGTGCGGTGGCTCGCCACCGCCTGGACAAGCCAGCTTGCTGGCGAGTGTGCATCACAGCGGCACCTCATGCACAGCTCCGCGCCACGGCGGGCAAGCCCGCCCCGACCAGGGCGGGGGCAAGCCCCCGCACTCCGCGCGGCAGCTTGCTGGCGAGTGCCTGCTCAGGAGTGCGGTGGCTCGCCACCGCCTAACCAAGCCAGGGAGTGCGGTGGCTCGCCACCGCCTGGACAAGCCAGCTTGCTGGCGAGTGTGCATCACAGCGGCACCTCATGCACAGCTCCGCGCCACGGCGGGCAAGCCCGCCCCCCGACCAGGGCGGGGGCAAGCCCCCGCACTCTGCGCGGCGGCTTGCTGGCGGGTGTGCCACGCAGCGCCGCCATCCTGCCGAACCCCGTGATCTAACGCGCAGCAAAGGGCTCAGGAACAAGTCAAAGCAGAATTGGACGCGCAGCGCCATCGATGCGCTGACGCTTTTTTTCCTATGACTCGGTGAGAGATAAAAAGTATTTTCACTTACATTCTGCCAGCATTTAGACCAGCGTCTCGGCATGGACAGCGTCACCGCGCCTAAACTTACTGCAGCTGTGGATGAACCCTACGAGCCGGCGGGCAACACCGTCCTTGCCGCGGTGGCCACTGCGGCGGATTGGGTGACAGCAGGCCGAGTTGCACATCCTTGGTTCGGTCCGTGCGACGCAGCCGCGGGCGGGCACCTGGGAATGCATCGTGCGCAAGTCGCAGCCATCACCACAGGATTGCCGCAATGAGACCGACGATGTCTCTCACGAATGATCCGATCTCACAACTGACGTGGCGGATCGCTGTGCCGATGAGCGTGGGCATGTTTTTCAACACGATGTTCAACGTCGTAGATACGCTCTGCGCGGGATGGCTCAGCACCGACGCGCTCGCCGCGTTGTCGCTTTCCTTTCCGGTTTTCTTCATCGTGCTGGCCACCGGCAGCGGGCTCAGCCAAGGCACCACGGCACTGATGGCGAATGCGCTCGGAGCGGGTGATCCTGCGGACGCCCGCCGGGTCTTTACGCAATCGCTGCTCTTTACCGTTGCGGCGGGCATCGTGCTTTCGTTTGCGGGCTGGCTCGCGGCGCCGGCGCTGTTCCGCCTGCTCGGCGCGGAAGGTGGCTACCTCCACACGGTGCTCGCATTCATGAATGTCACGCTCGCCGGCGGCCTCTTTTACCTGCTGCCCATGGTGATGAACTCCGCACTCACCGCACAGGGCGAAACTCGCGTCTACCGGAATTTTCTCATCGGCGGATTCGCCGCCAACATCGCCCTCAATCCCCTGCTCATGTGGGGGTGGTTCGGCCTGCCTGCCATGGGCGTGGGCGGCATCGCGCTCGCCACCGTGCTCGTGCAAATCGGTGGCACGATTTACCTCGGCCGCTGCCTTTTGAAAACTGATCTCCTGCGCGACATGACGCGCGGCGACTTCCGCCCGCAGGCACCCGTGCTGCGGCGCATCGCCGGACAGGCAGTGCCCGCCGCGCTCAATATGCTAACCGTCGCGCTCGGCGTGTTCGTCATCACGTGGTTTGTGAAACATTTTGGCAAGGAGGCCGTCGCAGCGAGTGGCATCGCCATGCGCATCGAGCAAATCGTGCTCATGCCCGCCATCGGCCTCAACGCTGCGGTCCTCACCATCGTCGGCCAGAACCACGGTGCCGGCCTCGCGCATCGCGTGCGCGAGGCGTGGCAGACGAACGTGAAATTCGGCGCTGGCCTCATGGGCCTCGGCGGCGCGCTCGTGTGGCTGCTGCGCGAGCCGGCTATGCGAATTTTCACCAACGACGCTGCAGTCATCGGCCACGGGCGCGACTATCTGCTCGCCTCGTCGTTCACGCTCGCGGCGTATCCGATCCTGTTCGTCACTGTCTTCGCCATGCAGGGCATCAAGCGGCCCGCCTACGGACTGTGGATTGGCATCTACCGCCAGCTAGCAGCACCGCTGACCGTGTATCCTGCACTCGCCTTTGGCCTCGGCTGGGGATTATGGGGCGTGTGGTGGGGCATCTGCATCGTCACGTGGAGCGCCGCGCTCTTTGCGCTTGGCTGGGGCTGGAAAAAAATCGGCGGCCTCCCAGATTAGCCCCCCAGCCTAGCCCATCGGCGCGCCTTCATTTTGGCCATCTCCAACGAGTGAACAAACCATCGCCACCCGGCAACATTCTTCTACTTAAGAACATCCCCATCATTCTAACCCGTATTGGCCTTGCCGATGATTTTGGCCACGACATCCTTGCCGAAAACTATCACCAGCATGCCAAGGCTCACGGCCATCACTCATGGAATAGGCGCTCAAAAAACCACCTTTCCCCTGAAAGATTGCATTTTGACTCCGCGTCTTAGTTGAGCTCTGAAACCTGCCCCCAACTCGAATCATCCCACCCAAACCATGCAAATCAAGCACATCTCACCGAAACTCATCCTCACTTTCGTTGCGGCTGTGGTATCGACAGTCGCTGTCCATGCCGACGACAACAAATCTGGCGCCAAAGTCGACGCCAGCAAGCTACCGCCAGCCTCTGACAAACAGGGCCTGACCTACACCACCGATATCAAGGCGATCCTGGACAACTCATGCACTAAATGCCACGGTGCTGATAAACAAAAGGGCAAGCTGCGCCTCGATAGCTTGGCGAATATCCTCAAGGGCGGCGAGGATGGCAAAATCCTCCAACCAGGCCATAGCGCAGAGAGTCAACTCGTGACCAGCGTCGCCCACGTAGGCGACGAAGATGACTGGATGCCTCCCAAGGACAACAAAGCCAAGATTCCCCCGCTCACCCCTACCCAGATCGGCCTGATCCGGGCTTGGATTGACCAAGGCGCCAAGTAAGCCCCTTGTCACATGGTGACAGATAAATAGTAGAGGAGTGGCAGCCTGTACCGGGAAAGTGCCTGCTGAGCAAGCGTCAGGCGCGACGATAGACCCGTTGCTGAAGAGCGAGCTTCATGCGGGAGTGGCAGGCTATCTGAAAATCAGAAATCCGAGTCTGGGTAGAGCTGGTGGAATTTAATCGCTTCGACGGCGACGGCGACGGTGGTGCCGAAGATAGTTTCCAGACTGGCAGTGCGAGGGATTTGAGCCGCGGGCCGCGACAGGCCGAGGATGATTTGGCCGTAGGTTTGAGCGCCGGCGAGGTGCTGGAGCAGCTTGAGCGAGATATGGGCGGCATCCAGGTTGGGAAACACCAACACGTCTGCAGCCGCGCGCGATTCCGCACCAGGAAGCTTGATTTCGGCTGCGGCAGGGTCCATTGCCACATCGGCTTGCAACTCGCCTTCAATGTCGATTTCAAGAAACTCGGCCCCCGCACGCTCGCGGGCGAGGGCGACGGCAGCGGCCATGCGCTTGGCATCCGGTGTGCTGGCCGAACCTTTGGTGGAGTGACTGAGCATGGCCACACGCGGGCTGCGGCCAAGGAAGTGGCGAGCGAGCTTACCGGTTTCCAAGGCAATGACGGCGAGATCCTCGACTGTGGGATTGGGGATGAGCCCGCAATCGGCGAGGAATAAGACACCGTCATGGCTGAGGTGCTTGAGGTGATTACCGAAAATGAGGCTAGTCGCAAAGATTTTGGCGACATGAGGAAGGTGTTTGATCGTCTGGATCAAGGCGCGAAAAAACGCGGCGGGCAAGGCTTGATTGC
>Ga0209084_1000861_pt1 | contig 27495 bp, 17 predicted proteins | sample C_130820_MF_Meta_FD_187309 | JGI IMG/M metagenome (GOLD analysis project Ga0209084, IMG submission 187309) | Freshwater microbial communities from Lake Croche, Canada to study carbon cycling - C_130820_MF_MetaG (SPAdes) (version 2) | ecosystem: Environmental > Aquatic > Freshwater > Lake...
TGCCAGAGACGCAGGATGGCTTCCTGCAATAAGTCCTCGGCATCGTGCTGGCAATGGCCCCAACCACGCGCAAACACCAACAAGCGCGGGCCGTTTTCGGCCAGCCAAGTTTTCCAAGTGCTCGCAGGGTTTGTAGCCATCCGCTTGCATAATGCCGCCACGCTGCCGCTTTGTCTGTGAAAACATCCCCCGTTCAATCGAAAAACCGGCTCTTGCTGGCCTTAGCGGGGAGGCTGGGTTTGCTCGGAGCGGTTTTTTTGGCCGGGGGGTCGGCGCGCAAGGTGTGGCGGGGTTCGAGGGCAGGCTGCCCGTCTTTGCGCACATATTCGTTTTGGACCAACCACTTTTCCACTTCCTCGCCGCTGACGTCGACGAGCATGTGGCCATCGACTTCGACGCAAGGGCAGAGCGCTTGGCCGCTGCGTTGTTCCATTTCCCAACGGAAGGCGGGGTTTTTGACGACATCCTTTTCTTCGTAGGCGAGAGAGTACTTGCGCATGACGCCACGCACGCCCTCGCTCCAACCGCAGAAGGTTTTGACGTAAATCACAATTTTAGGGGACGGTTGGCTCATGGTGTTGGACTGGCGCTTTGGGGGATGCTACCTGGTTCTGGTACTTGCGCAAGCCTCGTCTGCGCGCGTGGAGGCGATTCCAAAGCGAGCCGAGTCGACACATTGGAGCCCGTCAATCCAAACCACACGGCTTGCTGGCGAGGGCCGCTCCACTGCGGCTTCAGACGCGGGTGTTTTTTCCGCTCGCCAGCGAAAGACGTAAGAATCGTTCAGCTGCCGCGCGTATGACGCCTCGCAATCTGATTGCCCCCCGTCATGAAACCGCTCGCCCTTCTTACCTACGCCATAGTCCTCAGCACCCTTGTCCGACCCTCTGCGGCTGCAGAGTTCGCCATTCACGATGGTGAGCGGGTCGTGTTCCTCGGCGATAGCATCACCGAACAACGTCTCTACACGACCGTCATCGAAGCCTACACACTGGCACGTTTCCCACAGTGGAAACTGGCCTTCCGCAATATCGGCTGGGGCGGTGACACCGCGCAGGGTGGATTGGGCCGAGCTTCTCGTGACATGCTGCCGCTCAAGCCCACGTTTGCTACCATCGACTTCGGCATGAACGACCATGGCTACCGGGCGCACGATGAAGGCATTTACAAAAACTATATCGACAAGCAGACGCAGTTGGTGGCCCTGCTCAAGGCCAACGGCTCGCGGGTTGCCTTGGTGACCCCGCAACCCATCGAGGACAAGCGCCCGGATCCGCACAAGGATGTGCGCAACGAGTCGCTGCGCAAAATGTCAGACGGTCTGCGCGAGATCGCCGACAAGGAAAAAATCCTCTTCGCCGATCAGTTCGACCCCTACATGGCCGTGATGCTCAAGGCCAGGCAAGCCGATCCCGCAGCCCTCATTGGCGGCGGCGATGCCGTGCATCCCGGCCCAGTCGGTCACACCATCATGGCTTGGGCAATCCTGAAGTCGCTCGGCGCCCCCGCTGCCGTCTCCAGCGCCGAATTGACCGCCACCGGCAAGCTGGTTGCCGCCACCGCTTGCAGGATTGCCGACGCGAAAATGGACGCCGGAGTGCTCACCTTTACCCGCGAGGATGCGGTGCTGCCGATGCCGGTTAATCCGCAGGCCGAGGCGGTGACCCAATTCATCCCGCTGCTGGCGGACTTGAGCCGTTACGAGTTGAAAGTCACCAAACTAACGGCCCCGAAGTATCAACTTCTCATCGATGACAAACCTGCGGCCGTATTCACCGCGCAGGAATTGGCACAAGGCTGCAACCTGACGCTCAGCGCCGGGCCCATCACCGAGCAAGCTCGCCAGTTATGGGTCTCGGTGGTCGAAAAAAACAATGCCTTCTACCAGCGTTGGCGCGAGGTGCAATTGTATGGGCCGCCTGAGTGGGCCAAATCGCCAGCCTTTGAAGCTGCCCGCGATAAGGAATTGGCGCGACTCGACGCGCGCATAGCACAACTCGAAACCAAGATCGACGTCCTCCGCAAGCCGCTGCTGCATAAGTTTGTGCTTAAACCCGCCACTCCCTGAGATTGCTGAGCTCATGAGTTTGTTTCTCAGTCGAGTTTTTCGACCATCACATCGTAACGGCCGCCATTGACATTGATGACGAGGTGCTTGCCGGCACCGGTGATGGCAGGTTGGTTAGATTTGGCCGGGACGGCAGGAGCTGCAGCGGAAGCAGCAGCAGGAGCGGCGGTGCCCTTGATGAGCTCCTCGACCTGTTGCGGGAACATCGCAAAGAGCACCACGGTTTCGTCGTCGGAGGGCAGGCCCTTGGCGGCGCATTGCTGGCGCAAGCCGTCCATGGCTGGAGCCAACAGATTGGCCGGCCGCTCGGTGATGATTTTCTGGCCGCTGGTTTTTTCGACTTGGGCGAGCACCTCGGAATTGATTGGGCCTGGGGCTTTGCCGTACTTGCCCAGTGCGATGTCCTGGGCGGGTTGGCAGATCATTTTCCAGCGACCGAACTTGACGTTCATCATCGCCTGGGTGCCGACAATTTGCGAGGTTGGAGTGACTAAGGGAATCCACCCGAGCGCCTCGCGCACCACGGGGATTTCCCTAACCACTTCGTCAAACTTGTCAGACATGCCCTGTTCGGCGAGTTGGTTGCGGAAGTTAGAGAGCATGCCGCCGGGCACTTGGTAGATGAGAATGTCGGAGTCCACGCGCTCGTTAGCGGGGCTGGTAAATTTCCCGAGTTGTTTGTAAACGTCCTCGAAATACACGCGCAATTCCTGCAGCTTGGCCGCATCAAACTCTGGGCAGCGCGGATGCCCCTTGAGTATGGCGAGCATGCGCACGGTGTCGGGCTGGCCAGTGCCATTGGCAAACGGCGCGATAGACGTTTCCACGGTATCCACCCCGGCATCGATGGCGGCCAGATAGGAGGCGGCGCCGAGGCCGGCGGTGTCGTGGGTGTGCAGCGTGACAGGCAAACCGACGCGGCGTTTCAACTCTTTGACCAGATCAAAAGCGACCCGCGGGGCGATGATGCCCGACATATCCTTGATGCCGATAGATTGACAGCCCAACTTCTGCAGATTCACACCTAGTTGCACAAACGCCTCGATGGTGTGGACCGGGCTGATGGTGTAGCAAATCTCGCCGCGGGCGTGCTTGCCGCAGTCCAGCACGGTTTTGACGGCGGTGGTGAGGTTGCGCACGTCGTTGAGGGCATCGAAAATGCGGAACACATCCTGGCCCGCGGCGGCGTTGGCACGCACGAATGCCTCCACCACATCGTCGGGGAAACTGGTGTATTGCACGATATTCTGGCCGCGCAACAGCATGATTTGCGGGGTGTGTGGTGCCGCTTGCTTGAGCTTGCGCAGGCGCTCGAAGGGGTTTTCGCCGAGGTAGCGCAGGCAGGCATCGATGGTCGCGCCGCCCCAGGTTTCCAGGCCGCTGAAGCCCATGTTATCGAGGATGGGAGCGGCCGGCAGCATTTGGGCGGTGCTCATGCGGGTGGCGGCAAGGGATTGGTGGCCGTCACGCAAGACGGTGTTATTGAATGTGACAGCTTGCATGGTTTGTGTGGGGATGACTCGCTAGAAAAACCGGAGGCGCTGAAGCACCTCACAAAAACAACGCATATTTTCTGACTAAGCCGTCACATACAATACCAAACAGCGGGCGGATGGCGGGTGGGTTCGCTGATTTCCCTTAGCTATGGGGGTTTGGTGGCCTTGCGGGGCAAGATACGCCGTGATATTGAGTAAATTTGCAAAGAACCGAGATTCGCTCTAGCCCGCCCCGGGTTTCTGTGCATAATTTGCGCGCCTATGAACGGAACCGCGGAACTCATCATTGATAACAAGCATTTGAAACTCCCCATGATTGTCGGATCGGAGGGAGAAGTCGGTCTCGATGTCGCCGCCTTACGCAACGAGACCGGCTGCATCACCTTGGACCCCGCCTACGGCAATACCGGTGCCTGCAAGAGTGCCATCACCTTCATCGACGGCGAAAAAGGCATCCTCCAATACCGCGGCTACGACATCGCCGAACTCGCCGCTAAGAGCAATTTTATCGAAACCTCTTATCTGCTCATCTACGGCGAACTGCCTACCTCGGCGCAATTGGCGGAATTCTCTTGCGAACTCACCGACAACCAGATGCTCCACGAGGGCATGCGTTTTTTGTTTGAAGGCTTCCCGACCTCGGCCCATCCGATGGGCATCCTGTCGGCTATGATCAACGCGGCCTCGTCATATTTTCCCAACCTGCTCAATGGCACAGAGCGCCAGACAGGATTTCCGCGGCATGCAGCCCGGCTCATTTCTCAGGTGCGAACTATTGCCGCCTTCTCTTACCGCAAGGCGCATGGACTGCCCACCATCTATCCGAAATCCAACCTCAAGTACACGGCCAACTTTCTGCACATGATGTTCTCCTCGCCCAACGAGGATTGGGTCATTCAGCCGGAAATTGTTCGCGCCCTGGATCTGATCTTTCTGTTGCATGCCGACCACGAGCAGAATTGCTCCACTGCCACGGTGCGCATGGTCGCCTCGAGTCGCGCCAATCTGTTCGCCTCGGCCTCCGCCGGCGTTTGTGCGCTGTGGGGTCCGCTCCATGGCGGTGCCAATCAGGCGGTGCTGGAAATGCTTGAGGAAATCCACGCCGAAGGTGACGATGGCACCAGGTTTCTCAACGAAGTCAAAAACAAGGTTGGAAATCGCCGTCTGATGGGCTTCGGCCACCGCGTGTACAAAAACTTCGATCCTCGCGCAGTCATCATCAAGGAGCAATGCGACAAGGTGCTCGCCAATTTGCACAAGTCCGACCCCTTGCTCGACATCGCCAAGAAGCTCGAGGAAATCGCCCTCAACGACGATTATTTCATCGCGCGCAAACTCTATCCGAACGTGGACTTCTACAGCGGCATCATTATGCGCGCCATCGGTATCCCGCTGGACATGTTCACGGTGATGTTTGCAATCGGCCGCATGCCCGGCTGGGTCGCCAACTTCAAAGAAGTCATGGAAGATCCCGACGGTCGCATCGCCCGTCCGCGCCAAATCTACACTGGCCACACGCTGCGCAATTACGTTGCTGTTGAGCAGCGGGCCTGAGCCATCGCTCAGGCATGGACTGGCTGGTATATTGACACGGGGCAATAAGCCCAATCCAACTCTTAGGACCCAGATTTGAAGTTCCGCTTGAAGAACTCGAGCGTGGCGGCAAGGGCGTCTTCAAGGGCATGTTGGGGTGCCCAGCCGGCGGCGCGGAGCTTGGCGGCACTGGCACGCGAGTGCTTAACGTCACCGGGGCGGGTGGGGCCGTGGAGGATGCGCGAGGAGGAACCCGCTGCGTCTATCAATTGCTGGGCGAGTCGGTTGATGGTCAGTTGGCTGCCGTAGCCGGCATTAAAGACACCGCTGACAGCGGGGTGACTGGCGGCAAAGGTGAGAGCCCCGACGATGTCCTTGACGTAGATGAAATCGCGCGTCTGTTCGCCATCGCCGAAGACCGTGATGTCCTCATGGCGCAGTGCCTGTTGGATGAAAATGGGCACCGCGGCGGCATAGGCCCCCTTGGGGTCCTGACGCGGACCAAACACATTGAAAAACCGCAGCGCCGCAGTTTGCAGCCGGCCTTCGCGCTGATAGAGGTCGAGGTAGTACTCGCCGTCGAGTTTGGTGATGGCATAGGGACTCCTGGGTTCCGGTAGCATCGTCTCCACTTTGGGCACCGTCGGGTTATCGCCATAGACAGCCGCGGAGGAAGCCAGTACGAGTTTTTTTACCCCCGCATTGGCGGCGGCTTCCAGCACGTTGAGCAGGCCGCTGACGTTGATCTCAAGGCACTCGGCGGGCTTGGCCATTGATTCTGGCACGCTCACCAAGGCCGCGAGGTGAAACACATAATCGACGCCTCGCATGGCTTGTTCGACCAGCGCCGGGTTGGTGACCGAGCCCTCGATGAAGGTGTGCCTGAGGCCGTTGAGGTTGTGTCGATAGCCGCTGCGCAGGTTGTCGAGCACCCGGATTTCGTCGGCGAGTCCTTGGAAGTGCTCGACGAGATGGGAACCAATGAAACCGCAGCCGCCGGTGATTAGAACGTTCATGGGATCGTCTAACCCAACTTTTCGGGATACTCTCCGGCAGTGATGAGCTGCTGGATGGAGGTTACCACGTGCGGCTTGTCGTCGGGGTAGGTGACGCCGAACCAGTGACTGGTAGTCGGGATGACGGTGCAGTCTGCCTGGCTAGAGCGGATCAGGCCATCGACGATGGTTGGGATGTAGTACTCGGATTTTTCGGCCTGGCCGTGGGCTGCTAGGAATTGGCCGAAGCCATCCTCAATCTGTGAGAAAAAACCTGGTCCGAAGGCCCAGAAATTCATCGAGACCGGGCCGCTTTCCGCGATGGGTTTGCGCATGCCGTTCAAGGCGGTGCCGCGCACAACCTCGTCGGCTTCGCGCAGGATGTTAACATATTCCTCGACGCCGGTGAGCAGGCCGTCGGGGTTGGTGCTGCAGATGCCGCGGTTCACATCCCCGTGGTCGGAGAGGGTGTTGACCAGCGGATAGCCGATCATCGCGTAGTGGGCCTTGCCATCGGCGGCGGGCGTTTGGGCTAGAAAGGTGGCGGCCCGCTGGTAGGCGTCGCGGCCATAGAAATCGTCGGCATTGATGACGGCGAAGGGTTCATTGACGAGCGCACGGGCGGCACGCACGGCATGGGTGGTGCCCCAGGGCTTGCTGCGCCCGGCCGGCACGGTGAACGGAGCGGGCAGATCGTCGAGGCGTTGAAATGCGTAGTCCACCTCGATGCGCCCGGCAAAGCGTGAGCCGATGCCGTCGCGGAAGGCATCGGCAAAATCCTCGCGGATGATGAAAATGACGCGGCCAAACCCAGCACGGATGGCATCAAACACCGAGTAGTCGAGCACGGTCTCGCCGTTGGGACCCATGGGATCGATTTGTTTGAGTCCGCCGTAGCGAGAGCCCATGCCAGCGGCGAGGACAAGGAGGGTGGGTTGCATGGGGTGGTTGGGAGGTGGGGAATGGTTGGAATGGTGAGGAAAGCTCGGCGGTTTATGCGTGAAGCCGGCGATTTGTGCAAAGCATTTTTCGGGGTTCTCAGGGCAGCTTTGACGTTGGTGAGCAAGTTGGATTCCTTTAATTCGTGGCCAAAAAACCACTGAAATACTGATTACCACTGATAACACTGAGAATAAATTGAGAAATATTTCAGTGATTTCAGTGGTAATCAGTGCCTCAGTGGTGAAAATCGTCACGCACAATCCCGCCGAAAAACCGGAGCTTGGCCGCTATTTGAGGGAATTGAACTTGCTCGACTCAGTGGCGCTTTTGAGGTCGAACACTGAGTTCTGAATTTACGAGGGGCTCAGGGCAGCTTTGACGTTGGTGAAGCGCGCGGCGGCGTGGCGGGCTCGGCGGCGGGGTGGGGGGCCTTGCGTGTGAATTCGCTGGTGGCACTCAGATACCACAGGAGTGCAGCGCCGCAGACGACGGTGAGGAACACCAGAACCACGAAAGCCAGGCTGAAGAAGGATTTCACGTGGGAAAGTAAGTCGGGTCTGGCAGGAAATAGCCAGCCGGAATCCGTGGAAATGACAATCTCCGCTTGGCGGCCCACTCGCGGGAAAGGAGCATTACCCTGAAAAGAAGGGTGGAAGGGGTGCTGTGCCGTTTTTTACCACAGATTTCACGGATTGAAGAGGATTTCACGGAAAATAAGACCACAATCCATCTCCTCTTTGGCTACCCTAAAGGTGTTAGCCATATAATTCATAACTCATTCATTATCTGTGGAATCTGTGAAATCTGTGGTTGTATTTTCCTTCCAAGGCTTACCAAGAGCTCTCCTTCACATAGATGACATCGTACGCCCTGACATAAAACGGAATGCTTTCGTTGCCATAGAGGGCTTGCTTCATGTTCAGCACATAGCGCTGGCTCTTGCCCTCCTGGTTTCTCACGATAAATACTTGCTTGGGATTGGCCAGCTTAGTGAAACCGCCGGCTTCCATCACCGCTTCCAGCGCCGTCATCGGCCGGTCGAGCGGGATTTTTCCGGGTCGCAGCACTTCACCTGACACATATACACCGGCCGCCGCGTCAGCCAGCGATACCACCACCGAGGGGTCCTGCAGGTGCGGTTGATAGAGCGAGGTCAGTTGCTGCTGCAGGCCAGTGATCGTCTTGCCAGAGGCGCTGACGTCGCCGACAGTCGGCAAGCTAACTTTGCCGTTAGGTTGGATTTTTTGCCGGGTATTCAACTCAGGGGCGCCGGAAAATATTACGTTGACCACGTCGCCTGGCGCAAGGTTGCCGCTGGGTTTCGAGTTGGATGCCTCGCTTGGCACCCCTGCGGTTGTCATCATGTCGCTGCATCCCAGCGTGGCGAGCGCCGGGATGAGCACGGCAACGCATAGCAAACAGGTGGCCACCCGCCGGCGTGCCGCGCCCGCCGTCCATGCTAGGTGCATCATGCGTTTAAACCATGTGCCCGTGCCGTTGGTGAGTCGGTTGCCGTCTGCCATGTTAGTCATCAATTTTGTTTTCATAATCATGTTAGGTGAATGAATCCTGAGCATCGGAGATACTGAATAGTTTCTGCAGTGAGCGCCAGCCTATTTTTCGGCGAGCGGAAAAATTTGGATGGGCGGGCTGTGAATGGCTATCCGGAGCGCCGGCTTTAGCCGGCATTGCCGATGAGCAGCCAATGACCAGCGCTATGCGACACGCATTGGCTCACCATGGGCATGCCGGCTCAAGCCGGCGCTCCTTGAGGAGGTCGCTATTTTTCGTTACCTGCTAGTTTTCGATCACCCGTTTGACGTCTGTGGCGAGAGGTTCCTGCAAGCCTGAGGCCAGTGCTTGTCGAAGTGCCGCCTTGGCCTCCGGGATGGCCTTGGTTTCAAGCAGCGACATGCCTAAAAAATATAAACCCGTTGAATCCAGAGGTCGTTTGCCTGAGCTTTCCTTAAGCAGTTGGGCGGCGTAGGCGAATTCATTCCGCTGATAGGCGAGGGTGCCGAGAATGCAGGTTAGATCCGGATCGTCGGCGAGCGTAGCGCGAGCCTTGACCGCCAAATCATAGCCTTTTTGGTGATTTTTCGGGTCGGTGGCATACAGTGCAGCCAGCCATTTTTGCGCTGGGGAAAAATCGGGGAAGGTGGCTAGGACCATGGAGTAGATTTTGGTAGCCGACTTGGTTTCTCCGTTTTCGACGTGAAGGGCGGCGCGGGCCATGAGAGCGGGCACATGGCGGGGGTTTTTCGCGAGGACGCCTTCGATTTTTGGCAACGCCGCGGCGAGATTTTTGAATCCCTGATCCAGGGCGATTAGGTCCAGGAAGGAGGTGGCGTCGTCGAATTGGAGTGGAGTGGGGGTGACTTGCAGGAGCCGCTGCATCGACTTGCGGGCTGTAGCCACCTTGCCCTGACTGTAGGCGGCCCACGCCAGATCATGCAGGACTCCAGGGTCATTGGGCAGGGCGCTGGCGCTTTCTTGGAGGAGGCCATAGGCTTTGGGGAAATCGCCAGCCTGATAGCTCAGAGCGCCCAGAATTCCGGTGACCTGTGGATTATTTGGGGCGAGTTCCCGGGCCTGGGTGGCGAATTCCAGAGCTTTGCGTGGGTTTTTCAGTGGCCCGGCATGGAGTTGCGCGAGTTTGATGACCGCGGTGGTGAGTTTTGGGTTGAGTTCGAGCGCCTTGCCATAGGCCGCCACCGCCCGGTCATTGACTCCTTGCCGCTCATACGCCGCAGCGAGTCGCATCTGGAGCAGAACGTCGTCGGGTTGTTTCTGAAGGGCGGCTTCCAAGTCGGTGGCCGACAGGGCGGCGGCCCCACTTTCCAGCAAGGCCAGCCTAGACTGGATATCGGGCTTGCCCGGAAAATCCGCTGCGGCCGCTGCGGCCAGTTTGAGGGCGGTGCGGGCGATTTCGCTTTGGCCCATCATGTAAGCAGCCATGCCCAGGTGGAACTGGACCTCTGGCATGTCTGCTAGTTTGGCGGCGGCTTCAGTGAGCAAGGCGAGTGCCTGCTGGTAATCCCGGCGCTTGTAACAACACCAGCCGAGAGTATCGGCAATCGCCGGATCGGTCGCATTCAACGTCCTGGCCTTGCGCGCCAGCTCGTAGCCCTTGGCGGGTTGATCCAAGCGCTGCACATAAATGTTAGCCAGATTGTTCAGCGCCACCAGTGCCTCGGAATTTTTGGTTAGAAGTTTTTCGTAAACGTCGCGGGCTTTGGTAAACTCGCTAGATGCTTCATAGATCAGGGCAAGCGTGGTGAGGGCATGCGGGTCGTCCGGATTTCTCGCTAGATATGCTTCCAGGCGGGCACTGGCCTCCGCCAGTTTTCCGGCCGCGAGATAGGTGCCGATCAATTCATTGTACACACCGATAGCGGTGGGATTGAGCTTCAGTGACTTGAGGAAAGCCGCCTCTGCCCGGTTCCAGTCCTTTTGGGCTGCGAAAATTCGGCCTTCCAGGAAGATCGCGCCAGCTAGAATTGGCGGTTTCTCAAGCTGCACCGCGACTTTCTGGTGGGCGGCGGCGAAGTCTTTGTCGCCGATGTCCATCTCGACGAGTTGATAAGTGTTAAGCAGGTCGTCGGGCTGCAATTCCTGCGCCTTGGAAAAGGCGGCGCGGGCTTTCGGCAGGCTGCCTTGTTGGCGCAGAATCATTCCGAGCAGGAAGTAACCGGAGGCGGTGTTAGGTGAGGCTTTGATCTGCTCGCGATACACGGCGGCGGCATCATCGAGCCGACCCGACGTGCGATAACCCTCTGCCAGCATCAGTTGAGCCGGCACGAGCGTGGGCTGCTGCTTCAGCAAGCCCTCCATCAAGCCGACGACCGCCTGGGCATCGCCCGCGCCAAGCTCGACGCGTGCCAGCAGGAAAATCGCGTCGAGATAGTCAGGATTGGCGGCCACCAACTGTTCGAGAACGACCCGGGCCTGGGTCGGATTGGAGTTTTGTAAATGGGCGCGGGCCAGAAAATACATGGGGAGTGGAAGCTTGGGCAGCGAGAAGTGCAGGCTATCGAAAAGGGTGACTGCCTTTTTGAAGTCGCCTTTGGCCAAACACGCCTGCGCCTGGAGCATTCGCGCCTCAATGTTGGTTGGATCCCGCGTCAGCACGTTTCCTAACAAGGAGAGGGCTTCGTCGTATTTCTTGCCCGTAAACGCCAGTTGCGCTTGGAACCGCCAGGCTGGCAGATAGTCGGGCACCTTGCGGGTTAACTCCTGAAGCATGGCTGTGGCCTCTTCGGTTGCTCCAGTGGCTTGTTTGAATTCGGCGAGCTTGATCCGCGCGGACGAGCGCAGCGGTGCGAGGTCCGCCGCGGCCTTGAACGCTTCGCCAGCCTTGATGAGGTCTTTGCGCGCCATGAATGCATTCGCTACGCTGAGTTGCGCCGGAATGGACTTTGGATCCAGCGCCACGGCCACCTGTGCCTCTTGCTCCAAGGCGTCCAGATCCCCCCGCCTGGCGGCCAGGCCCGCAGCGGCCACGTGAATGGCGGCACGGTCGGGATCTTTCAGCTTCAGCAATTGCTCCTCGACAAAGCGGATGTCCTCATTTGAAAAAGCGGCGTCGGCCAGAATGATGATCGCCTCGTCATGCGAAGGTGCCCGGTCGAGAATCGTGATAGCTTGCAGCTTGGCTTCCTGCCGCGAGCCCAGCTCTAGGTAGGCAACGGCGAGTTTGGTGCGCACCGGCAGGTTGTCCGGGGCCAGTTCCACGGCCTTCCTCAAATATGGGAGCGCCAGCAGCGGCGCGCCCTGCTCGGACCACATCATCCCAAGTTGCTGCAACGCGACGAGGTTCTTCGGGTCTTTCTGCAGCACGTTCATGTATTCGATTTTCGCCTTGTCGTATTCGCCGGCATCAAAGAAATTGTTAGCTTGGTCGAGGTGGCGGGCCTTGCGGGCCTCGGATGAACACCCGCTGAGCGCGATGACCACCACCACGAGCGCCAGGCTGGCAAAAACCTCGAACTGGACTCGATTCCAGATGGCTGTGAAATTTGGCTTGTTGGGGATTTTCATTGGATGGAATAGGTGATGGACACTTGCATGGCATCATTCATAAATGAGAATTCGCGGGGAAAATTCACGGTTCATTGGCTTCACTTCAGTTCCACCCGGACCCTCGAGGAGAGGATCGGGAACAAACTGACGTAATCGTCCGTCCAGAGCGCGGTTTCCATGGGGACGGTCCGGAGGTTGCGGGTGACCGACGCGATGGGCTCGGACTCCAGAAAAGTGCGGTTGCGGCTCAAGAGCACCCAGCGTGAGCCCAACACCCAGCGGGAGAGATTGTAGCTCCACTCCCCCTCGCCCGTGGACCGCACGATGTGGGCGTAACCCAGGTTGAAATGCGTTGCCAGACTCCGTGCCACCGGCAACAACTCTAAATATCGGTTAGATATATGCATCACGATCACGCCATCGGGTTTCAGGTGGCGCAAGTACGTGGTGAAGGCTTGCTCGGTGAGCAGATGCACCGGCACGGAGTCGCCGCTAAACGCATCCAGCACGAGAATATCGAATTGTTGCGATGGCTCATTTTCCAGCGCCAGCCGCGCATCGCCCAGAACCACTTCCACCTTGGCCTGGCATTGCTTGAGGTAGGTGAAGCGGGTTTCCGCCAGGTGTGTGACATCGGGGTTGATTTCGTAGAACCGGATGGTGTCGCCGGGCCTGCCGTAGGCGGCGAGGGTGCCCACGCCCAGACCAACATCGCCGATCCGGCGATTCGATTGGCGTGGAAAACTGCTGAGGGCCAGGCCGACCCCACTCTGTTCGCAGAAGTAAGTGGTCGGCAAAATGGCTCTAACCTGATCGGTGTATTGCAGGCCATGGACGGTGGAGCCGTGGCGGAATTCGAACGCATGGTTGGCTGGGTCATCTTTGTTGCGTTCAAAAACGCGTAGCACCCCGTAAAAATTGCGGGACATATCCACGGTGTCTTCGATCTTTTGGCGGGCCTCAAACACCAGAAATGCCGCCAGTGCAATCACCCCAACCAGCAATGGCGGCCAGACCGGCCAGCGCCGGCCTGCTAGCGTCCAGCCGGTTTTCGCCGTGAAGTGGAGGTATCCCAGCAGGGCCACAAGCAGCCAGATGCCCCAGTTGAGTTCGGCGTACGAGCGGAACACCAGCGGAGCCACGAGCGCCACGAGCACTCCACCGGCCGCCCCGCCGGCGGCAATCAGCAGATAGAAAGTAGTTAGCAAGCGCGGGTCGGGTCGGAGCCGATAGACTTCCCCGTGGCAGACCATGCAAGCGGCAAACAGGCTGGCGCAGTAAATGCCAATCTGCACCGGCAACGACGGCGCTGGATGAGCAAACAAGATATAAGCGAGCAGCCCCAACAACACTATGAGCAAGGGGTTGAATAAGCGCCTAACATACCACCGCGGATTGTCGAAACAGATGATGAAGGTGAGCAAATACAGACTCAAGGGCAACACCCAGAGGAACGGGATGACCGCCAGGTCCATGCACATTTTATTGGTGGTGGCCAGCAGCAGCAGTGATCCGCAGGCGGGTAGGGCGAACCACAGGCTTTTGTCCCACAGTGTGGCGCGCGGTATCGGCGAATCTGCCTGAGCAGCCGCTGGCATGGCCTGCGGATTTTGCCGCCAAACCTGCCAAGCACACCAGCCGCAACACAGAGCGAACCCGCCGAACCCCCAAGCCCAGCAAGCCGCCAGCGCCTGGCGTGAAAACGTCGGCTCAAACAAGCTTGGGAAACTCACCAGGGCCAGCAGCGATCCCACGTTGGACAACGCATAAAGCCGATACGGCACGATGCCCGGATGTAAGCGGCTGAACCAGGCCTGCAGGAGCGGGCCGGTGGCCGATAGCACGAAATATGGCAAGCCTAGGCACAGTGCCAGCAGCAGCAGGATATGTCCGATGGGTTCGGTGTCCGGGCCGGGCTTCCAATGCACGCCGGGATTGACCGGCAGGAACAGGATGGAGATGGCGAGGAGGCAAATATGCAATACCGCCTGAGCACGCAACGGCAGGTAGCGCACGGTTAGATAGGCATAGGCATAACCGGCCAGTAGGAATAGCTGAAAAAACAGCATGCAGGTGGTCCATACCCCCGGACTGCCGCCGAACCAGGGTAGGATATATTTGGCGATGAGAGGTTGGATTTGAAACAGCAGAAATGCGCTGGAAAATATGCTCAGCGCGAAGATCGCCCAGCCCATATATCGTGACTTTTTATCAGAAATTCCGGTACTAACTGATGGTGGTGATGTCATGATAGGGGCGGCCGCATTGCATCCCGCTAGGGACTTCACGGCACAGTCTGTCAGATTGTTCGGTTTCTCTATGAACGCAAGAAAAAACGCTCTCGGTTCGCCGATCATCTTGCAACGCAAAGTGCGGAGCGAGCCGCTCCGCACTTTGGTTTCCTTCGGTTTGCCGAGAGTGTCAGGCTTTGCTAAATATCCGTCTGGCTCCGCCTATGCCCAGTAGTGCCAGCGCCAGCAGGGCAGCGCTGCTGCCAGCGTCCGGAACGGAAGTCGTCGTCGTCCCAGTGGCACCCACAAAAAGGCCAGGACTACCTTTACCACCGTTATCTGCATCGTCAATCATGGCTGCGGCATAGTAAGTGTTGCTGGTGACATCCTTGTACACGAAATCGTTGGCGCTCACACCACCTGCCAGTGAACTGGTGATCAGATAGGTGATGGATTTGCCGTTGCCGAGTTCAAACGGGATATCATCCTCAGCGAAGGGAATATTGATGTCAAAGTTCTGTGTGCCGGTGACGGCACCGTAAGCGTTCAGGCCTTGGGTAACGAGAAACGTGCCAATGGATGTGCCCACCAATGAGATACCGTTCGCCAACGGCGTCGGCTGAATCGTCATGCTTTGGTACGTAAAAGTCAAGTTGCCCACCTGAGCGTCCTTCACGTTGAGGAGCAAGCCATCGGCGACCTTATCTGGCATGATAGGCGTCGCTGGATTGGTAAACGACGTACCCTTGCCAGGCTTCGACGAGCCGATATGCTCGTAGTCCCCGCTGCCATTGAAGCCGAGGCCCGGACAGGAAATTTTCAATGTCACAGATTGGCCCACGTTCGTAAAATCCAACACCACGTATGGGCTGCTGGAAAGGTCTCCGGAGACAAAACTGCCACCACCTGGGATAACGGTTCCCAGATTCATGGTGACCGAGGCGGCGGATGCGTTGAAACTGGCGGCGCTGAGGGCCACGGCTGCCAGCGCCGAAATCCGGCAGATACTTGATGTTAGTTTCATATGTTTTTAGCGTTTGGATGGGTGGTTCTTGCAGAGTTGCGTGTGGGTTTTTCCCACGGCGATCCTTGGTGAACTGAGGCTGGAAAGTAGAAGCAAACCCCGTGCCAGGAGGCATAATCTAATCTGTAACACACTTACGATGAGTTGATTGCATTGTTAAACAATATTCCTTCGTGGGCCTTCGACGGGTGGTTGGAAGCTTCCAGGCAGCGGGTGTAAACCTATCTGACAAGCATTTTCCGCCAGCGATCGTCCGTTTTCAATTTTAATCCAAGCTGGCGGCATCGGCTAGGCAGGCGGTTTGAAGTGCCTCTGCGTTAAACCTTCTGAAGAACCTTAAGATTTACCGCAGAGTAGCAAAGGACGCAAAGGACGCAAAGGACGCAAAGGGGCGCAAAGTCTAATGGGTTATCGAGAAAAAAGTCGGTTGGACGGCAGAAAGTTATTGGCAGGCCGGACGATTTTGGTAGTTTGGCTGTTATCTCTAAATTTCTTACAAACCATGAAAATTCGACATATTGTATTATCAAATCTGGTGGTGATGCTAATTTCCGCCAGCGAGGCCGGAACCGTGACGAGCAGCGCCGACAGCGGAGCGGGGTCCCTGCGGGAGGCGCTGGGTGCCGCATCCAACAATGATATGATTCATTTTGCGCCGGCCCTCAATGGCGCGACGATCACTCTGAGCTCCGGATCGCTGGGTATCACCGGCCGCACACTCACTGTTGATGCGTCGGCGCTGGCCTCCGGTATCACGATCAGCGGTGGCAACAGTTCGCGCATCTTCACCATCACGAGCAACGCCGACGTTACGCTGCGGAGCCTGCAGCTGCGCAACGGGCGCGAAGATGCGGGCAATGGCGGCGGACTATATGCAATATCAAGCCATTTGGTGCTCGATGCCTGCTCGATCCACGACTGCGTGAGCGCATACGATGGAGGCGGCCTCTGGGGCAATGGGATTACCGGCAGCATCCAGTGCTGCAAAATCGCCGGCAACCAAGCGGGCGGTTTCGGTGGCGGAGCCTTTCTAATAGGCATTAACGGGACTCATTGCTTGGATATCTACAGTTCGCAGATCTCGGGCAACCTAGCTCAGTTCGGCGGCGGCATCTACCATATTTTGGCCAGCCCCACGCTATCTAACTGTAGTATCCAAGGCAATTCCGGCGGCGGGATACGCAGCGAGATCTACTCGAATCCGATCCTGCGCAACTGCATTGTCTGGGGCAACACGATGAGTAGTGCCGCCATCGCCGCAAGCCAGCTCAATAATACCAGCGATAGCCACCCGGATGTTGCCTCCTGCCTCATCGAAGGTGCCTCCGGTGCCGACAGTTTCAACGATGGGAGTCTCGTGGTTTGGGGCCGAGGCAATCTCGACGGCAGCCTCCCGGCCAATAATCCTGGTTTTGTGGGTGCGGTGAGCGCAGGCAACGCTCCGAGCCCAGCGGCGGACCTGCGGGTTTTTACGGGTTCTGCATGCTTGAATTCCGGCAACAATGACATTGGCGGCGCTTCCCATGATCTGGCAGGCACCCTCCGACTTCAAGGCTCCGCCACCAACCTTGGGGCTTTTGCCGGCGCTTATGAGTCGTTCTCCCATCTCTACCCAACTCTCGATCCCGCAGGCGATGAGAACAGGAACGGCTTGGTGAATTTCCTCGAATACGCCCTCGGCATCGACCCGCGCGGCCCGGGTGACGCTGCCGCTCTGCCTGTAGTTTCGCGCATGGAAGGCACGGTTTTTCTCACTAGCACCCGGCGCAGCAATGGGATTGATATCGAGCCGTTGTGGATGACCTCTACCCATCTTGATCCGTCGTCTTGGGTCCCGATGATCCAGGGTGTTGACTATCTGCCCGAATCTACCAGCACGCTATCTGCCGACAGACAGCAGGTGGTGTTCAAACTGCTCGTCAGTGATCGGACCCGTTTCTACAGGCTCGGATTTGCGACGCGGAATTGATCGAGGTCGAGCGCTGAGTTATGGATATTCCAGAGCATCAGCCAAAAAAACCAGGTGGGGAAAAATCCCCACCTGGTTTATGGTTTGCTCAAGCGTTGGAGTCTGCTCGTTTGAACGGACGTTTATTATTGACCGAACTTGCGGCGGGCGCCGTAAAGGCCCAGCATTGACATACCTAACAATGCCATCGTGGTGCCGCCATCGGGCACAGAGGTGCTGGATGTGAATGTGAACTTATGCGTGGCCGCAGAGCCGCCTGAGGCGTCCGTCGCGGTGAACGTCCAAAAACCGGAGGAGGGGGTGTATCCAGAAGGGCCGGTAATCGTGCCCGTTCCCGTGGCTTGAAGGAAGTTCGCGTTCTGCCCGGCAACCACGTTGGAACTCGCCAAATTGAATGTGAAGCCGCCTACTGACCAAAAGCTGTTAATCGGCACTGCCGTGGTGAAATTCCACGTGGTACCCGTCATGGTCACTGTTGAGTTAGCGACACCAATGGCTGCGAAGGACCCGGTGGAGCTGCTCACGGCTTGATATGGAGTTTGATCGAACTTGGCGTTTGTGGCAGTTGCGAGGCTGGTGGTATTCAATGTCACACCATTGAGGGATGTGATATCGAGTTTGCCAGTAATGACAGCGGCGTGTGCCGCCGAACCGAGCGCCAAAGCAACCAGCAGAGGCGCACTAAACATGGAATATGGACGTGTTTTCATTGGTGTATTTTGTTATGTCGACTGAGTGGGAAATCCTCCCGACGACCGGGTGAATTACCTCCGTTGGACAAGTGAGCAAATGCCGTGCCTGAAGTTTTCGCTAGATTATTAACGCATTGAGGATGAGTCGACTACAATTCTGAAAATCAAATTTTCGGGTGCCGGCAGCAGGCAGGTTGAACGTTTTCAAGCACCTAGTGTAAACATGACCGACATCCATTTCGTGGCAGCGGCGGCCGCTTTTTTCGGGATGTGAGAAAAACCGCTCCCCCCCCCATTTTTCTGCCTTTTTAGCACCAGAATTCGGCGGGCGGGGTGTGGAACGTTGAGTATCTGCCAACTGCTTACCGCAAAGCCGCTAAGAAGACTCAAGACGGCAAGACTCAAGAGAAGAGCAGATGTAGAAGCGCTGAGCTCTCTTAACTTGGGTCTTGCAGTCTTGCGTCTTCTGCTGTCACCCATTCCACTTTGCGCTCCTTAGCGTCCCTTGCGGCCTTTGCAACTCTGCGGTAAATCTTCAAGCTAGTCGGAAGGATAAAAAAACCGGTCAGGAATTGACATCCCTGACCGGTTTGCTTTCAAGTGCTGGAGTCTGCTGCTTTGAACGGACTTTCAGCGGGAGGCGAATTTACGGCGGGCACCGTGAAGGCCCAGCAGTGACAGCCCGAGCAAGGTTATCGTGGTGCCGCCATCGGGCACTGAGGTGCTGGATGTGAACGAGAACTGACTCGTACCCGCAGTGCCGCCTGAAGCGTCCGTAGCGGTGAACGTCCACCGACCGGTTGCGGGGGTGTATCCAGAAGGGCCGGTAATCGTGCCCGTTCCCGTGGCTTGAAGGAAGTATGCGGTCTGCCCGGGAACCACGGTGGAACTATTCAAATTGAATGTGAAGCCGCCTACTGACCAAAAGCTGTTAATCGGCACTCCCGTGGTAAAATTCCACGTGGTACCCGTCATGTTCACTGTGGAGTTAGCGGCACCAATGGCGGCGAAGGACCCAGAGGAAGTGGCCACAGCTTGGTATGGGGTCTTATCGAACTTGGCGTTTGTCGCGGTTGCGAGGCTGGTGGCATTCAATGTCACACCATTTAGGGATGTGATGTCGATTTTGCCAGTGATGGGAGCGGCATGTGCCGCCGAACCTAGTGCCAATGCAACCAGCAGAGGCATGCTTAACATGGAATATGGACGTTTTTTCATTAGTTTAGTTTTTGGTAGAGTGGGAAGAGATCCCCAGACGGCAAGTGGAACGCCGACGTGGTATTCATTAGCAGAGGCCGTGCCAGTGATTGGGATGGAATTTGCAATACGCTTATATTTAGCTGTTTGTGGATGATAAATAAATATTATTATTGCACGTTTCCACCAGATTCATAGAAAGTTTCCAATCATAGTGTAAACATATCTGACATTTACTTATCTTCATTGGCAGCTGATTTAACGAGTTTCTCGAAGGTGGCCCTGGCCGTGGTAGCATCGGTTTGAGGGAGTTTGGATTGGAGAGCGAGGGTGAGTGTTTGGCGGGCCTGAGTGGAGCGATTGGTGGCGGCCTGGGACATGCCCAGAGCGAAGAGTTCGCCGCCTAGAAGCGGGCGTTGGGCGGAGAGCTCGGTGAGGAGCTCGGTGGCGTAGTCGAACTGGCCTTTACGGAAGTTAATGATGGCGAGGATGCCGCTGAGGTCGGGATCGTTCTTTAGGTGTTCGCGTGCGGCATTGGCGAGTTTTTCCGCCGCGTCAAGTTGCGTTGGATCGTCGAGATAAACTCGGGCGAGGGCCTTGCGGGCGGGATCAAACTCAGGGAAGACCTCGAGCACCTTGGTATAAGATGGCAGCGGGCTAGTGCCGGCTTGTTCTTGCAACGCAGCACGGATCATCAGCGCGGGCACATAGCTGGGGCTGGCCACTAGCTTCTTTTCAAGCAGGGCCGGGGTGGCGGTGTTAGCTGCGGCATGCGGGTCGGTAAGAGCGAGGAAGTCTTTCGAGTCAGCCGTGTGGGTGGGAGTACTTGGAGCGAGTTTTCCCATGCTGGCGCGAGCATCAGCCACGCGTCCAGTGCTGTAGGCGGCCCATGCGTAATCATATTGAACGCCGGCATCCTCCGGGAGAGCGCGGGCGGCTTCCGCCAGCAGGTTGTATGCGTCCTCATGCTTGCCGAGGCGGAAAAGCGCCGAGCCGAGGGCGGCCGCGGCACGCGGGCTTTGTGGGGCGAGCTTGCGGGCCTGGTTGGCGGCGTCAAGGGCCTTGTCGGGTTGGTTGAGCACCGAGGTGTAGAGAGCGGCGAGAGCGAGATGGGCGGCCTCGAGGTCAGGGTTGATGGCCAGGGCGCTTTGATAAGCGGTGGCCGCGTCCTGCGGGCGGCCTGCAGAGGCCAGTTGTTTGGCCATGAACACGATGAGAACGATGTCTTTGGGGTTTGTTTTGATTTGCTTCTCAAGGGTGGCAAGATCGAAGTTTTCGCCATCGCGTAGGATGGCAAGGTGACTTGTGGCCTGATCTTTTTCAGGAAACCCGCCGGGGATTGCAAGGGCTATTTCGAACGCTGCAACGGCCTCCGCCGTCTGAAGCATCAAGTAGTGAGTCATCGCGAGATGATATTGCACCGCAGCGATTTCTGGCAGACGCTTCGCAGCCTTCAGTAAGAGTGGCAGCGCTTGGTGATAATCGCCGTTGAGCCATTGAATCCAGCCATAGGTGTCGCTTATTGATGGGTTGTCAGGGGCGAGCGAACTGGCTTTCCTGGCGTTTTCAAGAGCCTGTGGGAGACTGCCGGGAGTTCTCGAATCGATATCAGCGAGATTGTTGTATGCCGGCGCGAAGTTAGGCGACAACCCGATCATTTTCTCGAAGCAGGCCCGAGCCTCAGCGAGACGGTCGAGTTCCATGAGCAGCGTGCCAAGGTGCATCAGCGCCGCGAGGTTGTCCGGGGTGGCTTCCAGCAATTTGTGGAGTTGCCCGAGCGCCTGCTGCGAGCGCCCGTCGGCGCACTGAAGGGTTACGAGCATGCCATAGGCCTGAGTGTCATCCGGTTTGAGTTCGATGGTTTTTACGGCTTCGGTTTCCGCGGCTTTGAAATCCTTGCTGGCGTAGCAGAGTTGGGCTTTGCGGAAGTGCGCCTGTGGGGCGTCCGGGTGAGCGCTTAGATAGGTGTTGATGCGGGCGAAGGCCTCGTCACCCATGCCCTCCACTTCGTCGAGAGTGACCAATTCAAGCACGGCCTCGAGCTGGTCTGGTGAGAGTTCCAGCACGCGCTCGAACACGGCGCGAGCCTCGACGGCCTTGCCTTGGGACCGCAGGAGTTGGCCGAGCCGCAGCTGCAAGTCCTCATCTGTGGGTAAAGCTGCGGCTTGTTGCTGGACAATGGCCACAGCCTCGTCGAGGCGCTTGGCGGCGCTATAGGCTGCCACTAGTAGATCCTGAGCCATTCGGTTAGTTGGTTCGGCGGCAAGGATGGGTTCACTGAGGCGGATTGCCTCAGCGGGTTGGCTGTCCTTGAGGTAGAGACCGGAGCGCAGCAGGGTGGCTTCGGGCAGGCCTGGGACGAGGGCGAGAACGCGGTCGAGCGTGGCGGTTGCTTTACGGAAATCCTCCGCTGAGAGATACGCTTTGGCGAGGGCGAGTTCAAGTGGCGGCCGCGACGGGAAGGTGGCGCTGAGTTTTTCCAGCAGTGCCACAGCCTTGGCGGATTCTTTGCCACGCAGCCAAAGCTGGGACTGGAGGAGTGCGGCCTCGATATCCAGCGGACATTTCGCGAGGACCTTGGATAAATCCGCCGCCGCTTCGGTATCCTTGCAGGCATCGAAGGCGATGCGTGCCAGCAGCCGCCAGTTGGGCAGGTAGTCCGGGGCCTGCTGGGTCGCATCTTTGAGTAGGGCGAGCGCATCTTCTTGGCGTCCGAGCTCCATCAGGAGAGATGCATAGGAGTCGCGCTCGACGGAACGCGGACCGGCGATATCCGAGGCTTTTTTCATAGGTTGGAGGGCTTTTTCAGGCTGTTTTTGTATTCTGAGGAGGGTTGCTTGCAGGGCTAGGGCGCGGGAGGATTGCGGGGATATTTTCAGGACCTGCCCGAGCGTTTGAGAGCCGGCTTCGAGGTGACCGCGGCGGAATTCGATGAGCGCGCTGGCTAGCAAGACCGCGGCCTTATCGCCGGCGTTGGCGTGGCTGATGCGTGCCTCGCATTCGCTCATGGCTTCGGGTGTGAGCGATGTTTCCGCAAGCAACATTAGGGCCTCGCCATGGGCTGGTGTGCGCTCGAGCACTTCGATGAGCTCCTTGCGGCCGTCGGCAACGAAACCGAGGTCGATAAAGGCCACCGCGAGATTCACTCCGATCTGGTCATCGGTGGGAAGTTTGCTTTTTGCAGCTGATAAAATGCGGCCACCGTCCAGCATTGCGCCCTGCCGCACCCAGATCAAGCCGAGCCCCTTGAGCGCTTGGGGATGGCCGGGTTCGAGTTTGAGCACATTCTTGAATTCAATTTCGGCTGCCGCGTCATCGGCCTTGGCGAAATACTCCTTGGCAGCGTCGAGCTTGCCCGCGGCCTTGGCTTTACGGGTGCATCCGGACGAGAGGGTGACAAGCAGCAGCACGGAGGCCGCGCCACTAAACAGGCGTTGGACGGTTTTTATGATAGGTGGGGTGGCTTGTTTCATGTTATGTATATCGGTTTATAGTTAGTATTATTTGTTAGGTAGTGGTGATTCCAGCTTCCGACTCACTTGCAGATTTAGCAGCAAGCATCTGAGATACATTGTGGCGGCGATCTGTGAGCGCCGATGCGAATGAGATGCGTTGTAGCGGTGGTTTATCGGCTTCGGCGGTCATAGACGCGCCGCTACAAGATGATAGATATTCTCGCGTGGTGCGAGCCATGGATTCTCAATCCTTGGAGATGCCGAGTTTACTCATCAGTTCGTAGAAAGTGGGGCGGCTGATGCCCAGTTCCTTGGCGGCGGCTGAGACATTTCCTCCATGACGCTCGATGGCCACAGCCACCATCTCACGCTCCAAGTGCTCGCGTGCTTGCTTGAGGCAGCGGGAGGTGGAGGTGCCATTGGCATAAGCGGTGGCACTGGAGTGGCCATGGGGGGGGGCTGGGTAAAGAGACGCTTCGAGTTCCAGATCCACCTCGGTGATTAGGCGTGCATCGGCCATGACGACGGCACGGTGGATACGGTTTTGAAGTTCCCGCACGTTGCCTGACCAAGGATGGCTAATAATCGCTTGGATCGCCTGGGGACTGAACGCGAGTGCGTCCTGGCCGTTAGATGCCCCCAAATGCTGGAGAAACTCCTTTGCCAGAAGAAGGATATCTTCACCGCGTTCGCGCAGCGGTGGGAGTTTGCACGCGATGACTGCTAGGCGAAAATAGAGGTCTTCGCGAAAGCGCCCAGCCACAAGCGCCTTGGTAATATCCACATGGGTCGCCGCAATCACCCGTGCCTCCACTGCAATCTCCTGTCGGCCGCCCACCCGCTGGATGCGCTTTTCTTGGAGGAAGCGCAGCAATTTCACTTGTAGCGGCAACGGAAGGTCGCCAATTTCGTCGAGGAACAAGGTGCCGCCGGCAGCCGTCTCAATCAGGCCGAAGCGCTGGCAGTTCGCTCCGGTAAAGGCGCCCTTCTCATAGCCGAACAACTCGCTTTCGATGAGGTTTTCGGGGATGGCGTTGCAATTGATCGCTACGAACGGGCCGGCCTTGAAGGAGCTTCTGCGGTGGATCGCGTTGGCGACCATTTCCTTGCCGGTGCCGCTTTCGCCGAGGATGAGCACCGGGACATTGGATTTGGCGACCTTGGTGATGGTGGTAAAAACCTCCCGCATCGCATCACTGCCGCCGAGCATGCCCTCGAACAGGTCCGGCCGCTCCTCGGCTTGCATGCGCCGGTAGTCCTGCTCGAGTTTGGTCACATAGACGCAGCGTTGCAGCAGCAGTTTGAGTTGCTCAAGGTCGAGCGGTTTGCAGAGGAAATCATAAGCCCCCGCGCCGATCGCCTTGACGGCGTTCTCTCGCTCGCTCTGGCCTGAGATGATGATGATTTTCGCCGAACGATCGAGCGTGAGTATCCCAGCTAGGGTGGCCATGCCTTCGACGGTATCGTTAGGGCTGGGCGGCAGCCCTAGGTCGAGTAGCACCGCCTCGGGGCGCTGCTTGCGGAATACCTCAAAGGCACTGCGGCGGTCGGATGCCACAGCCACCTCGTAGTCGGTCGCTAGGGCCCACTTCATTTGGGTGCGGATGTCCTCGTCATCGTCGATGATCAGTACTTTGGGTTTCATAAGACGGGTTGATTGGTTAGGGTCGTGGTAGCCAGTGGCAGGCGAATGGTGAAACGGGTGCCGGTTCCCGACTGGCTCTCCACCGAGATGCTGCCGCCATGGGCTTCGATGATTTTTTTGCACTGGAACATACCGATGCCCAGGCCATTGGTTTTGGTGCTATGGAAAGGACGGAACAGCAGTTTTTTGACAAATTCGGGCGTCATCCCACAGCCAGTGTCGGCCACTACAAACTTGATCCCGTCGGCTTCCAAGCGCGTGGCAACCTGCACTTTTCCGCGGCCATTGACTGCTTCGCGGGCATTTACCACGAGATTGGTCACCACGCTCCGCATCGCTTCTGCGTCAAGCGCCTGCACCGGTAGCGTCCGCAAGTCCCGCTCCAAATGTTTCTTCCGATCCATTGTGGCATCCAGTCCATTGAGCACCTCGGCGCACAGCAGATCGAGCCGACAAGGGGTCGTGTTCAATTGGAGTTCGCGGCGCAAGCTGCTGAGCTTGAGAATCAACTGGTTGATCCGCTCGACGGTGCGTTGCACCCCGTGAATCGCATCGGAGCGGAATGCGGGATCATCAAAGTGGATTGGAAGGTTTTGCAGCATCAGACTCAATCCGCTAGCCGCGTTCTTGAGATCATGCACAAAAAAAGTTGATAGGGTTTGGAATGACTCCAACTCTTTGGCTTGCACCACCTCGTCGCTCAGCGTGCAATTGAGCAGGCCGCCCGCCAATTGATCGCCGATGCATTTGAGCAAATCTAACTCCTCGTGACTGTACGGCATCCCGTTGACCCGGTCGGCCAGCACCACCAACCCGACCAAGCGCTCAGCCGCCACCAGCGGAACGACCAAGCGGTAGCCACCATGTTGGAATTTCTTTGGACAAGCTTCACCCAAGGCCTCGGCCCATGGCGCGTGTTCCGGCTCCAGAACAAACGGTTGGCCGCTGGTGGCGAGTGCGTCCAAGCCCCCGGCATGGATCCGCGGCCTGCTCATTCCACCGCGGGTTTCGGTTGAATGAAGCCACTCCAGGCCCGGCGTTTCCGGGTCCACCCTGAAGACCGTGACCCCGAGCACATGGAAACTTTCGGCGATGACTTCAGCGGCATTTTTCCCTAAAGTGGCCGCATCGAGCACGCTGGAGGTCCGCCGTGTGAATTGCGTCCAAATTTTGCGGAAATCATGTTCGGGTCGGCGGAAGTGCCGACTGATGAAACCCCGTAGGGCCATCCTGGAACGCTCCGACAACAGCACGACAGCAACCCCCACCACGCCTAGCAACAACACGAGCGCCTGCGCCGGGAAATTGGCGATCCCACCCAACAGGGCGACCCATTTGGCTAAAAGGCCGACGCTCACGAAATAGGCACCAGCCAGGATCAGAGTGACGGACCCCTGCAGCACTGCCCGCGAAGGATAGATGTTGAATTCGCAGCAGCTCGAGCGCGTCTGTCCGACGCCGATGAGCACACAAGCGACGAGCGAGCCTACGAGTGTTAGATCGGCAAACTCGGAACGGTAACCCGAGAACAGCAACATCTGGCTCAAGGTGTAAATCCGTACCCCGAAAATCAATGCAAGTCCGAGGATCAGGTATTTGATCCGCCAGCGGGCCATGCCCACCGAGGCTCGGAAGGTTTTCTCCAAATTGACCAGGATCGCTAGCGTGACCATCAGCACCAAGATCACCCACACTTTGCCCGCCAAACCCAATTGGAACACAATTTCGACGACCCCGAACGCGCGCTCTGGACAGCCCAGTATCAACAGCAGTGGCAGCAGCAAGGCTGCCACCAATGACCACTTCCAGTGGCTCAAAAACTCGTCTTGATTGCCCCTTGCATATACCAAACTGAAGGCCAGCCAGACGCCCGGGATGAGGGATTTGAGCCATAGGGACCTCCGCAGCCAAGTGCCAAGCTCTGAGGGACTCGCGGCTGCAACCACTTGGTAATCCAGCGCCGACTCAGCTGCCAAAAGCAGCATGCCGACGAAAAACAGCCAACTCGCCAGCGCCGTCGGTCGCAATGCCACCGCCACCATGCCCAAACTCAGGCATAGTGCGCCTATCAACCACGGCAGGGGCATGCTCATCACTGTATCAACCTGGCTTGCTTATGATCTCCTCCGCCGCAACGGCAATCCACTCTCAAAGTCATCTCCGCCATCAGTCATTTTCCCGACACATGACGACGCGCGCAGAGAACCTGGGCGGCTAATTCTACAAGATTGCATGAATTTTTTTCGCTAGTCCCAAGTTTTTTTGCATTTAATACGTAGGTCTGCAAGGTTTTTTTAAGCATTTTTTCACTTGTCGGATTGCGGCACTCGGCAATCGGAGTATTAATGCTACCATGTCACACGTATTTATACTTACCCCGATCGGCGGGCGGCAAAAGTCGATGCCTAACATAATCACGGATAAAGTATCCACTTTTGATGAATTTGATCGAAGCCGGTGCATTTGGAGACGAATCATGTTTCGGGCTGTTCTGCTCGCTGTGGGCTTTTTCTTCTCTGTCTCCGCAGTGTATGGCGCTGCATTGGGACAGGCCCGATTCAGTTGGGGCGCGGTTACCGACCCGACTGTCAGCGGCTACACGGTGCACTGGGGAACCCAGAGTGGGATCTATGACCAAAGCGTGGATGCGGGAAACGTGACCGAAGTGATCATTGCGGCATTCTCGCAGGGTACCGAATACTTCTTGGCGATTACTTCCTACAGCGCCAGTGGAGAGGTAAGCGGATATTCCCCGGAGATTTCTTTCATTTATGACGTCTCCAGGCGGGCGGTTCTCCTAGAGGCGGAGAATGGAGTGCTCAGCGCGCCGATGCAGATTGTCACTGATGGCACGACCACCGGGGTCGCCGCATCACCCGCGAATTCTACCGCTGCCACCACGCTGAGCTTCGACACCCCATATGCTACAGACTACTTCATCTGGTGCCGCGTCCTGGCCCCGTCTGCAAGTGCTGATTCGATGTTTGTGATGCTCGATCAGCAGCCCGAGCAGATTTACTATGCCTATGGTGAACCTTCTCCCCCAACCGCGGCTTTCGTGGGTACGTGGATATGGAGCCGAATCCAAGTCTCACCCGGTATCGCCCAGGCCTATGCGCTCAGCGCGGGCTCCCACAGCATCCGCTTCCGCTGTCGCGATAACTCCTGGCTCGACCGGGTGGTCATCGTCAATAGCCCGGATTTTGTCCCAAGTGACACCTTGCCC
>Ga0209084_1000862_pt1 | contig 27495 bp, 61 predicted proteins | sample C_130820_MF_Meta_FD_187309 | JGI IMG/M metagenome (GOLD analysis project Ga0209084, IMG submission 187309) | Freshwater microbial communities from Lake Croche, Canada to study carbon cycling - C_130820_MF_MetaG (SPAdes) (version 2) | ecosystem: Environmental > Aquatic > Freshwater > Lake...
TGAATCAATGGAAGTGGTGCTTATTTAACGGTTATGCAGGACGTTCAGTTAAAGGTCGGCATGTAGCTATGCATAGGTTAATAATGAATACCCCTGAAAGAATGGTTTGTGACCATATCAATAGCTGTAAATTAGATAACAGAAAATCTAATTTGAGAAATTGCACCCAAAGCGAAAACTGTATGAATCGCCGCAACAAACCAAAGGGCGCTCATTATTCACCAACTGAAGGTAAATGGCGGGGGCAAATAGTTTATAGAGAGAATGGCAAAAAGATTACAAAATATCTTGGCTATTTTGCTACAAAAGAAGAAGCTCTAGCGGCCTATGATAATGTTGTTGGATTTTACCATAAAGAGTATGCGGTTACTAACAAGGAGATGGCTGCTAATGTCTAGTCAAGAATCACCAATAGCCGATGCTATGGTTGACGATGAGCGCAAGTGCCGCCCTAGTTGGGTGCAGTATTTTAGTGGCTTTCAAAATGGTGATGTTGGCACAAGTTTTACACCTACATTTACTAGTTTAACCGTGGTAGGAACACCAACAATAAGCGGTGTTTATTATCAAAATATGGGCTTAACTTATTTTGCAGTTAAGATAGTGCCAGCTACAAGCACAAGCTCGGTGCTTGGAACAACAACCTTCCCTGTGCCGTTTAAAGTAAGCGCAGATACAACTTGCTCGGTAGTTACAGGCACTAGTTCAAGCTTAGGTGTTATTAACGCAAGCTCAAAAACAGTTTATTGCCCAACATGGACTGCTATTACTACTCCAATAACTATTACAGGGTATGTAAAATCATGAAAATGGAACAGATAAAAAAAGATGATTTAAACCAATTCTGGCCTGAAGCTAGTAAGCAGCTTGCTGTAGCGTTTAAGCCTAACCAAATTTATACCCTAGATGATATTTATAACATGCTAATAAGTGGTGAGGCGCAGCTTTGGTGTGTGTTTGATGATAAGATGATTGGCAGCTTAATTACTTCGGTGAGTGAGGGTTCAAGAGGTAGGGTTTGTAATATTATAAAGCTTGCAGGAAAAGATTTTAAAGCGTGGGGAAAGTTGATGGAAACCACATTAAATAACTTTGCAAAACTAAATAAATGTGAGAATATTGAAGCATTGACACGTGTTGGTTTTAGTAGGGTACTTCCAAGCTTCAAGAAACAACGTGATGTATTACTAATAAGGAAAGTAGCATGAGTCATATAATAAAAGCAGTAACGAAACCTATTACCCACTTGGTAGATGCAATACCAGGCGGCAATATTCTAGCGCCTATCGTACTTACTGCGCTTGGACAGCCTGAATTAGCAGCGGCATATGCTGGCGCAAATACTCTTAATCATGGTGGTAGTTTAGGGCAATCATTGCTTAGTGCTGGGCTTAGTTATGGTGGCTCTGCGCTTGGTGGCAATGATACAATATTTGGTGATACTTTAAGCGGCCCGATAAATGGGGCTATTAATAATCTAGGTAGCAATGTTAGCGGCGCTTTAGGCGATTTAGGCAAATCAACAGGTTTAAGCTCGCTTTATAATGATGCTTCAGGTGCTTTAGGTAGTGCTAAGAATAGTATTTCAGATAGCCTAAGTAGTGCTTATAATGGTTCTGGCTTACAAAGCGCATTTAATAGCGGCTCTGATGCTCTTAAGTCTATAGGCATAGGTTCGGGCGCTACAACAACTTCTGCCCCTGTAGGTGGTGGTAGTTCAAGTTATGGTGATATTGGAAACGCAGGCGGGTTCTTGAAAGATACTGCCAACAATTCATCTAGCGCTCTTAACTCTGGTATTTCAAACGCTATACCTCAACCAAGTTTATCATCTGCTTATTCACCAGTTTCAACCGCTCTTAACAATTCAACTACCACAGGAGGCAACGTGGCATCTTCATCATTCTCAAATTATCTTGCACCACTAGCAAGTGCAGGCATTGGCACACTAGCTAATAACAGCGCACAACAAGCATTGCTAAAACAGGCAGGTGCAAATAAAGCTTTGTTAGCTCCTTACGCTAATGGGTTTAAATTTACACCAGGGGATTTAACGCAAGACCCAGGCTATCAATTTAACCTAGCGCAAGGCAATCAGGCTTTATCACGCAGACAAAATGCTGGTGGTGATTATTTTAGTGGTGCTGCTCTTAAAGAAGCGCAAGACTACGGCCAAGGACTTGCAGATAATACTTACAACGCTGCATACAATAGAGGTTTGCAAGGCTTTAATACAGGGCTTACGGGTGCTGCCGCTACTGCTGGAGTTAATGATAGTATCGGTAATATCAACGCTACAAACGCAGTTAATCAGGGTAATTTGTATAGCGGTGCTTTGGGTAATATCTTGGGTGGTAATTCATTTACAAATAGCGGTGCTTTACAAGGCGGCAACGATATGCAATCAATACTTAGAAGAATTTTTGGGGGTAAATAATGCCATTAGATTATAACATACTAAACAACAGTAAAAGTTTGTTAGACCAAACGCAGATGCAGCAAGATTTTGCGCTTAGAAAGCAAGCTGCTATTATGGACGCTGCAACTAAGGCTAACGCTTTAAAATATCAACTCATAGCGGCTGGTGCAGCTAATGGTGCAGATGGCCTTGCTCAAGTTAAGAATAAACTAGGCCAAATTGGTATTGATGCTAGTGAGTATTCAGATGACCCAACACAAGCGGCGGCGCAGGCTCTTGCGGCTCAACAAGCCACAAGCCCTTATGGTACGTTATATAATGCTGCTCTTAAAGACCAAAGTAACCAAATAGCTTTATCTGGAATAACGGGGCAAGTAACGCCTGGTGCATTACGCCCTAGCTTACCCTCACCTGCGCTAGTTCAACCACAACCTGTACCTCAACCACAGCAACAAACGGCACAACCAGTGCCTCAACAGCCAGTAGCACAACCTATTTTAACACGTCCACAAGCGGCTAATTCTATCGCTGTGCCACAGATTAATGATAAGATTGATGCTGTACCACCAGCAATGCCAGCAATGCCTAATACGCAATTAACGCAACCTCAAAGCGGGTTTCAATTCCGCCCGCAAAATCCAACTGAAACAGCCGCTAAATATAACCAAGAAAGACAAGCTGCTATTGAGGAATACAAACTATCAGATACTTATGCTCAAGGTCATAAATTCTCTGAAGATACGGGTTCTAATTTAGCTAAATCAGCCCAAGATGCTAAGGCGGCTACACAAATGGAAAAAAGATTAGGCACTCAATTAGAGGGCATGAGAACTTTAAATCCTAGTTTGCCTAGTACTGATTATTTTGACCCTCAAACTAAAGTTGATTTTTGGAGGCATTTACCTAATTTCCTAAAGGGTGATGAGCAGAAAATGGTAAACGCTGCCGACCAATTTACGGCGGTTGATAAGCAACAAGTATTAGCAGGGTTGCAAGAATTTAAACAAAGTGCAGGCGGCGATACTAAACTTAACCAATTTATTGATAGAGTTGTAACGGCGGCTAACTCAATTGATATGAACTCGCCCGAAGCCACACGCTTGAATAAGATTAATAACTTAAAAGTTGAATTACATAATTTAGGTGTGCAAGCTAGAAATATTGCGGGTGGTAATGAGCCTTATCAACCATTGCCTGTTTCTACAGCCAACCCATTACAAGATAGTTTTGATAAGCAGAAAGCTATTGCTAATAACCCATATATGCAAGAATTACAAAGAAGAGGTATCAAATAATGACTGATTTATCGGTACTTACTAATGACCAATTAAAAATCCTTGCTCAAGGTGGGCAACCTGATTTGTCTAATTTTAGTAATGACCAGTTAAAGGCTGCCGCTGCCGCACATGACGAAATGATGGCGCAACAAGCTCCAAAACCTAATATGTTGGGGCGTATAGGCAACGACCTATCGGCGGGTTGGGATAAAATTAAGCAAGCAGACCAAGCCAATATGGAGGGCACTAAATCAACTCCTAGGGCTGCTGCGGACATTATAGGCGCTGGTGGACAAGCAATAGGTAATATAGGCTTAGATGTAATTGGTAGCGTTGGCCGTGAATTACCTTGGACTAATTTAAGTGGGCAACAAACTAATGCCACAGAATTGGCGCAGAGAGGTTTGCAGGCGGCAGCACAAAGCCAGCCTGGGCAGTTTATTGGTAGGCAAGTACAAACTTTAAATAAAATAGCACCTGATGCAATGGCCGTAGGTGGTGATTTATTAAATGCTTTTGGAGCAGCCCCTGCTGGTAAATTATTAGGCGGTGTTAGTGAGGTTGGAAGCGAGTTAGGTAATGTAGTTAGAAATACAGGCCAAGGCATAATTGATGCTAGAAAAGCTAAGGCAATTCAAGATTTAGTTTCACCAATAGAAAATAAAACTGAACTTACAAACGCAGTACCAAGAACGGCCGTTGACCCTATTACTGGCGCTAAAACTATATTGCCAGATAATTCAATCCAAAACTCAATAGATGCTGTATCGTCAATAAGTGGTATTAATTCCCCGCTTAAGAACTACCAGCAAAAATGGGATATGATTAATCAGGTTAAAAACCAAGAAGCTGATAATCTTATTCAAGCATTAAAAAGCAATGATGTTAAAATCCCATTAAACGATATAAATAATAAGTTATTTGGCGTTAAAGATGCTTTGGCTAAAAATCCTTATTTAGTGGGTAATGCCGAAACTTCGGTTGATAGAGTTATGAATATTGCCCGTGACAGTATTATTAAGAATGGCAATACTGCCTCTGGTTTATTGCAAGCAAGAAAGGATTTTGATAATGCGCTAACTAGCTTAAAACCTAAAGTTTACGACCCTACAACTTCTAACCCCGTAAGTGATGCAGCTTTATCTGTTAGACGTGGGATTAATGATTTAATTGACCAAGCTGTGCCAGATGCAGGCGTTAAGGCTTCCCTTGCTAAGCAAAGTGCTATGTATGATGCACTTGATAATATCGCACCAAAAGCGGCTAGAGAAGGTAATAATAAACTATCAAGAATGATTACTTCGGCTGGTGATACAGTTTCTAATGTAACTGGTGTTACTAATCCTATAACTAAGGGTGCGCTTGAGTTAGGTGCGCTTGGTGGGCTAGGTGCAACTACAGCCTTTGCTCCTGCTGTTTTGGGCGTTGGTGCTACAGCTTATGGAACAGCTAAAGCGCTTCCTTACGCTATGAGGGCAGCTGGAAAAATTATGCAAGCTCCAGAGTATATCGGCAATAAATTTAGTTCTACCTTACAACCTATTTTAGATAAATTAACATCTGGCGTCAAAGTTGATGTAAATACATTACCAGCACCTCAAATTAAGATGCTCCAAAAGCTCCAAGAAGATTTCCAAAAACAGAAAAATGCAGCCTTGAATAAAACAAAAAAATAACATAGGATAGTATTATGCCAGTACCACTAACACCACCATATTTACAGTTTCTTGATTTAACTGGCGCACCGCTTGCTTATGGTACGGTTGATACTTACGCTGCCACAACTTCAACCAGAAAAGCTACATATACTGATGTAGGCGGGGCAACTACTGCACCTAACCCTATTTTACTTAATGCCTCTGGTATCCCGCAAACTGGAAACGGCATGATATTTATCAACGGCGCATATAGAATTGTGGTAAAAGACCAATATGGCAATGTTATTGATGACCAGCCAAATATTACTTCGTTTACTAACGTTTCATCTACTGCTACGCCATTTTACCAAAGCTTCTCAGGTACAGGCTCACAAACAAGCTTTACTTTAAGTTCTTCACTTGGTACGGATTCTAAAGGTTTGATGATATTTGTCGCATCACCTCAAGCTGGATTCTTTCAGAAGTTCTCTGGTACGGGTTCCCAAACAGTATTTACTTTAAGTACAGCAAAAGGTACCGATTCTAACTCTTTAGTGGTGTTTGTTTATAACGCTGCGGCGGCTGATAAACTAGGCTTTGAAGTGCAAAATCCTTCAACTTATACTATCAACGGCACAACCCTAACGTTTACGTCTGCCCCTGTAACTGGCACGGATAACATCTACGTTATGCAGCCTACACAGCAAAATACAACTGGCATTGCAGGATATATCAGCCCTACGCTTTACACAGTAAACGGAACGGCTTTAACATTTACAACAGCGCCTGTAAGCGGAACAAATAATATTATGGTAACTGCGCCCTCAACTTTAGCTGGTGCGGCAGCGGCAAGTGCTGCGGCTGCTGATGCTTCGGCAACTGCGGCGGGTAATTCTCAAATTGCGGCGGGTGCAAGTGCAAGCTCGGCTGCGGCATTTGCGGCAGCTAAGAATAAATGGACATATTCTAGCACTACTACAATGGCTGACCCATCAACGGGCAATTTAAGGCTGAATAATGCAACATTGGCAAGTGTAACTGCTATTGCGATATCAAATCTAAGTGGTGATAGTGGCAACCCTGATTTAAGCGGTTGGACATCAACTTGGGATGATGCTGGTGGTTCAAATAGAGGTTCGGTATATCTTTATAAGGATAATGCCAACTTTGCGATATATAACATCAATGCTGCAAATACGGACAATTCTGGCTGGAAGCAATTGGCGGTTACTTATGTAACAAAAGCTGGTTCATTTAGTAATTCTGATACGCTTTATATTGGCTTTGCGGCGAGCGGAACAACTACAGTAACAGGTGGTATTACAGCTTTAACTGGCGATGTGACGGCTTCGGGTTCTGGCTCGGTAGCAGCTATAATTAGTGGTTTAGCACTCTCTAAATTAGCTACGCAAGCTGCTAATACAGTTCTTGCCAATGCTACGGCGGGGACGGCAGTTCCTACTGCGGTTGCTTTAAGTGCCAGTACTATTTTAGGGCGTGGTTCTTCAGGCGATATAGCGCCAATAACGCTAGGTACTGGTTTAAGTATGAGTGGCACAACATTAAATGCTTCGGCCACTACTCAAAATATTCAAATTTTTACGTCTAGTGGTACTTGGACCAAACCTTCGGCTGGTGCAAACGCAATGGCGCTTATTGAGAACTGGGGCGGCGGCGGCAGTAGTTCTTCTAATAGCGCAAATGGCTCAAATGGTGGCAACACCACGTTTGGGTCTTGGGTTACTGCTTATGGCGGTGGTGGCGGTATGCCTGGTACTAACCCAGGTGCTTATGGCGGTGACGGCGGTGGGTACACAAGGGCTGGAGCCGTTAACAACAGAGGTGCGAACGGCACTGGAGCAGAAGGTTACGGAGGCGCAACCAGTGGAAGCGGCACTGGTTTTAGTGTAAACGGCACTGATGGGTATTTTTGTGGTGGTGGTGGTGGTTGTGGTGCATCTGGAAATGGCGGAAATTCAGTTTATGGCGGCGGCGGCGGTAATGGTTATAGTGGCACTAACGGTACGTCTCAATTTGGCGGGGCAGGAGGCAATGGTGCAGCTGGTTCTCAGCCTGGAGGCGGCGGCGGCGGCAGTGCAGGTAATTCTGGCGGTGGTGGCGGTGGTGGCTATAAATCACGTGTTGTTCCACTCTCTAGTTTAGGAGCGACTGAGACGGTTACTGTTGGAGCTGGCGGTAACGCTAGTGGTAATGCTGGCGGCGCAGGGCAAGTAAAAATAACAGTCTACAACTAAAAAGGAATAACAAAATGGCAAGATATTTATTGATTAAAGACGGCATTATTCAAAATGCTTTGGAGCTTGAAGATGGCAATTATACTTCAAGTTTTATGCAGCATATTAATGGCAGCAAATTTCCTACCGCTGTAATAAATGGACAAGTAGTCCTTACCAACCAATATTTAATTCCTGAAGGCTTCGAGCTTGTTAGAAGCGATATTGGCGAAATAAACGGGCAATGGCCTATCCCAGAACCACAAGAAAAACCAACCAACCAACAACAAGGATAAATTATGAAACAAGGATTCGCATTTTTAGGAATTATCGTAGCAATGCTTATAGCTGGTGTTACGGGTATGGAATTACAGCGACAAACAAATTTTAGTGCCTGTAGAAAAACCAGCAATAGAAAAACATATTAAAAAATAAGATATATTTAAATAATGGCAACAATAAAGCACAAGAAGCATAACAACATAGCAGACTGGACACAGCTAGATGTTAATAAGCAAATTGCTGCTGGTAACTTGCCTGTTGGAACTGTACTTGCTGATATTACGCTCACTAGTGATTGGAATGATGAACATGATATAACGGGCTTAGTAACAGGTGCGGCTGGCTCTGACGGCCAAGTACAGTTTAATAATGCAAGCGCATTTGGTGGCTTTGGCAATTATGATGTTGTTAATGGAACGCTTACGCTTACTGGTGCACCTGTAACGGTTGATGACGTTACTGGTTGCAATATTTATATTGATTATGGCTATAGTAGCGGAAATTATTTTAATAATGGTTATAGTACTCAAGGCCGTGTGTTTGCGTATAAAGATACTGGCCTTGGCCGTGTGTATTCAACAAACTATTTTGAAACTGGAATAGTCACGGACAATGGCGGCAGCAACACTAATTATGGCGTTGTTTTTGATATAACACCTGTGACCGGCGCTGATGGTTATGTTGTAGTTTTGCAAGATGATTATGACGGCGTGACATTTGCTTCAAATTACGGCTTTGACACTAACATGTCTTCGTTTACATACGGCGGTGACAATCTTAGCTCAATAACTCCTGACCCTAAAACTCTTAACAATACCGCTTTAATCACCAATGGGTTATTTCAAGCCAATAGTAAGATTTCTGCACAACAAGGTATTGATGTTGTTGGTAATTATTATTCTGCTAGCGGGGGTATCACGCTTAATACTGGTAACTTAACTTTAAACAGCGGTACGCTTTACACCAGTACGGTATCAACAAGTAATTTAAATTCCTCTAACGGGTACATATCAACTTTAAATGCTTATAATTTTAATACTACTAACCTTACTGCCAGCTCAGGGACAATAACTTCAATTACTGGTACTAGCGCAACTATTGGTAGCGTGACTTATAATAGTTCAGCTATTACATTCCCCACATCTGCAAACATAAGCACAGGTTCTGGCTATAGTTTTAATTTATCTTGCGGCAATGGCGCAAATACTACAGGCAATGGCCAATCACCAAATCCAACAGGTATTATTTACTTTTTATCTGGCGCAGGTGGAACGGCAAGCGGCAATGGCGCGGCAGCAAATACAGGTGGCACTGGTGGCGGGATTATTGTTGCAAGTGGCAATGGCGGCAGCTCTGCTGGCTCTACCACATCAAACACCGGTGGTAATGGTGGCACTTACCAAATTAGTACAGGCAATGGTGGTAAAGGTAACGGAACTAGCGGCGGCACTAACATATCAGGTCAAGGTGGCAATCTTACGATTTTTACTGGTACTGGCGGAGCTTCTACAGCTACTGGAGTTACGACTAATATTGGTGGCAATGGTGGTGGCGTTTCATTTACTGCTGGTTCAGGCGGTAATGCTTCGGGCGCAAGCACAACTAATACTGCTGGCCGTGGTGCTGACTGCACATTCTCTGGAGGCACAGGTGGCACAGCTTCTGGTACTGGCGCTACCGCTGGCCGTGGCGGCGATATATCTTTTATAGGTGGTGATAGCGGCGCAGGTTCTAACCAACGTGGCGGCAATCTTTATTTTATTGGTGGTTTGAGAAATGCTAGTGGCGATAACGGTAACGTATATCTCAATTATTATTTAAGCGGCGCTACTCGTGGCAGCACTTTAATCGGAAATGGCAATAGCATCACAGCGGCCGCACAATTGCATGTTATTAGCACTACAGAGCAATTAAGATTAAATTATAGCAGCACGGTTTGGGCAAACGCCACAGTAGCTTCAACCGGAGTTGTTACTCTTGATGCTAATGGTTCAACCCCAAGGTTTCAATTTTCTGATGGTATTACGCTTGCGGCTGGCACTTCAACGGCTGGCACTTCGCCACTTAAATTTCTTGCAGGCACAAATATGACCACGGCTGAAGTTGGGGCAATGGAATATAACGGCACAAACTTATTCTTTACTAGGGCCGGTACTGTAAGGGAGAATGTGTTAGTCGCCGTGGATAACGTGACAGCGCCTACAACTAGCGTTGGGGTCGCGATTGTTAATTATTATGGTTCTTCTGCAACAAACTTTTTAGGTACACCAAACCGCTGGATTTCGGTAAATATATTAGGCTCAACGTACAAAATTCCACTCTACACATAAGGACTATATGGCAAAACAAATAAACGGTGCATTTTGGAGTAATTTAATAATTATTCCAAATTTAGAAACAAGAGAGCCTGAAAACGGTACGCTTACTACTCGTTACAAAATAAGCGTTACAGTAAATTACGATTTAAAAAACGGCGGTGCAGTGCCGTTGGGTAGAACGCTTAGAGAACATTTATCAGAGCCAAGCGAAACTATGCGTACGGTTCAAGAAGTTACTGCGTGGCTAAACACTAACTTGCCAGAGTTTGTAGCTGCTGATAAACTAGACTTAGCTGGCTATCAATCAAACTAAGGGGACTTATGAAACTAATAGATTTACTAAATTTAGACAGGGCTTGGGGCGTGGTTATGCAACAGGAAACTAGTTTTAAAACTGCTTTGGCATTAAATAAATTGCTCAAATCATTTGAAACTGAATTTAAAGTTTTGAACGAAAAGAACAATGCCATAGTTGCGAAATATACTAAAGATGAAATTGTTGACCAAGTTAATGCTGACAAAGAATTTAACGAACTTTTGCAAACAGAAGTTGAGGTAAATTTTGAGCCAATTAATACCAGTTTGTTGGAAGACATAAAAATAAAACCAGCAACATTAGCGGGGCTTATGCCATTTGTTATTGAAAACAACCAATAAATATGATAGGGTGAGTTATGAGTTTATTACTAGAAGCAGTTATAGCAGGTGCAGCTTTAATAATTGTTGGCTTAGTCACTTGGCTAGTGCTAGGTGTTAATAGGTTGCAAATATTTAGTTCAACTTTTGCGGCTACTATTACAGAGAAATTTGAGAACAACGGTAAAGCGTTTCAAAAATTAGAACAAGCTGTTATTGCACTTGCTGAAGAACGCAAAGTATTAAACGGGCATTCAAACGATATTAATAATATCAGTATTAAAGTTTTAACACACAGCAAAAGCATCAAAGGCGTTGAACGATTTTTAGGCGACAAACATGGGAGTGAGTTCTATGCAGTTTACGAAAAATACCAAGATACTAATAGTTGATAATGACCCACGGGAGTTAGAAATAAAGAAAGTTCAGTTTAATAAAGCTGGTTATTCTGTTACTATTGTTGATTCCGCTAGGATGGCGAAACGCGCATTAATGATAGCGGATTTTGATTATATCATCACAGACATTATGATGCCTGTAGAAACTGGTTTGGAGCTTAAAGAGTATATCAATATCAAGTACCCCGAAACTACAGTTTACACCACTTCATGCCATTGCGACTGGGCAGATTTGCCAAAGCCCTATTATCCAATTGATTTTGAGAATTTTGGGAGTAGAATGGTAGCATGAGTTTTCATTATTTTCAAGCGACAGGGATATTTACCTCACCTACATGCCAATCATGGGTTGGCTATTCAGGACATGCAGAAGGCAGGAACAATCCAGCAATGGAAGCAGTGCAAGGTATAGGGCCAATCCCTAAAGGCACTTACAAAATCGGCCCAGCTTATGACCATCCTACACTTGGCCCATGCACAATGAATTTAGACCCTATAGAGGGGACTAATACTTTTGGCCGCTCACTTTTCCGTATGCACGGTAATAATAAAACCAATGATGCAAGTCATGGCTGTATTATTGCTGGGCCCGATGCAAGAAAAGTAGTTTCTAAAAGTTCGGATAAAATTTTAATTGTTCAATAACTAACAAGGAGTAACTATGAATAACTGGAAGACAACTCTAATTGGCGCTGTTGGTGGCGCTTTAATCGCAGTACAGCCACTTCTAGCTACTAACACAGTAGATTGGAAGGCAATATTAACTGGCTTTGTAGTAGCTCTGTTTGGGGCTTTTGCTAAGGACTTTAATGTTACTGGTGGCACAACTCAAGCTGTGATTCCTCCTAAGTAATGCCAGTATGGTTAACCAACATCTTTGGATTTTTAAGCAGTTTATTTAAGTATATCTCGGACAAACAGCTTTTAGATGCAGGTAAAGCGGAGGAAAGAGTCAATGTGGACAAAGCCCAAAAAGAAGCCGATAAGATTTCTCAAGCTGAAATTGTTGCTGCGGAAACTGTTCGCAATAACAATTCTGCTGGGGATGAGTTCTTGCTCCCCCCTGAGCAGCGCAAACACTGACAACAAATGCGCTGTATTTTCTCCGCACTATCCTAACTTTAATGATAGGCAGGTGTTACCGCAAGCACCTGAAACTAAGCAATGGCTACAAAACCACAATAAGATTTACGAGGATAACTGTGGGATGTATAATAGGTTTCACCAGCCAATTAGCAAGGCGGCTCAATGACATATCTTGAAAGAATCCCTAAGCCTAAAGAGCTTCACACGGCAGCTTTAAAGCATTTGGATTTTATAAAAGATAAGTTAGGCAAAAGAGCCTCAGTTAGAGAACGCAGCCACGTTGAGGCACTAAAAACTATTGTAGAAGAATTAGCTTCCCGTGATGAAATTAATAGAAGAATAAGAGACCGCGCATGATAGACACCAATCAGCTCGTGGGTAGATGGAGAGCTATGACAGGTGTCGAAAAACCAAATAATTTACTTACTCATCAAGAGAAAATAGCTAAAAAGAAAATACGAAAAGAAGCCAAAAAAATACCTTACGAAATTAACGCACATTGTTATGTTTGTGAAGAAAATATACCAGATGTTTTAAGGCGACACCATTTACTGCTAGTTTCAAAATACAGCCACAGGGCAGATATAAACCGCCATTTACTTACACTTTGCGAGTGTTGCCACACCTTAACACATAAGATTATTTACGATAAAGAGCCGCTAGATTTGTTCACAGTAAATAAATTGAAAGAGCGTGGACATTGGGAGCGGTTTGTTAATATTGACAGATTTGCAGCTAAAGCTCTTATTGGCGCAGATTATAAAACAGAGAGGGCAAGATGAGCGCAAAGGTAACATTACATCCGTACTATAAAATCACCAAACAAATTAATAGTGCCAACGCTCAATTTAATGAGGCTGCTACATGGACTAACTGCCCTGAATCAGATTATTTATTTGCCAAATATCGTGACTGGGAGGCGGTGTTTAAATGGTCTGCGGCGCTCTTTAGTGAGGATATGCGTTTTATAATGGAATGGGGCGCTTTAGAGTGGAACTACGCCACAAAGCACTTTACGCTTGATGAATTGTACATTGCGGCTGCATATGAGAATTACAGGCAGGATTGCGCCAGAAAAGATGAAATAGAAAAAAGCTTGAAGAAAGATTAGATTTGTATATAATATTACGCATGGAGCCAGCCAAGGTTAGCCAGCAAAGGTTCAATCTTTTGGGTACCCTCAAACAGGCTGGCCTCCAGTATATTTGTAGCCCTCAGCTATTTCGGTTGGGGGTTTTTTCTTGGCCTGCCACGCTTGCGAGTAGTTGGTTTATTACGGTTAATGTAGATTATTTTGATATTAAGCCAAGACCTCAAGCTACGAAACGCAGCCCAATGATTATCTACTTTAAGGCAATGCAGCCTAAATTCTCCAGTGTCTTGTAATGTTGTGCGTTTCATTCTTGCTCCCACTTATTAGGATATTCCAGCCAATCTGCTATCGACCATGCTTTACAAGCTAACCAGCCAATAGCGAATAATGGCAGCCAACATACCCAACGTAATATGCGTTTGATGTTCATTTATCCTCCTTCAAGTTTTGAATCTCGGTGAGTAGGTCTTCTAATAAAAAGCGGGTAGTAGTAGCGCCTTGCTTTTTTAGTTTAGCAATCCGCCTTTCAATAATAGCTATGATGGTGTTTTTGATGGTCATAAATCTCCTAGTTAGTTTAGTTGTTAAGGGTATGCTTGGTTGTTGGGATTTTGACCTTCCTAACCGCTTCTATCTGGGCTTTAGTATTTGCTATAACATCACTTACAAAAAGTGCCTTAGTAGTTTTCTCAAACAGACTGCTATCTACATATTCAACATTATACGGAAAGCCATATTCCTTGTCGGCAATAGGATTATTCAATTGCCAATTATGGTGTTCTTGTAGCGCTCCACGCAACCGCCTTAACTCTGCCGCTTGGCTTGCTATAAGTTTAACTACAGCCCTAACATCACCAACTGGCACAGCAATAGGGCTACTATCTGGCAAGTCTCTAATATCGTTACGCTCTAAATTAAACCTAAGCATCGCTTCTTCCGCTGTTATCATGATTTTTCTCCTTGTGTGGCTGCGTTACAGATACCATTCCAAACCATTTCAGCCATCTCTTCCGCTGAATTACTCACATCACTTTCATGAGCAAATATCCAACCACTTACAGTTAAAGCATCAAGAATTTTCTTGGTTTGAATAATAGCATTAGGTGATTTATCGCCACCGAGCGCATTGCAAATAGTTTCTGCTGGATTTAATTGTTTCATTTTTAGTCCTTGTTAAAGTTAAATTTCTCGGTTATTTCTTTCATTTGTTTACACGCCTCTTCGTAGGTTATAGGTACTGTCCAATCCCCAAAACCATAAGGAGTACGCCAACCTTTGCTTTTAGGCACTCCGTGTTCTTTTGGGTGAACAAGGGCAATATGCTTATCTAGAAATTCTTGGCTCACGAATATTTTATTACATTCCTTGCATCTAATCTTCATATCCCGCCCTCCTGTTGTTGTGGTGGTTGCGGAAGGACTTTAATTACTTCTTTCGCATAATCGGTTAGTATTTCTTGCATGGCTGCGTCCACACACTCAACATGCGTCATAGTCGCGTAGCCATCTAAAGCAGGCACAAGCTGGATACAAACTGCATTATAACGAGCTGCTGGCCTGCGGTTACTAGCTTGCTGTGTTGCCAAAACCTTAATCACCGCTTCAACCAACTTGTCAATACTAGCATCTGGCAATAATTCAGTTAGTGCAGTTGCATAAGGCTCTGGCGGGTTATCACGGCTTATTTGCCCATCTTCAATATAAGTTTCAGCAAGAGCTTGTTTTATAGCGTGGAAATTAATTGAGCTAGCTTGCTGTAGGGCGGCTCTGGCTTGGAAACCCCTTGTAAACCAAACGTGATTATCATAAGTGCAATCTGAAGTGTACTGCCCTTCATCTTTCTGCAAAAAGTTATCACCCATTGCCTTTTTCCATTCTACTTCAAAAGCTGCATCTATCCTTTCTTGTTCATTGCTCATAGCGTTATTCCTAGTTGTGTTAAAGTTTGCTGGGCTAACTGGTGCATTTTACGCTCTGCTGGTGCGTGATTCTGGTGTTCGCTTACAATCTCCCGCAAAGCTTTTACAGCTAGTTCTAGCTTTTTAATCAGCGCATCGTGCGTTTGTTTTTGGCTTTCTATTGTGCCTTGTAAAGCTGCTAGCTGGGTATCAGTAGTTCGGCGTGTATTCCACGGATTAACAGCCATATTCCAATCACTAACTGGGCATACTTCTGCACTACAGCTAACCCAAGTCTTGCCATGTTTTTTCCATTTAAGAGCGCCTGCACCGCATATTGGGCAGGGCTTAAGCGCATTTTTATTGTCTGTTACTGTTTTGGTTATCATTTCCCACCCCTCAATTCATTAACAACATCTACTAGCTCGTTGATTTTTGAGAACACGGTACACGCACTACCCAAAGGTTTAATCTCCCCCACGCTAACTGGTGATTGCCATTCGGATTTATCTGCAAGAAGGCTTAACACAAACTTCAAAGCCGCATCATACCCCTCTGCACGTTCATTGTAAGCTTCTACAGGTAATGCTAGTACTCGCTTTATCTCTGGCAGCAATTTTTCTTCTATAAATTTTTGTGCGTTGGTCATTTCGGGTTTCCTTCGTTAATTGGTTGATAAACTAGCTTGCACTCTACGTTGTAGATTTGCTTGCAAACTTTTTGAGCGCCTAAGTCATTAGTAGTAGTGAGAATACCTACAATTATAAAGCCAGTAAGTACACCTGCTATTAATTTTAAGATTGTATCTATTTCCATCTTATTTACCCTCTATATGTTTATAAACTGCTTGTATTAATCCCATACTTTCCAATGGTATTACGGCTTGGAATTTACCATCAATAAAGAGCCTAGCTTTTACAGTCCCGCCGTCGCTAATTTTATCAAACTCTATTTTAGGAAGCTCTGGAAGTTGGGGTTTTGGTTTACTTGCCCAATGCTGCGTTGCCTTGAGTAGTAACTTGGTGTAATACCTATCTAACTTCTGTTGATGCAATCTTCTATCAATATGACCACAACCAGAAAGCTGCACAAACTCTGGTGGCGTTTCCACTTCCTCCTTAGCCAGCTCTAGCTTTGCGGTTTCGTAATTTTGTAACAGCTCCCACACAGTACAACCCACATTACGTTTTATCGTTTTTTGGTAAGCCGCCTCATTCACTAAATTACTATTCTTGCTCATAACTATGCTCCGTAAAATAGTTCTCAAAATTCCAGCGATACGACTGCTTAGTTTCGTAATCCAGTTCAGCCCAAACCTTTTCTAGTCTAGCCCGTTCCTGCGCCTCGTAGTCGCTTCGTAATTGGGTAATCATAAATCCCCCGTCTTATCTTCTATCAGCCAATTGTAATATTCACGCATTAAATTCTCATCACCTGTAGCCTCGTAAACATCTGATGACGTTGCTCCAAGCTCTAGGAACGCATTAAAATGGCTATCATCTGGTTCTGACTCAATAACAGCTTTAATGCTGTCAAGTTTGAATTGGTGGTTGTTGTCTGTTGCTAGCTGCATATAATTACTCCAATAATAGTTGCATAAAACGCCAGCATTATAAATTCGCCAATTACGTGTTGTTTAATAGTTTGCTGTGCGGTGGGTTTGATTAGATAGTTTTTCATTATGTGGTTTCCTTTTTCTCTATAATTAATCTGCAGCCCATTTTTTGCAGTATATCGTCAAATACTGTAAGCGCTGGGGATACTGGGTTTGCTTTTCTACGCCATGTTCTAGCCGTGTTTTCATTTATGCCATGATAAGCACAGAATTTAGCCAAGCTAATGTCTTTTGGTAAAAGCTCGTAAAATTCTTTGACTAGCCTATGCATTACACTTCCTCCACGCTTAAACATTCGGCATCTTCTATTCCGTCCCAAGAGCAAACTAACTCAATAGCTTTTTCTTCGGCATCGGCCTCATCTGCTGCATAAACATTGATTGGCTTATCCATTAAACGCTTCACATATAATCTTACTTCAAACTTTGGCATAACTATCCTCTAATAAATAAATCGTTGCAATAATCCTTAGCCTTAACCTTTAAGCACTTAGCCAATCCAGCTTTTTCGCTATCCGTTAGCTCAATTTTAATCGGCTCTAATCCTTGCGGTACTGCTACGGCATCTATCTTGTTAGGGATAACAAGGCTTGGGCGTTCAAAAGCTTGCGCTTGCCCACCCCAATGCGCCTTATCCTGCACAACACCAGCGCCTAGTACGCTAAGAGTTAGGATAAGTCCAATTGCGTTAAACTTTAATGCAAATACTACTTTTGGCATTAATGGTGTTTTTTGTGTGTCCTGTTCCATATTATTTCATTCCTGTTTGTTCGGTGTTTTGATAAACTGTGTTGCGGCAAGCATAGCATCTACATTCGCAAGGTTGCTCTGTACCATCTGCATACTCTTGAATATAGCTCTCTGGTTCGGCATCTGTATCAACTAAGCAGCCGCACGTTTGGCATCTGTCTAAGCTCATATCGCCCATTCTCCTATCGTTACTAACGCAGAGCCAGCTATTGCTGTTACTGCAACTAAAACGTAAATTAATTGGTTAAGACCTTCCATTACAACGTACCCCCAACTTTACTTGAGCTTATTTCGTTGTTGTAGGCTTTTTGTTCTGCGTTCTCACGGATACGGTCAGCAACCATATCTTGCAAACCTTGGCCATTAAACATAACAAACGTACCAGTTGCAGGATTAAGTGAAACTATGCCAGCTACCGTGCTGTCAATTTCATCACCATCAAGCGCAAAATCAATTGCAGTATCTAGGTCGTTGTAAACATAATCATCGTGAAGTAAGTAATATTTTTGCATTTTATCCTTCCTTTTTAGTGTTGTTGACTAGGGTAATATAGCACATTGTAATTATAACCACAAGTTATATTTTATACTAAAGCAAACTATTTTTTATTGCGTGTCTTTTTAGGCACAGTAGGCAGTAACCTATTGATACTTACGCCAAATATATCAGCTATCTTTTGCAAGGTAATAATACTAGGCATTTTCTGCCCAGCTTCGTAGTAAGAAATTTGCGCTTGTGTAACGTCTAGCATAATGGACAATTTATCCTGCGACACCTTACGCATCTTACGCACTTCTCTTATAGCCGCCCCTATCTGCTCATTAGCTGTTGGCATTATTATTCTCTTCGTTAGTGGTTGGTTTGTTAAAAATTGCGTCAATTGCAGCTTGTGCTAAATCCCTTGCCTCTGTGTCAAATAAATCCTGCACCTTCTGCAATGCTTTCGCTACCACCTCAACCTTTGGCATCGGGGTGTATGCGGCTTGGAAGGCAGAAATTGCAATCCTTCTTTGGTGCGCCGTTAACTCTAAACCTGTTTTATTTAACCAAATTTCAAACTCCGCACGACATTGCTTTTGTTGTTCGCTGTTCATTTTATATATCCTCCATTGCCGCGATTACAACCCTCGCTTCATTTCTACAACATTCTCGCCACTCATTTTGGCTTGTTTCCCAACTATTTCTTGTGTGAAACGAGCTAACCGCTTTCGCAACCATATCAACAGCACTGTCATCTGACTTAACCGCTCTAACTTGCCAAACTTTACGCAATAGTGAGAAGTCACATTTATCACATTGGATTGCATCATATTTCGTTTGCTCGGAATCGCTGTACCCGCAACTAACTGGTTCACTCCCACAAAACGGGCATGGTTTTAATTGTGTTTTCATAATCTACCTCTTCCTATTACTTTTATAAACCGCCAAAATATCCGTGCGGCTGGGCTTAAACCTGTAGTTATCACTTTCCCAATTCGCAATGCTTTGCCGTGTTACTCCTAGCACTAAGCCAGCTTCTGTTTGCGTTAGTTCGGCTAGTAAGCGAGCTTTTTTATATTTGTTCATAGTTTTCCCTCGTATAATTTTATCATTTCTGCCGCTTCAACTCCATTAGGCTCTGGAATATCCACACCTTTTTGTTGCCAGTACGCTCTAAATTTAATCAGCCAATCATTTGCAGGCATAGGCAAGTTATTTGTACTTCTACCATTGGTATAAAGTAACTTTACAAACGTGTGGACAGCTTCATTATCTGGCCTACCTATTCTTGCGGCTCTTTCGTATATATCAGCCATAAGCGTTGGTAAATCGCTCCAGCGGGGCAGTAGGTATTTATTCTCTACTACCCTTAGGTATTTCTGCTGCTTGCGGGTTAGTTTATACTTCATTAGCTATCGCCTGAAATGATGTTTTTAACTCATTCTTGCGGTTCTCTAAACCTATAAAAAACTGTTGGTCATTAGAGCGTAACTTAGCTAAATCCTCTTTGCGTGATACCCAAACAGTAGTTAAATCATCTAAGTCTATAGTGGCATCTAACTCCTTCATAATATCATTATAAAGCTTGGTGCGCTCTTTAGCGGTTTTAAACTTAAACGCTTCTTCTAATTCTTCACTTGAAGTATTATCTGGGTCGTCACCTGTTTCAATCATGAAAGTTTGGCGCAAGGCGTATTTATACGCACCTGTCATAGCTTTAGGAATAGCTTTATCGCCAGTATCTTTACCTTCGCCAGCAGAGCAAACTTCTCTAGTTGTACTAGAAGGCGCATGAATAAACTCATATTTATTTATTACGATATAATGGCCTGTAGATAGCTGCGTTATCTGCACATCTTTTACATGGACAGTTACATGGTATTTCTTCATAACAGGGCGCAGCGCAGCAATAAATGCAGCTTCGCCTGCAAACTTATACTTGGTATTGCCAAAAGATACTTGCCCCTCTTTTTGAACGTATCCAATTTCAGAGTAGATGGCATCAATAGCCATATCTATGTTTTTAACTTCAGTCATTATTTGCCCTCCGCTTGTACACCTGCGGCCACAATAGCTTGCGCCATTATCAAAACCTTATTTACTAAATCCCTTGCAGATGATGGGTATTTTTTGATATAATCAGTAACGGCATTTTCAGCGTCACTTAATTTTGCATCAATTTCGTTGTATGTCATAATTCTCCTTGTATAGTTGTTGACTTCCTTACTATAACCCTGTTTTGCATTATGTCAAAGGAAAAGTGAGGGCTTGGTGCATTTATTTTGCCTAGTTGTAATTTTTATGTCATAATTACACTATGAAAAACACAGAGCATATTGAACAAAAACTATTCGTGCAATGGTTTGAAAATCAATACCCCAAAGGCTTACTATTTGCTATACCTAATGGCGGATTGCGTAACATCAAAGTTGCCATGAAGTTAAAAGCCGAAGGTGTAAAAGCTGGCGTTCCTGATATTATGATACCCATGGCAAGAGATGGCTATTGTGGCCTATTTATTGAAATGAAAGCCCCTAAAGGTACTTTGCAAGAAAGCCAAAAGAAGTGGCTGGCTGATTTAAACGCTGCTGGCTACAAGGCTATATGCTGCAAGGGTTTTGAAGAAGCTTGTAAGGCAACTAAGGAATATCTTGATTGTTAGCAAGAAACGTGCCATAATCTACACCTAGTGGCAGAGTTGTGATGTACCCTTGAGTCTCCTTGGTTTGCATCTCCTCCTTTTTTTGTTGACATGATTAAAGAACCTCTGCCACACTTTTCCCTTGACATTGTGCAAAACTGCTGTACGCTCCCTATACAGGCGGGGATATAACAAGGAATAAGCCCCTTGCGAGCGTGAACCCTCTCCCCGCCCACTTCTAGCTAGGTTCACATAACACCAACAAGAAAGGTTCACTATGACAGAAAAAAAATCATTTATATTATACCACGATTTATGCGAAATATTTGCAGAACTGACTGACGAACAAGCTGGGCAGTTAATCAAAGAAATAGCTCTTTATGCGAAAGCAATAACCCACAATAACCCACAAAAACCCATTGGGTTATCTGGGTTATTAAACGCTATAGCTAGTCCCTTTAAAAACCATATAGACAGGGACTTTGCGGTATGGCTGGAAAAGCGAGAAACTAATGCAGAAAATGGCAAGAAAGGTGGCAGACCACCTAAAAAGAAAAACCCAAATAACCCAGTAAAAGGCGTTACTGCTACTGTTACTGTAACTGATACTGTTAGTGTGATAAACACAAAGCAGAAGAATATACCACAAGTTTTAGCTCCTGATTGGCAAGCTTATGCAAAAAACAATAACCTTAATCCACAGCAAGCAAATTTAGAGTTTGAGAAATTTACAAACCACTACCTTGCCAAAAAAGAAGTTTATGACGATTACCTACCACTATGGAGAAATTGGCTATTGAACTATCGCCCTCCAAAAGATACGCCCTTCAAACCACAGCCTAAACATGGTATGTCAAGAAAAGAGCTTAATGAGCTAAGACTTAAACAGGCGGGGTTAGTATGAAGTACATAGACCTTGAAGCTGAATTTAACTTGCTAGGCCACTTAATGGCTATACCACAGCAAATGGCAAGTTACTTGGATTTACCTACTGAGGTTTTTACAAGTGAAATTACGCAAGATGCGTTTGTTATTTTGCGTGATGCTTTCATGAATGGCAATAAGCTAACTATCAGCACTATTACACCAAGGCTGAAAGGTGATAAGGAGCAAAACTCCCAAACACTTAAAACCATGATGCGGAGTGCATTAAACTTTGATGCTGGTATATCTGCCGATAGTTTGAGAACGCTCTACAAAAAACGCAAGCTTGCAGAAAAGCTTGAACTTGCAACAGTTAGCTTGGAAGAAAAAGCCACAGCTGATGATGCAGTACAAGATATTCTTGATTTTATGAGCGAACTAGAATCTGGCAAAGACCGCTTGCGGGTTAAGGGCGTTGATGAAATTTTTAACACAGTAACAAACAGGCTAGACAATCCGCTACCTACCTTAAAATCTGGTCTAGGTGAACTAGACAGGGTTTTAAGAGGTGGATTTATCAAAGGCAAAAGCTACTCAATATCTGCAAGAAAGAAGGTAGGCAAAACAGCCTTGTTAGGCCAGCTTGCAGTTAATTTGGCTAATATGGGGCAGCGGGTGCTTTATATAGCCTTAGAGATGGGTAGCGAGCAAATTATGCACCGCATGCTTGCAAGGTCTATGCAGATTAACCCTGTTGATTTTTTAAATGAAGAAGGGCAAAAAGCTGGCTTTAAAGACAACTACCAACGGGCGGCGCAAGTTTTCCCTAAGACACTTAGGTTTATTGATGGGGCAGGTATGTCTTTTGACGAACTAAAAGCTTTACTGGTAAAAGAAAGCAGGCGCATAGATTGTTTTGTTTTGGATTACTGGCAGCTCGTGGGCGGCAAGCAAAAAAACAAAAGCACCTCTGAACACCTTGACGACATAGCGCAATGGTTAAGTGATTACGCTAGGCGCAACAACCTTTTGAATATCACGGCCACGCAAATTAACCAAGAGGGCAACACAAGAGGCTCTGAAGGTATTAGGCTTGCTTATGACATGACTATGATTGTTCACGTTAATGAAGATGCACCAAGGCCAGATTTAATTGGATTAGGACGCTGGATTGAAATGACCGATACTAGATACACACCATTTCAAGATGCTGGTGACGAAAACACGCCTGCGATTTACCTAAACCCACAAGGAGTATTTTTCTATGACAGATAACTGGCAATCACTAGAAAGCGTTATAAACGACATCATGGTTAAGGTTGACCCTAGCCCACACAGCCGCTTAGAAAGGCTAACCCAAGAATACGACTGGAGCTACACACTCCACGTTAAGCTAACCAAAGATGAGGTTTTGGGATTGCTCAAAGAGTACGGGGAAGCTAAAGCGGCAAATCTGCAACATTCTAAAAATAATAACGCATTACCGAAAAAAGACTTTGACATTATGCAAAATGATGATACTCTGGCTATGTCAACAACGAGGGATTAACAATGGAACAATTACACCAAGAGTTAGCACAAGTAAGACGTGAACTAAACAAGTTGACGGATTACAAACTAAGAGTGCCTGCCGCAGAAAAGCAAAAGCTTCTGGACAAAAAGCAACAACTAGAATTTGCGATAGGAGGCTACAATGGGTTTGAACTGGCAAACAATTATTGAGGCTACTGGATATAACCACGCACGTTACCCTGATGGGGCTGGTTTTAAAACTGGAGGTGCTAGCCAAGAAGCTGCCCAAAAGATAAATCCTAAACGTGGTAAGCTACATGAACAAGTTAAACATGCCCTACGTTTGGCAGAAACACCTCTCACAGCAGAGGAAGTGGCTAGGCTAGGGGGTATATCTATCCCTACCGCCAAAGCACGTCTAAGCGAGCTTAAAAACGCTGGCGAGGTGGTTAAGCTAAAAGAGCGTGGTGTAACAGAGCTTGGCAGTAGTTGCCATAAATGGGCATTAAACGCTTGCAATTTAACATAAAAGAGGTAGAGTAAAACATGGATAATGATTATGTAGCTAGTAAAAAGATAAACGGCAAGTTAGTAACGCTTGGTGCTTACAAGATGGGTAAATATGGCAGGGAGATTGCAATAAGCCCTGCTGGCTGGGAAGCTATAGCTGAAGGTTTGGCAGACCGCAGCAAGTGGGCTAATTTCTACGTTAAGGCTTTCCCATCAAAACCAAGTGGTAGTGACCCACGCAATGACGGCAACCAATATACCGATTACTCTAAGGCTAAACAACAACCTGATGATGATTACAGTAACCAACAAATCCCTTTTTGACCTATGACAAAATTTAACAACGAGAAAATAAACGATTTAGACCACTTAGAGGGGCAAATAGCTGCTTTATGGGCTAGAGTTAACTACATGTTTGATAAAATGATGGAGCAAAAGAAAAAAGCTAAGAGAAAGGCTAAGAAGAAATGAGTAGGTATAACCCTAAAGGCAACCCTAAAAAGCAAGAGCTAGAACTAATGGCTATAGTAAAGCAAATGCCGTGCTTTAGGTGTGGCTCTAAGCCTGTGGACGTGCATCACTTGGTAGAATGTGGTAGAAGGCTTGGCGGTATGTATGTTTTGCCACTGTGTAAGCTACACCATAAAAATATCTACGAGTTAACTTTTGCCGAGCAAATGGAAGAATGTAGAAAAATGTACAAAGGAATTGGCCTTAAATTCCAAGAGCCACCCACTAAGATTGTAAGGAGAAAGATATGAAAGAATGGTTAAACTATCCTGATAATGTACCGCAAGATGAAGCGAATGTTATTTTTGCTTATATGGGCGAGGACGGACTTACTCATAGGCATGGGTGGTATTCAAAAGAATATAGCGGTTTTAAAGTCTATGGTGACTTAAGAAGTGTATTTGATAAATCAGTTAAAGCTTATTTTGAGTACCCTGAAGCCCCTTACGATAGAATGGGAAAGAAGATATGAATTGGACACAACACAAACCATTGAAGCTTGGGGATAAATTCACGCTACCAAATCACTACAAGAGGCGCACATTTATGCAATGGCTCAAACGTAAGCCTAAAGAGCTAAAAGTCTTTGAAATAACAAGTACGGTTGGTTCATTGGCTAGATACGAGGCTTTGAAAGCGGTTGCCGCTTTAGAGAAAGTGCTTGATAAAGTTGAAAGAATAGGTTAATATGACAAGAAGTGAGTTAAACGCTTGGGGTAGAAGAACTTGGCACAGAATATGGCAAGTAACCTTCTGGACTTTGTATGTAAAATGGCTATGGAAACTCTAAAGGTGGTAAGTATTATGAAAGCTAAACCAAAATCTAAAGGCAAAGGCGGCAAGAAAAAATGCTAGAAGACCACAACATCATTTACGATAATGAGCTTGCCAAAATTGGAGATGAAATAATCTCTGATGGCAAAACCTTACTCGTAAAGGAATTGTTTGTGCAAGGTAAAGATGCTAAAAATTCAGGCTATAAACATTTTGTAGTATGCCGTAAAGGTGTGCTAGGTTGTGAGGAAGTATGAGTTTTTTACAAGGGTTTATTGGTGGAATACTTAACACATTGTTTGGGGGCTAGATGTCAAGCCTTAAATTATATCACGAAGTTTGGCTTGCGGCTAACAACAAAGATGAAGCGTGGCTTAAAGAGAAATTAAGCGATGGTTTTCATATACACCATATTGACGCTAACCCAGAGAATAACGCCGCTGAGAATCTAATTCTTATCTGGGGTATAGACCATTTGATGCTTCATAGTGGAGTTAGATTTGTAATTGGTAAAAATAGAAAAAAATCACATTGTTTTGAGTGTGGTTGCAAGTCCGAAGGAAACCAATTGACAACTTGTGATGGCAAAGTAATACCTTTTAAATCTAGAGCTAATATAAAAAAAATTGTAAGGGCATATCATGGCTAGACCTACAATTATGACAGATGATGTTGTAGCTAAATTGGAAGATGCCTTCTCAAAAGGCTGTACAATCACAGAGGCTTGTTTATTAAGTGGAATTTCAAGAGATTCTTATTACGACTATATAAAAATCAATCCTGAGTTTAGCAACAAGGTTGAAATGCTTAAAGAAAACGTAGCACTTCATGCACGAATGAATCTAGCGGCATCAATTAAAGCTGGCGACTTAGCAGATAGTAAATGGTATTTAGAGCGTAAGAAGAAAGACGAGTTTAGTTTAAAGACTGAATCTAAAACAGAAATTACAGGTACTCTTGGTATAATTGACCTTTTAGGGGAAATAGATGGACGAACAAGCAGCGTACCAAGAACTGAAGGATAAGCTTGGCGATAAACTTTGGCGCATCAATAATCTATATTGGATTAAAGACAAGCAGGGCAAGAAGGTAAAGTTTAAACTTAACTGGGCGCAAGAACACTACCGCAAGCAAATACACTATTTCAACGTGATACTAAAAGCTCGGCAATTAGGATTTTCAACATTTACGCTAATAGACTTTTTAGACACTTGCCTATTTAATTCAAACCAAGCTGCTGGTGTAATAGCTGATACTAAAGACAGCGCAGAAGATTTATTTGATAACAAGGTTAAGTTTGCCTATGACAACTTGCCAGATAGTATAAAGAAAGCCCGAACGGCAGAACAAGATAGCGCAAGAAAGCTTACATTTAATAACGGCTCAAGCTTTACTGTTGGTACTTCACTTAGGGGTGGAACGTATCAAATGCTGTTAGTATCAGAGTATGGCAAAATATCAGCTAAGTTTCCTGATAAAGCTAGGGAGATTAAAACAGGCGCATTAAACACTATTGAGGCTGGGCAGCTTATTGTAGTTGAATCAACGGCGGAAGGTAAAGGTGGTGAGTTTTTTGAATTATGTGAAACGGCTAGAAAGTTTAAAGGCGAGGCAAAAGAATTGACACGTTTAGACCCTAAATTTCACTTCTATGCTTGGTTTGATAATCCTGAGTATAAGTTAACTGATGATGAAACTGCTAGTACAGTTATTCCTAAAGATACGGAGCTTTATTTAAGCAACCTTGGCGCTGAGTTAACCCTTAACCAAAAAGCATGGTATGCAGCCAAAGAAAAGATTATGGGTGATGATATGAGGCGTGAATATCCTTCTACACCCGAAGAAGCTTTTGAAGGTAGTTTGGAAGGTGCATTTTATACCAAACAAATGGCTGAAGTGCGTAAGAGTGGACATATTACTAGTGTGCCTTATGATTCACGCTTTCCAGTTGATACGTTTTGGGATATTGGCAAAACCCGTGACCAAAGTTCAATCTTGTTCTACCAAGAAGTAAATAACCAAATTCATTTTATTGACTACGAAGAACGCACTAATATGCCTTGGTCTGAATATGCTAAGGTTTTAAAAGATAAGCCCTATAATTACGGTACGCACTACTGGCCGCATGATGGTGGACATAAGATTGTTGGGCAAAATGAAGTATTAAGCTCTAAAGATATGGCGCTTCAAGTAGGAATAAGACCTATAGAAATCATACCTGTTACTAAAAGCGTTTACACGGACATAACAAACTATTGCCAACCAATACTCCCTAATTGTTGGTTTGATGAGTCTAAGTGCGCTTTGTTGATAAGTAGATTAGATAACTACCGCCGTAAATGGGATAAGATAAATGCAATGTGGTTAAATGATGCGGTGCATGATGAAAACTCACATGGTAGTGATGCTTTTAGGACTTTTGCTGTGGCTAGAAATAACTTACAGAAAAATTCTGTTGCAAATTTAGTCTTGCCAGGTTATCATCAACAAAAAATTTGGGGTTAAGTATGCCAAAGGGCGATTATTCATTTGTGAAAGATAAAGCCGTTCAGCGTATGCTAGA
>Ga0209084_1000864_pt1 | contig 27445 bp, 21 predicted proteins | sample C_130820_MF_Meta_FD_187309 | JGI IMG/M metagenome (GOLD analysis project Ga0209084, IMG submission 187309) | Freshwater microbial communities from Lake Croche, Canada to study carbon cycling - C_130820_MF_MetaG (SPAdes) (version 2) | ecosystem: Environmental > Aquatic > Freshwater > Lake...
AAATTTCTTTAAATAAAAATTATTACACTATGATAATGAATTCAAAAATTAGCAAATACAACTTATCTTATAAAATTATAGAAGATTATTCTTATATGATCTCATATGCTTCAGTCTCAACTGCTGGTGGTGTGATCTTTGGTATTCCAGGTGTAGTAGTTGGATTGGGAGTTAATATAGTTGATGATTTTTTAATATATAACAACTATTACCAAAGCAAAATACTGACTCATGGTTTTGTTGGTTTGGCACTTGGTTATAACGTCTATCCATCATGGATTTCTGGTTCAATAGGAGCATTTGGAAGCATATCATTGCCTCAGGGTATATTAAAAGATTATCATAATGAAATAAGTCATTTATTAGTTACTACAATATTAGGAGCAAAGATGAGTGGCTTACCAGGAGCTTTGGTTGGTAGTGCATTAGCTGTTGCTGATCAAATTCTTATAGAGAATAATATTACCAGTCAATATTATTTTTCATATAGTTTACTAGGAGTCGCATCATCTTCAGCCATATTTGGCAAATCAATCCTTTCTAATTCTGCAGGAGTAGCTTTAGGGTTAATACTTACAAATTATGCAAATACTTTGACTTCTTCGCTTAAATCTATAGAGATAAGTAGAGATTTATATAAAATATATTCAAAAATCATACCTCAAGAACAATTAGATAATTATATTAAGGATTATACTGTTATTTTGCTAAGTTTACAAATAGTGACAACTCAACTATCCATAACTCTGCTGAAGCATGAGCAAAATGCTATGTATCAATTTGAGCATATGGATGAAGCCGGTAGTAATGCCATTAATAAACTTACTGAAGTAGTGGTCAAGTTTGGTTTATTTCTTTTTCCATATGTAATCACAGCATTTATCTCTAATATAATAAAGAGTTTTTACACAACAAAACTATATATAGAAATAGACGATGCGCTCAGAAATATACTATTTACCAATGAGACGGCTTTAAAGCTATCTTTTGATAAGAACAGCATGGTATTGATTGATAATTTAAGAGCAGATTCAAAAGCTATTTCACGTGATGGTAGTAGTCTTATAATAGATTCTATAGAACAATCAATTAACGGTGCATATGGAATTGGTGTGCTAACCGCTACTGTTCCAGAAATACTAATATATTCTATATTGTATAATAAATGCACAGAATATATTTCTAGAATAGTAGCAGAGAGTCAAAGTCAGTACGAGATTTTGATAAAAACACAAGAATCTCTAATATCTAGTTTTCTTAAGCATGATATGAATAACATCAAAATCATAACAGAAGTAGGTGGTGTGACATATTCATATAACCAATTACAATTTGCACATGACAAATTAAGAGAAAGTGAGTTAATCAAAGATCAGATATCGTATTTAATGAATGCATGGAAATCTTTTGAATCAATTACAAATTTTATTTCTACGTATTATTTGATTGGCTACAAATTAGGTCAAGGTGTAATAGATTTTGATAATAGAATAAATATGCATGCTGCATGCTTACGAGTATCTAAATTACTTGCTTGGAACGGAAAGAAATCACAGGAAATCCAAACTCTTTACCAGTCAATTGAAAGACTCGATACATTTCTTAATAAAACCCTACCTAGTTACGGAAGCGTTGATAGTATTGATAATATAAAAAGAGGACAGTGCAGTGATGATGGAATGCTGGTGCTATCAAATTTAGATATAATAGTAGCAAATAAAAAATTATTGCATGTTCATTATTTAGAATTGGAGTTTGGTAAGAAATACGCCATAACAGGACCATCAGGTTCAGGTAAGTCTAGTTTGATAACAAAAATAGTTGGCACTAAAGTAAACAATGTTGGAGGAGAGGGCAGCATATGTTATCCAAAAAATGTCAAGATTAGCTTAATAAACCAGCAAGATTACTTTCCAATTAATAAAAACATGCAAGAAATCATATTTTATCCTAGTGATGTCATGGAAGACAAAATTAGTCTAGCTCAGGAATTACTTTTAAGAGTTGATTTGATACAATACCAAATGAATCAGACGGAAGATTGGTATAGCGTGCTAAGTGGTGGAGAAAAACAAAAAATAAGAATTATATCTACTATTATGCAAAAGCCAGACATTTTGATATTAGACGAGGTATTTAATGGGCTTGATAAAAAATCAATAGAGATGATGCAAGATATTATAAGAGAGAAGCTACCAAATATATTAGTAATATCAATAGATCACAGTGTATTAGAAAATAATAGCACAGGTTTTTATACTGATTCTTTGACAATAGCTGAAGGCGAATTAATAGGTTCTCATAAGAATCCAAATTCAAAATATCAGGATAGATACTTATGTTATGATTCGTTTGAGAGATTCATGAATTATGATCAGAAATGCTATGAGTATTATGACTATGAATATTAATAAACCTCAGTTTGATATAAGGGAGAGGTTTCCTGCATTAATTTTATTTATTCTGACAGAGGGTTTTTGTGGTTTAAAAATATATGCTACTAAACCAACCATTCCTTACGTCAAACTCAGGTTAGTATTAATGCTATTAGCATTGCAACAAGTATCTATTTTTATGCTCTGGTTATACTTGCATTAAATTAACAATAGAAATAATATTCTTAGCAACATTTTTAGAAGATAAAAACATAATTTATAGTGTCAGTTATATGTCAGATTGGTTTGTACCTTTTAAATACAATAAAAATTCTTATATCAGGTTATTTTGTTTCCACTATGGTGGTGGTAGTGCTTCAATTTATAGAAAATGGGCTAAAGACCTAATTGATTATGTGGATCTAATTGCCATTCAACTACCAGGACGTGAGAGTAGGTTTCATGAACCTTTATTGGATAATATCTCAGACATAGTTAATGAATTATCTCTCGATTTTCATAATTACTTGGATAAACCTTATATTTTATTTGGCCACAGTATTGGAGCATTAATATCGTTTGAATTCACACGCATATTGCGAAAAAAAGGAATGCAGCAACCTAAAAGCTTAATCATATCAGGAACCAAGGCACCCCAAGTACCACTAAAAAAGCTGCCTATCCATAACTTACCAAATTCAGAACTTATCGAAAAAATTCGTGAATATAATGGTATTCCAAGCTATATAATTGAGAATAAGGAATTGATGGACATCTTTTTACCAATAATACGTGCTGATTTCTGTATATCTGAAACCTACAGCTATTATAGCGAATCACCCCTTGATTGCCCTATAATGGCCTTAGGAGGTCTGAATGACGATACATTTGATTCCCAGGATTTACTAAAATGGCAGGAACAAACTAGTACTTCATTTCAATACGAATTACTACCTGGCGATCACTTTTTTATTAAATCATCTTACCAAAAAGTGATTAATATAGTAAACAAGATTTTATATAAAGAAATTACGCAGTTTATCACCTTAAATTAAATATCTGGAGACATCTAAGTTTTGGCCTAAGAAATTTTCTATTCATGATATACATCATACCCAAGATACTTGCTATTTAAAACACCTGATATTTTTAGTGCTCATTTATTCCTCCTGGAGATTTTATGTGATTGTGCATTTTAATGATTTTATTTACCAGTTTACTAATTCCCGTATATATTTGAGTTAATGATGTATCTAGCATAAAAGCAGGAGTAGTAACCAGCTTATTTTCCCAATCTATAATTATATCATCGGCCGCACAAATTTCTTCCAATGCACCCAATTTAGCAACAAGTTTGTTTTTATCACCAAGGGTAATTTTTACTTGTGCAAAATCTTTTAAAGCTAAAACTAAAACTGCAGGAGAAATACATATTCCACCAATAGGCTTTGATAACTTATGAAACTCTATGATTACCTTCTGTAAATCTTCAATTATCGTGGAATTTTCATTTTTAAATGCTAAGTCAGATAAATTTGTAGCCACTCCAAATCCCCCAGGCAAAATTAATGCATCAAAATCTTTTACCTGCAATTCATTTAATGACTGAATTTTTCCACGCGCAATACGTGCAGATTCAACAAGCACATTACGCTCCTCAACTACTGCTTTTTTAGTCAAATGATTTATGACATAATGTTGTTTCTGATTCGGAGCAAAAATTTTAGTCTCTACATTATTTCTATCTAGTTCAAGCAATGTAAATACTGTTTCAAAAATTTCAGCTCCATCAAGATGACCACAACCTGAAATTACTACGGCAACTCTTATCATAATTTCTCCCAATAAAATAATAGTAATTTTATAATTGTAATTGTAGCAGCTAATTGGTAAAAGTCTAAAATTTCTTGAATATTATAGCTTTAAATATGAAAAATAGTTTCTTATTTCCTTTTTAATTTCAGTAATTTTTAAATGTACTTCATTATCAGTTGCATTGATTTTCAACATTAATTCAATTGAAACGGTATAAAGCTAGATCCATCGTACAATTATCTTTGGTTTTTAAGTTGCTATCAAATGACTATAAAGAACTATATTTTTGTATTTAAGGTTTGCTGTGGCATAAACAATCTTATTACACTAAAACACAAATAAAATAACGGAGTGCTAAAAACTGTAAAAAATAATTTCCATGCATAGCTATTAATTATGAGAGGTAGCATCTGCTCCTTAGGCAAAATAGCAAATATAGTCATAAAAGTAATGACTGTACAAGTATCAATAAGCAAAGATACTGCTGTACTACCATTATTTCTAATCCATAAGTATTTACCTTTAGTAATTTTACGCAGCCACAAATATAATGAAATATTAACTGTTTGAGAAATATAACATGCGATAAGAGAACTTGTAAAAGCTATGTAGTATAAACCAAATACTTTGTGAAATGTAACGTGATCAATTTTAGACCATGATACAGCTGGTAGCGCATCCATACCAGCAATAATGGTAGCCACTAATATGTTTGTTACAATTGCAAATCTTACACAAAAACGAGCTTTCTCTTTACCATAGAATTCTGTTATCAAATCCGTTATTAAGAAAGTTAAAGGATATAAAACTGCACCAACTGAGATTTCAAAAGTATGAAATGGCAAAATAGATAAAATAACAAATTTCTGATAAGTTAAATTTCCTACTACTATCAACACTGAAAATAGTACACAAAGGCCTGTATAAATTTTTTCTACATTTTTCATTTTATAGCTTCAATCTTTGCAGCTAAAATAAAATCACTTTCGGTAAGACCGTTTATTTTATGTGTCCAAATTTCAACATCGCATTTACCCCAAGTTATAGTTAAATTAGGATGATGTGCTTCTTTTTCTGACACCTCTGCTATTTTATTGGCAAAATCCACGGAGTCCATGAAATTATCAAATAGATATTGTTTATATAAGTGTCCCAGCTCATTAATCTGCCAACCAGAATTAAGCTCAGCAATTAATTTGTCTACTGCTACTTGATCCAAAGACGGCATACCGCCTTGACAAGGTATACAACTTTTATTAACCAAATATACTTGCTCCATAAAATGCTCCTACAAATTTTTTTGATCATTTGTAACTATTGTCTGTACTACTCATTTCAACAAAGATATGCCGTATTCTCATTTATCTGCTGTAAGAGATGCTATAATTTACTAAATTATCAATTTTATTGTAATTTACTGGCTCATGATTTTCAATAAATATTCTTGACTTTGAATAGACATATATAAAACTATTCTTGATTTTACTTTAAATTAATGTCCATTATATCTATCCGTTAATGATGCCATGTAAAAATCATTACGGTAATATCATTCAACTTTTTCTCATAGAGAAATATCCATATTATTCATTCTCTTTGCGTTACTTGGCCTAATAAATCAGATTCTGTATAATTATTTGAACAAAAAAAATTAACCATATTACATTGATATTTCGGGTATTCGTGCGCTTCTTAAGATAAAAAAGTTTAGACACGTCAATAGATCCTTGAAATTTAAAAATATTTTTTCAAACCAACCTTAACTGGTGCTGTCAAGTTCTTGAATAATGAAAGATAAGTTGTTAAAATGTCTTACTGCAATGATTAAAGATAATAGAATAAAAAAAAATATAAGTGCTATAGGTTTCCAATAAAAATAATAAGCAGTGCAGTATGGTTTTATTACCGATTAACAGCTAGCTCTATGTATATAAAAATATTATTGATGCAGGGGGCATTGAAGTAGGCTACTTTCCAGTAGATAGCGATCTTGATCAAAGTAAACTATTGCTAATAAAGATGACATTGCCGATGCTAATAAACATCCTGCTACCAAACCCCATGGCTCATACTGATACTGGAGATTTACCTAAAAAAGTTGATGATATAGATAATTATGATAAAAATGCATATGAATTAAGAAATACACCTGGTCAAGCAATAGGTGGTGACAACTTACCTATAATTGAAGATAATTTGTTTAAGGGAACGTATAATAGTGTCGGTAAATTACTAAAACAGATAGTTGATAAAATGAATGGCATGGAATTTAGAAATTTTGACTAGTTTAGACAGACTTTTTGGAAATTGGTAGCGGATGATCCAAAACTTTCTAGTAATTTTAATCCAGAATTTCTTAATGGTATAAGAAAAGGTGTTGCACCAGCAGCACAAATGGAGCAATGGAATGGAAAAATAGAGCAAAAAATTTTGAAAAAGGAAAATAAAGATGAGCTATAAAAATTTTCAAGATGTAAAGTCAGCAACTAACTTAAGTGCTCTAGTTTTATTAGAGTGTGATTTAGAAATCAAATTACCGCCTAATTATATAAAACACCTACTTCGCTTATAATGGAAGATGCACAGAGTAATTTAGGTGGTGTGTCATGGTTTTTTCCAATGTATAAAGGCGAACATAATAATTTTAAAAAGGAACAATATGGCGGATAGACAAAAAAAACAAATTCATAAGCAACATAAACTAACACTTATTAGCATGGTTGCATTAGTCGCTGGTAATATAATTGGGTCAGGAATATTTTTATTGCCTTCAAGCTTAGCTAGCATAGGATCAATTAGCTTATATTCATGGGTATTTACAACTATTGGAGCTGTATTATTAGCTCTCATATTTTCTATTTTAAGTAAAAAAATTAGTGGTACTGGTGGTCCTTATATTTATGTAAAGCAAGTGTTAGGTGAATTCATGGGGTTTCAAACAGCATATAGTTACTGGATTGCAGCATGGGTTGGAAATGCTGCTATAGCAATTGCATTTACTGGTTATCTAAGCGTTTTTTTTCCTAATTTGCTAGTTCCTGAGCTATCTTGTATTACCGCAATTATAATAGTTTGGGTTTTAACTTTAGTGAATATATCAGCAGTTAAAAATATTGGTTTCTCAGAAGTGATTTTAACTTTTTTAAAATTTATTCCATTAATTTTTATATGTATATTTGGATGGTTATATATACAGCCCGATTTTTACGCAAAATACTATAACATTAGCTTTAAAAATGATATTGATGCTATTTCATCTGCTATAACCATTACACTATGGGCTTTTATAGGTTTAGAATCAGCTACTATACCTGCTGCATTAGTATATAAACCGCATATTACGATTCCTTTAGCTACAATGTTAGGAGTTTTAATATCTGCTGTTATTTATATTACAAGTTCAACAGTTATAATGGGTATGATTAATCCAGAAATATTACAATATAGCTCTTCTCCTTTTGCTGATGCGGCAGAAATCATTTTGGGAGATTTTGGCAAATATTTTATGGCAGCTGGTGCGGTTTTTTCATGCCTAGGATGTTTGCATGGCTGGATATTAATACAAGGTCAAATAGCAATGGCAGCAGCCGATGACGGATTATTTCCTAAAATATTTTCTAAGTGCAATAATGAAAGGATACCTGTATATGGGTTACTGTTATCTTCTTTATTAATTACTATATTTCTAATCCTCAACTCATTTATACCAGTAGCTAAACAATTTCTAACTGTTATACTTATTGCTACTGTAGCAAGCATTATGCCGTATATTTATACCATTATAGCATTTTTAAAGTTGCAGAAGTCCAACAAAGATGTAACATATAAATGTTTGGCTATAATTATTTCTATATTTGCTTTTATTTACTTGGCATGGGCATTGTTTAACACAAACCGAAATATCTTATGTTCCTATATTATATTATTTTTAATTGGTGCGACTTATTACGAGGTAATTAAATATAAAAAACAAAACAAGAGGTAAGTATAGTGCAAAATTTGAAAGGAAGAAGCTTTTTAAATTTAGAGGATTTTACCAAAGAGGAAATCTTTTATTTAATTGATTTATCAGCTAATTTAAAAGCTAATAAGAGATCAGGGATTAGATCGCATTCTTTAAAAGGAAAAAATATAGTAATAATCTTTGATAAGCTATCAACTAGAACACGATGTGCCTTTGAAGTAGGGGTTTATGATGAAGGTGGTAATGTCACCTTTTTATCTAATAGTCATATAGGGCTTAAAGAATCTATTGAAGATACAGCTATTGTGCTTGGTCGTATGTATGATGGTATAGGCTACAGAGGTTATGATCATTCAATAGTTGAAGATTTAGCTCAATATTCAAGAATTCCTGTATGGAATGGATTAACAGACCAGCAGCATCCCACCCAAACACTTGCAACATTTTTAACATTAAAAGAAAAATTACCTCATAAACCTTTAAATAAGTTAAAGTTGGTTTTTGTTGGAGATGGGCGTAATAATGTGTGTGCATCTCTTATAATAGGTTGTGCAAAATTAGGGATGCAGATTAATATTTTAGCACCCCAACAACTCTACCCTGACCAAGAATTAATAAAAAAAGCAAATAAGATAGCTTCATACACGCATGCAAATATTAATTATACAAGTAACATTGCTGAAGCTGTAAAAGATGTTGATGCCATATATACCGATGTATGGGTTTCGATGGGAGAGGAAGAAAAGTTTGAAGAGCGAATAAAATTGCTTACCCCGTTTCAGGTCAATAAAATGATGATTGAAAAAACTAATAACAATGACGTCTTATTTATGCATTGTCTTCCAGCATATCACGATATCAAAACTAAAGTTGGATTAGAGGTTTATAATAAATATGGAATTAAAGAAATGGAAGTTACCGATGAGGTTTTTAGATCAAGTAATTCAACGGTATTTGACGAAGCTGAAAATAGAGTTCATACAATTAAGGCGCTAATGATTGCAACAATAGGTTGTTTATAAATATTAGGAAAAAAGAAAAAATGAAAATAACATCTGAAATAGGCCCATTAAGAAAAGTCATTCTACATAAACCACATATTAGTTTAAAAAAAATAATTCCTAGTAAATGTCAGGACTTTTTGTTTGATGATACTTTGTGGTTTGAACGAGCTGAAGAAGAATATAATATTTTTAGCTCTATACTTAAAAAGAATGATATAGAAGTATATTATACAGAAGATTTATTAAAAACTACCTTAGCTAACGAAGAAGCAAAGAACTATATAATCAATAACATAATTCCAGATGATTATAAAGAATCAGAAACTGAAGAATTATTACGAAACTTCCTCAAAATGTTGCCACCGGAAGAGCTAAGCAATTATTTGTTTGGTGGACTTATAAATGAAGAGTTAGGGTATCAATCCTTAGGTTTATTTTGTAAAACACTGATGCCATACGATTTTATTTTACCTCCTTTACCAAATTTACTATTTATGCGCGATCCATCTTGCTGGATTGCAGATGGGGTTTGTATTAATTCTATGGCTTTTTCTGTTAGGAAAAATGAAGCGATCATTATGTCAGCCATATATAACTACCATCCTATGTTTAAGAAAATTAATATTTGGCAAGATCTTGCTGTTCCTAACTATTATCCTTCTATAGAAGGAGGTGATATACAAATGTTAACTCCCGAATGTTTGTTAATAGGAATAAGTGAAAGAACAAAACCTCAAGCTATAGAAAAACTGGCAATAACTTTATTTAGGAATAATAAAATTTCTCAAATTATAGCTTTAGAGTTACCAAAAAAAAGGGCAACCATGCACCTTGATACCATGATTACCATGGTCGATTACGATAAATTTTGTACTGTAATTACAGATGAAACCTCGTTAAGATCTTGGACAATAAAGACAGGAAATGCAGATTATGAACTAGTAATTGAGGAAGAACCAAATTTCTTAAAAGCGCTAGCTAAAGCTATTAATATCAAAAAAGCGCATTTAATCAATGTTGGAACAGATTATTTTAGCACTCAACGTGAGCAATGGAGCGATGCAAGCAATTTGCTTACTATACGTCCTGGAGTAGTTATAGCTTATGAGTGCAATCTAGAAACAAATAAAAATTTAAGAAAAGATGGTGTAGAAGTAATAACTATTCCAAGCTCAGAGTTAGTAAGAGGACGTGGTGGAAGCCATTGTTTAACATGTCCAATTGAGCGAGATTAGAAATGATCAAAGAATTATTAGTTTTAGCTATAGGAGGAAATGCTTTACTGCAAAGAGGAGAACCTCTTGAATATTCAAATATGCAAAAAAATATCGATAAAGTTTCTAAAATAATAGCAGCAATTGTTAATGATTATAAAATTATAATAGTACATGGAAATGGGCCGCAAGTTGGTTTACTTTCCCTACAATCAAATGCTTATAAAGAAGTGCAACCTTACCCATTTGATATATTAAATGCAGAAAGTCAAGGTATGATAGGATATTTATTACAGCAAACACTTGCAAACTATATACAAAATATACCAATAACTACATTAATTACCCAAGTATTGGTTGACCAAAAAGACACAGCTTTTAAATTTCCAGCTAAGTTTATTGGACCAGTTTATAATAAACAAGAAAGTGAAGATTTAAATAATAGGTATGGATGGATAATGAAAGAGGATGGAAAGTTCTACCGTCGCGTTGTTGCTTCTCCTAAGCCAATAGATATTGTAGAAATAGATTCAGTTTTAACTTTAGCTAATTTTAATACAGTGGTAATATCTGGCGGCGGCGGCGGCATACCCTGTATTAAGGATGGTAATAAGTTAATGGGTATAGAAGCAGTAGTGGATAAGGATTACACAGCTGTATTACTGGCAAAAAAACTAAAAGCGGATAGATTTATAATACTTACAGATGTAGATGCGGTATATGATAACTTTGGTACTGCACAGAGTAAACCAATAAGAGAAATTGATGTCGCTACACTTAAAGGACATCGGTTCCAAGCAGGATCAATGAAGCCTAAAGTTGATGCTGTATGTGATTTTGTATCTTCTACTAATAAAACAGCAAGTATTGGAGCTTTAGATAAACTTTTAGAAATCTTGAATAAAAGATCAGGTACTTTAATAAAATAGCAATATTGTGAATGACTTGAGTCTAAATTATAGTAACAAAAATGAAGTTTTTGACTATTACATATTCCATAAACCCAGGCCGACTTAAATGATTTATTACTATATGAAGATTTGGTTTGCTGTGCCGGTATTTACAAACATGTATATGATGAGTTATAATTATCCTCATACTATGAGCGTCGCAAATTAATGGAGAGTCAAGATGTCTAATATTAAAATGAAAATGTTAATAAAAAAAGATGCTTCTGAAAGTGAAGTAACAGAATCTTCATACAAATCTACAGTTTAATGAATATTATCTACGATAAATTCAGATGGTTTTAGTATTTAGCATGAACTCAGAATATAGCTCTTCAAGAATATTAAATTCTTTTGTTTTTGCTCGTTGTGGGAATTTGCCATTGTTTTGTTCAAGAAAACGAATGAATAAGCTCACCTTGTAGTCAGGCATATCAAATCTTTGGTTAATTTCATTTTTTAATTGATCATAATTTTGTAAATATCTTATTTCTTCTGGTAGGACTTTCCTGATTGTTTGATCAACAGAGTCGTAAAGAAATTCCGCTTGTCTAGTTGCATCAAAATATCGATATAGGTCTATAGTATTGTTAAGAACCTCTACATTGCCTTTATCCGTAGCTTTCCACTTAATAAATTCCAAGCGTGGGTTTGAATAGGTCTCGAGGATTTTTTTATATTCGGTCATATGCTCTAAAATAACTGCTGAGACAGGAAATACCATGCCTTTAGGTACAAAACCATGTTCTGCAAATGAGTTGTGAAGAAGATATCTATGTATACGACCATTACCATCTTCAAATGGATGGATGAATACAAAACCAAAAGCAATTACAGCAGCTGATATAACAGCATCTACATTGCTTTGACGAAGAATTTGATTGGTGTTAAGTAATCCATTCATTAGCCGATCTAAATCTGTATATTTGGCTGATATATGATCTGGTATTGGTGATCCTGTTGATCTATCGTGAACACCAATAAATCCACCTTCTGTGCGTAAACCAAATTTTACATATTTGCTGTTTGCTAGAACAATTCGTTGTAGGCGTAATAGTTCATTTACAGATAGAGGATTTGTACCGGCTTGACCTATTATCTGTCCCCAACGTTCAGCTCTGTTTTGATTTGGGTGTTCTCCTTCAATTGCGAATGATGCTCGAGAATCTTTAAGTAAAAGAAAAGCAGCAGCTCGAGTTAATATATCTGGATGGATAGCTTTGACTTTTTGATAAGCTAACTGCAAGAGATTTTTCTTAATATAATTTTCTAATTTTTCCGTGCGTCTAATCAATGGACAGAAATCTCTTACTCCAGGAAGGTTATTATTTACGCGATGACGTTTTGAAGCTTCTTGTGAGGCTGTGTAATATTGTTTAGAGTTTAGTGCATCTACAAAATTACCACTGGTCGCGTTATCAAGGTTAAGTTTTATTTTTGTAAGCCATTCGTAGAAAAACCATATACGCCTACTATAGCTTCCTGTGGGTTGATTTTGGATGATTTTTTCAATTTCATTGCTATCTATAGCATTAAATAATGCATTCAGAATAGCAAGATCAACGCCTTCATAAGCCAGAGCAAAGACTAAATGCCCAGCCAATGTATTTTTAGGCATGTGTCTGGGTGTGTATATTGACCAATTATCAGTATTATATCGTCTATGCTGCTGACTAATTGCTGCAAGCTTTTCGGGTAGTGGTACTTGAAGATCGTAGTTGTGAATCAATGCTCCATAACCAGCTATTGTAGCTTTTTCTGGTAATATACGCCCGTGAAAATCATTAATTAATTTGCTCATGTTATACTCTGAATCTCGATTTCAATTAACAATGTATTATGAAAATCGCTTAGAGTCCATGAAAATTAATTACAAACAACTAAGTTTCATGAAAAATGATTATATAATATATTTACTGAAAGTTAATTAAGCGTGGCTCTCTAATTCAACTATTGCACTAAAAGTAGTATTGATTCTGATCTTGTTAATAACTGCATGTATAAGCTGTTATAAATTAACGCTAAGTAACAGCTCAAGAAACCTAGTTGTTACTGATTATGTACCAGGTTTCTAATAAAAGTCAATATTAATAAAGGCCTTGCGGCTGAACAGAAGAGTATTTTATATAGGTAGATTATGCCATATATGGGTTTAAATAATATACTATTAATGACAATTTTTGCTTTTAAGGTTGGGGTGGTTATCTAGGAAGTAAATATTTTAGAAAGCATACATAAATTAACTAACTAGGATGAGAAAAATGGTTAATGAATTCAATTATCTAACGTTACGAGAATTATTCTTAATTACAATAAGACATTTCGATTATCTTGATGCCATGCAGAAATTCAAGGTTATGTGGACTATTGATAGGGCTAAGAAAATTATGGAGAAAGTTCGGGAGAGGAAATCAAAACTAAAATTAAATTTTTACTCAGAGAAAAATACAGATGTTTATTTAAATTCTAAAGGGGGAGGTTGTTCATATGTAATTTCTATATTATTTGGCAATTTTAAAACTTTAATCTTTTAATTTAATTGAATAATTTAAAATGGAAAATATAAAAAAAATAAAAAAGTTTGTTAAAAATAACAGTAAATCTTTCTCAACACTTAAATATGCCTTGTGTCTTTCCCCGATTCTCCTTGGTAGCATTGATGCTTTTGCTGCCTTTGATTTAGATGCTGGGATTAAAGCAGCTACAGATCCGGTAAAGAAAATGATCAATGATTATTACGCCGTTGCTATTTTCATTACTGGGGCAATTGGTGCATTGATGCAACAGCAGGGGGATCTTCGTGATCGAATGCTAGGTTTTGGTAAAGGAGCTTTGATTGGTGGACTGACAGTTATGGCTGTTAAAACTGGTTTTGGTGTCTAATTTTCTGAGTGAAGATTGGTTTTATGCATAGAGTTACGCTCAATAGAGCTTTAAATCAGGAGCCAAAAATATATGGACTTAGTTATCTTGGCACTATTGGTGTTGGGATTATTGGTTGCCTAATATGGATGCGTTTTGGCATGGTCATTGGCATTATAGGGGTGGCTATAGGTTACGTAATTTCGGCATATGTGGCGCAAAGATGGCATAGTGGTTTACTACAACGTTATCTCTACTGGCATTTGCCATTTAAGGTGATGTTTGGTGGTAAATATTTGCCTCAGTCTCATCAACGATGTTTGTTATAATCTGGAGAACTGAAACTATGAATTTATCAACCGCAATGCAAGGAGGGGAGCGAATCACTAAACAGCGTAATCTGTTTTTGGCACTTACTATTTTGCTTTCTATCTCTACCTGTGCTCTTGATATTAAAACATTAATTCAAGAGGAGCGTATCATCGTTGTACCACCACTTACCTCAGAGGTTTGGTTTGCACAATATTGGAACATATCATGCTGTAGTAAATGCTGTTTTGAAGCTGATTGATAATCTACTAGAGGTCATCAGAATGAAAGATATTTTGTATCTCTGTTCGAAAGAAGTGGTTCTTTTGTTAGCAGAGTAGTATTTGTAACTTCATTAATCAGATTGCTAATGGAGAATCTTATATTTTTATTAGTTGCAATAGTCATAAATATTACTACCATATTTTTAAGTTTATTTACTTACGCATTCTACTATGATTTAACAATATAAAAGTTAGAAAAGCGTTAAGATTAAAAAGTTTTTTATTTATTTTCTTTTTTTACAGATATATTTGGATTTGCTGAAATGAGAGCTGAAATCATAAGTTTTGCATTATATAATGATAATTGCAATGTTTGTTTATCAATTTTCATGGAAGTGCTATGGATCGCCCTATTTTCCTTAATCTTATAACTTCACAGTTTCAGGCGCATCGCATTGTAGCACTACTTGGACCAAGACAATCAGGTAAAACTACTCTAGCAAAACAATTCTGTAAAATTATTCCTAATTTTACACGTAGTAATTACTTTGACCTAGAAAACCCTTCTGACCTTGAGCGTTTAGATAATCCAAAACTTGCTTTTGAACATTTAGAGGGAACAATTATCATTGATGAGATCCAAAGAAAGCCTAATTTATTTCAAGTACTTAGATATATTCATGATGAATATCATGATAAACTTTTTTTACTGCTGGGTAGCGCATCAAGAGAATTAATTAATCAATCTTCCGAAACTTTAGCAGGCCGAATAGGTTATATTGAAATCACTCCTTTTCAAGCTTTTGAACTAGCTACAAAGACGGATCAAAACTTATGGTTAAGAGGAGGATTTCCTAAAAGCTATCTAGCAACAAGTGATGATATCAGTTATACATGGAGGAGAGAGTATGTAAGAACTTATTTAGAACAAGATATTCCAACTATGCTTGGCAATATCAACACAAGGCAATTAAGAAGGTTCTGGATGATGCTTGCTAATTATCATGGACAAATATTTAATGCTTCAGAGATATCAAATAGTTTACAAATTTCCAGATCTACTGTAGTAAATTATCTTGATATACTTGCTTCAACTTTTATGATCAAGGTTCTTCAGCCATGGTTTGAGAATATCAAAAAAAGACAAGTTAAATCACCCAAGATATACATTCGTGATAGTGGTATATTTCATTATTTACTCGGAATCCAAAACGATGAAACATTATTAATCTCGCCTAAGATTCGAGCTTCATGGGAGGGGTTCGCGCTTGAACAAATAGTAAACTTGCTTCAAGTTAATCAATATGATTGTTATTTCTGGGCAACTCACAATAAAGCAGAACTAGACTTATTAGTTACACAAAATGGAAAAAAATAGGTTTTGAGTTTAAATATAATGACGCCCCTAAAATATCTCCATCAATGAGGATTGCAATGCTATAATTAAACCTAGATGAGCTTACGGTAATATACCCTGGTGGAATGAGTTATTATTTAGATAAAAATATTCGAGTGGTAGGCTTTAACCAATATTTAAGTAGAAGTAAATATTAAAACTATTCAGAAAATTTTTTTGGTACTTAGTTCATTCTGAAAATCCCTTATCGGAATTAAATCGCTCTTTTGCTCCTAAATCTATTGTCTGCCAAATCTTCCAAAAGTTACTATTAGATTAGTTTCTTCTGTCGCTTTGGAAAGATGTCTTTAAATCGCAATGATCTATTAGTATCATATTCTTCCTTATGATTAATACGCTTAGTATGAAACAGGTGTATAGTTATACCGGTACTGTCAAGTTCTTGAATACTGAAAGATAAATTGCTAAAGAGATGGTCTGGAGTTAGTGAATGTGTAAAAATGGCAATTCTAGGCTATGAACTGTTTTAGTTAAGTATAATTTTGTTATTTTGATTACTTGCAAATAAAGGCTATAAGGTTTATAAGATTTCCATTAGTCTTCTTATAGCAGGCAGCTCATAACCTATTTTTTATTATAAGCTTAAATGTTATGTTGTAATTTTCATTTTAGTTTTTCTAGAGTTATTTTTTAAAGTGTTAATAATGCTATTTTAAGGCTATTTCCTTAAAAATAGATTAACTTATAAATATATAATCTTGATTTTTCTATTAGATTAGTTTGTAATAGTATATTGCTTAAGAAAAATAGTCAATCCTTTTATTAAGCCATAAGGTAAGAAGATGAAAAGCAAAATAAGACCTGAAAATCAATCTTTAATAAAAAAGAATGCTTATGGAAACGATAAAAATTTAAATGAGCATGGTAATAAAAAAGGATATTTATATAGTATAGGGGATGGGTTTAATCTTTTATTATCTATTCGTCAAAATTCTCTTACTTACGTACAAGAAAATGGAGCAAATTTTCATCTTAAAGCTATAGGCGAAGAATTTTCAGCTACAAGAGAAAATAATCAGAGAACTTTCTTAGCTGATCCTTATTATATAGATAATTTTTTTGAGTCTTTAGAAGATGATATCAAAACTATTACAGGGCAGCATAATATAGATCAGTACGGAGTTGACCAAAGAGCTAAAAATAATCTTTGGACTACAATGCCTAAACTTATAGTTATTCCATTATTATCAGATGGTCATTGGCGTAGCATAAGAATAGAAATTGATTATGATCATCAGCGAACCAATATTCTATACAGCGATCCATATGGTAGCAATAGTTTCTATCAAGCATTAGTTGACAAAGTAAAGCCAGCAATTATTCAAGCTGTCAATACATTAATTTCACATCACAGTGCTCAGCTTTTTGTGCTTTTAGAAGATAGTATTGAGGAGTATCATAAACAAATAGACCAACAAGGCAAAGGAAAAAATGCTTGGGATTGTGGTCCTATTACTTTTAGAAATATAATTGATTATACTAATATCAATTTTTTAAATGTTGATTTTATATCTGATGAAGATACACAATATACGGTAAGTTTAGCAACAGACCATGAACATGCAAGGCAAATACAAGAAATCAGAGTAGCTGATATTACAACTTATCGGCAAGTTGCAGGAATACAGTTGCCAGAGGTTAGTATTCAGAGAATGCAGCAAGCGCAAATAGCAATCAAAAAGAGTAGTGAAGTATATAAAGCGAAAATTCATGACAAAGCAGAAGAAATATATACTAAAATACATGCATTACCAGATGAATTAGTACAATTAATATTTGGTATGATTGAAGATGATTATACAGAACAAAAGTTGGTGCAAGTATATAATTTTGTTACAGAAGCTGCCGAATCTGCTTTATATATACCTGATTTTGCGAGTAGTAAATTGGGCTTATGGCTTAGCAATACATATAATGGACAACTCACTGCTGATGGATTAAAAAATACATTACACGGCAATATTTTTCAATTAAGCCTTTTAACTCTTGCTGCAATTAGAGCTAAAGAAGCTGTCAAAGGTTTTTATCTAATAACTGAAGCTCGAGAGTTTGAAAAATTTGATGATCTGGGAATTGACTATGGAGATCGAATTACCTTTTTGCAAGCCAAACACTCTGCAGAAGGAGATACCTTTTCTAAGGCTGATTTTTTGCATGCAAGTGATGATGCCAGCCTAGCTAAATATTTTGATTCGTGGAGTAAGTTAAGACAAGGAGAATTTGTAAAGCTTCCAGATGGGAAGCTTAAAGAAACTAAATTTATTTTCTTTTCTAATAAAGGGCTCAAAGGAATGGATGGATATATTGAGGCAGTGCAAGTTGAAAATGACGAATTTGCGTTGCCCGCTTCTTTCAAAGCTATACCAAGTTATAGAATTATAAAGGGAGAGAAAAGAGAAGAGTTTATTAAGGCAATAGCACAACATTCAAAAACTATAAAGCCAGAAGAAGCAGAAGAATTAGAAATAGAAGATCTGGCGCTAGATAAGTTTGAACAAGAGATTACTAAAGCCACTAGGATTGTAACTAATAAGTTAGCAGGGGCTCACAATAAAAAAATATCATTGAATGGAAGCAATGTTGGAAAGGGTAAGGGAGAAGAAGCAATAGATAAACATGTGGTGTTAGCTGTAATCAAATTAGCTTCAGAAAACGAAGAATTTGCTGGACGTTTAGCTGAATATACAGAAGATGATACCTGGAATAAAGTATCGGGTAAATTTGAAATTGGTTGTATAAAAGATGCCTTAGAAGTTTTAAGAAAAAGGCAAGATTTTGATTCTGTAGATACCACACCAATAAATCAATTTTTAGACGAATTTATTATTAAAACTGCTCAGCCAAATGTTGATCAGTTATTTGATATTATAAAACAAGAAATAGGAGCTCAGGTTAACATTGGGGTACAAGAATCTTATACAGGAATAGTGCATTTGATGCTTGAATGGTTTAGAGAAAGGAATACCTGTATATTAACCAGCGATCAATTTAATCAACGGAATGCTGCACAGCAGGCAGATTTAAATCGCTTCTATTTTCTACGTTTTACCCAAACTTTTGCAGAAGAGTTTACTGATTATCCGTTAGATCTACAAGGGCTTATAAATCAAAAATTACTGGAATTTTTGAGTGCCCCCAAGAAAGCTGAGCAAAAACTTCAAATTCTCAAGGGTAATAGTGCAAAACCAATAGTTTATAGAACAATAAAGGAGCTAAAAGATTTAAAGGATGCTGAATGGATTTATATAGAATACAGTGATAAGTTAGTACAAGATATTACTGCAATATTTCAAGGTGAATCGACTAAATTTTTAGTAGTAAACTGCTATAATATTGCTGAATTTTCTGAGCAACAAGTTCGCAATATTGTTAATCTTATAAAAAACCAGGGCAATGTTAAGGTCGTTCTTATAACACGGAATAATGTAGTTATTCCACAATCTTTATTGGAATTAGAGCCTCAAGAAAATTCACTTGAAGCACTTTCAGATGAGCAAATTCAAGCATTATGTAAGCAGTATCAAAATCATTATATAACTCTAGCAGGAAAGGAATATAAAATTCAGGATATTATTGATCACAAGCTTGGTAATATTTATGAATTAATGAAGAACATTCAATATCTTGCTCAAATAATTGAACATGCTCATGAGGAACAAGTAACAGCTGAATCTGAAATACCATATGGTGTATATATACCAAACCAAATGGAGCTCGGTGAAGGATATTATGATTTATCGATTATTACTAGAAAAAATGCTCAGTATTATATTGTTGAAGGGATGGAAGATAACCAACTTTTGGATGAATTAAGAATTTTATTTCAAGATAATCCAGAAAGATTTGCTGTAGTTAAAAATATGGAAGCTGATTTAATAAAATGGCAAAAAGCAGATTTTATTTTATTAAAAAATCCCAACCTTGTTATAGATAATGATGAACGTAGTAAAATTTATATTTTAACAACAAAACCAGCAAATCTTGATCAGAAAAAATATATTGTGTTAAAGCCAGTTGAAGGTTTTACAACAGCGAGGTTAAAAGTTATTGAAAACCCATGTAATCTCTATTTACCTTTTGCTGGTGGTATAGATTTTTCATATCAAGGTGCACAAGAGGAATTTTTAAAAGATATTACTACTAGTGGACAATTATCAGTACTAATGTCACCTGCAGGTTATGGAAAAACTTCATTCTGTAGAAATATAGTAGAACAGCATAAATTATCCAAGGATGTATCCCTCCCAATTTGGGCTATAAAAATACCGCTCCCTAAGTTACAATTTGATAATCAAGGCCAGCCTAATTTAGCAGCATTTGTCAATATACATCATCAGTGGGAATATGAGGCATTACAACAAGATATGCATATAAAGGGTAGAGTTTTAGTAGTTTTGGATAGTTTTGATGAAGTAAAGGACGCTAAAGCATTGGCATTAATAAATCATTGGATTCAAACAATACCTAGGGAAGTATCGCTATTAATTACTACAAGGCCATATGCTGCCAATAAATTATTATTACCATCAGGACAGAATTTGGTTTTCTATAAATTAACTGAGTATACACAAGAACAACGCAAAGAATACTTTGCGCAATATATTAAAGCTATTTTAGGAAAAATTGAAATAGCAGAAGAAGTGCTTAATACTTTTGTTGAAAAAGTTACAGATAATGTTGCTGCCAGACTTAATGAGCATTCTAGTAAAATTCTAGGTATTCCTTTAGAAAGTTATATTTTTTGCGAATTATTGAAGCCACATATTCTGGTATATATAGCAAACAACGATAACCAACTGCCAGCAGACGCGGATATAAGATTAGAGCATTTAGATATTAGCAATACTGCTAAACTCTACCAGGAATTTATACTATCTAAATCAATGCTATTTTTAGAAAAACATCTGGGTATTAAGCCAGAAAATATTGTGAAAAAAAGCATAATATTTAATTTGATGGGAGCTTATAATCAAGTAATAGAGTTATATGCACTTAAACAGGCATTTGGTATCACAGATATTACGGGGTACATAAGAAGTATTAATTTTGATATAGACTCATTGACAACTCTAGAAGATACAGGGTTATTAAAAGTTTCTGAAGATGGTAGTAGGTTAAACTTTGACCATGAAACATATCAGGAATTTTATGCAGCACTAGGAATAATAAGAGGGCTTTTAAGTGGTAGAGGGGATTTATTTGATTTAACTAAAGTATTAGTAGAGCAAAATCGTTATGATCCAAAATTTCACTTCATTTTTTCTGTGGCAGCTCAATTTAGTGTGGTGGGTGGCCCTATGATTCCAGGATATCACACCGAACAACATTTATTATCATTTTGGGAAGCTTTAGGTGAGAGTGGAGATATAATTGGCGCAGGGGCTGTAAGATTGCTTAAGTATTGTCTTGCAGAATTTATGGAAGAGCAAGTTGTAGTGCTCATGAGTAGAGTAGAAGGTAAGCCATGGGCAAGATTTATCAAAGATGCACTAGTTCAAAGAGATAAACTATCTTCAGATCAATCACAAGAAACAGATGGGCAAGAGTTACCTATTACTATAAGCGATATGGATGAAAATAGTGGTGATGAACAAGATATTCATGAGATAAATACTCATAAAGATTTAATTGCTAAGGAATTTAGGTCATTAAAGAAAAAAAATGCTGTAGACAAGGAGAAAGTAGAGATATTGGCAAGAGCAGCTAAAGAGCACAGCAGTGGAGGAGATTATTGGGCGCTTGATGGAGGTATTGAAGCAATAGGTTATACGGGTAAATTATTCAGCAAAGAATTAGCGGATTATTTAATATTAAGAGCAGGTACTTGGCAAAATAATGCAGTAGCTGCAATTTCAGCATTAAGAGAGATATATAGAAACTTAGATGATAATGATTATATTGCTAAGCAAAACTGTTTTAGTGTCATACAAGCGTTAATTAGCGAAAGTGCAAGTCGAATGCATAATTTATTATATCAAGTAGATGTTGCGTTTATTCAATATTTAATCACCAATTTAAGATTACAACTACAATCTTTAAACATCAATAATTTTTCTATAGATAATCCTGTGGCAATATTTGGAGAGCCATTGCAAATAATAAAAAATATATTGTTTGTAGCTACAAAACTACAATATGCAGTGATAGTTGAAGCAAATTATATAGTACTTGTTAAGGATAGCAAAATCCCTATTACTTTTAGTGAAAGTATATTAAATAATATATTTGCTGAAGCAATATTTAATATTCTAGAGAAAGTACGTCATTTAGGTGATGATAAAGATTGGGTTGATATCTTTAAATTAGAGGATTTAGATGAATCAAGTATATATAAAATAGAGCATCATTTTCTCAGACAATTAAAAGATGTACAGTTGTTCGATCGATATTTTGACTCTATTAGGGAAGATGCTGGCAAATTATTATCCTTATATGAAAAATTATCTAAACATGCCTTCATTACAGAGCACAGTGTTGAAAAATTTACTGAAGAAACAAAAACTCTAAAAGCAACTGATAAAGGTGGTTACTGTGGACCATGGTGGTCTCTTCAAGGAGGTATTGCAATTGTAGGATACACAGGAATATATTTTAATAAGGATCTTGCGGATTACTTGACTTTAAGAACTGGATACTGGCCTGATAATAAAAGAAAAGCAATTGAAGCTTTAGAACAAATACGTAGTTTTTTATTAGCTCAAAATATAGAACACAATGAAGATTATTACACTGCTGTAAGCGCTTATAATGCATGCATACAAAATCATCGCTTTAATCAGGAATTAGCACAAATAGAAGCAAGACATCAGGATTTAAGTACAGTAGCCACTCAGATAGTCGATCCCAATATTAGTGGTGAAGGCTCTTCTTTAAAGCTAGAAGAACAATTCCAAGAATATTGCCCTGTAGCATTATTTTATAATAAATACTACAAACATGGATTAGATAATATTTTGTTACTTAGACTAAAAGATGCAAAAGCTCAACAAGATATAATTGCATTACCTGCTATTAAATTGAATGGTAATACTATAAAAAACACATTAATTCAAGTAACTGCAAAACTAGTTCAAGGGTTTAATAAAGTAATAGTGCCTTGTAATATAGAGGGAAAACATTGGGTAGGGGTTTTATTTGAGATTACAGTAGATCATATAGTAATAGTGTATTTAGACTCAGAGAATCAGGAACCACCGATAATATTAAAAGAAAGTATAGTTGAGCATTTACAAAGACATAACCCAAGAAAAGAAATAATATTTAATACAAAATCAGTAGAGCAACAATGCTATAACAATTGTGGACCTGAAGTAATAGAGAACTTTATCTACTATCTCACTGGCACTAGAAGCACACAAGGAGTGACAGTCTACGTCCATTCACTATTATTAGAAAATGCATTATTAGATCCAGTAGAATATGCGCTAAGAATCTCAGAGAATAGTAAAATCATAGGGTTTTTATCAAATCAGGCGCCATTAATGGTTGATAGGCCGATAACTGATAGTAATAGACTGTTAGCAATATTTATGCAACAAGTTAAAGTAAGATTCGAGGTGTTAACTCTTTCTGAAGAAACTTATTTAAGCAAACTACTATCACCATACACGCATTTAAATGCACAACAGACAATTACTATGTTTGGAGATTTAGTATTGCTAGTAGTAGATAATGAGGTTAGCTCTAGTCGAGCACAGGTAGCATTATTTGCGCAAAATATTGGTGCTATTTTACCAATACAATCTGGTGATTTTAGTGTAGTAAGCTCTACTGCATTAGTAGGATTAGCTAGTAGTAGATATAATTCACCTGAACAATCATCTCAAGGTCAAGGATCTGGTCTCTTTGCATTCATCCATACACTTACAAGTACAGTAATGAGTAAATTAAGCGATGGTTTGATGAATGCAGGTGGTGTTCTAATGGATGTGATTATGCAGAATAATTATATCAACCATAAATTAATTAATTATGTATATTATGATGAGTTATCAGCTATTAAAGCAGTAATTAATAAACCTTATATACAGTCATCTGCAATTCCTGATGTTCAATCATTATTACAGAAACATCCATTCCAGTGGAGTGAGAAGGATTTTAGGAAGATAAAACTGGTAGTGCACCCGGATAAAGGTGGTAATGATAAAGACTTTCGTACAATAAACGCATTTCAAGAACAGGTAGGGAATAAGGAGCAGATGTATCAAAACCTCTTACCTAAGTTAATATCTGATATCCAAGCCTTAATTTACAAAACGACAATAGGATTTAAGAGTCTTGATACTACTGTTGATATAGCAAGATTAATATATGAACCTACATTCCAAAATGTAAAAAAAGTAGCTCTTGACTCAGCATATCTATACAGCATGTATCAAGGTATAAATGGCGTGTCTGCAATGATAAGTGGATCTGAGGCCATATATCAAACCTATTATGGAGAATACACGCAAGCATTCCAGACTGCTACTACTACTATTGGTTATATGGCATTACCTAGCCTATTAGCATATACAGCAATACCATGTCTTAGTCTAGTATACGGTATTGGCATAGCCACATATACTGGCTATAGTGCTATTATTAATGCCTATTCATTTTACCTAGAAAAGACTAGTAATATTGAGTCTATACTCAGATCAACTACGGCCTATCGTGACTTAACACAAACTTTGTCAGAATCTCCATTACAACAACTATACGACTTTACAAGCACAGTACGAGGATATGAGTCCCAGCTTAACAATATCACTCTTGCAGCAGAGAAAAAAGCTTTAAAAAGCAAAGTAGTAGAAGAAAAAGGAGAGTTTGATCAAAAGCTCTATGATTATGTTTATGAACCATCACTTGAAGAAAAATATAGTCTATTAAATCAAGTTTTACAAGGTGTTATCACAAAAGACGAAACTGAAACATTAAAAGCTAAACATATCAAGATTAGTTCAGGTGAGCAAAGCTACGAACATTGTATGGAAATTAAGGACGCTGTGAATAATAATACTAGTATTAGCAAGAAAAAAGTTCATATTGCTGAGAACAGCAATGGTAGTATTGAACATTATTACTGTTATAATAATGAGCAAAGAGTATTTGATCATATTCTTATTAGTGGGGATAATAATTTTGAGGTTGTTGAGCGTTTGTAATTAAGATTAAAATTGCTTTTCTTGCCTTTTAAGTAGTTTGATCGTAGTTCATCATATTAACATTAATAGTAAGCGTCTGGTGAAGGCTTAGCATTACCCAGACGCTTACAGAAGAACTAGACAGATTTATAAAACAAAAAACTATGAGAAGAAAAACAGCTCAACACGAGTCTGTAATAAAGTTTTTGTAAGTGAACAAGAAGAAAGTATAAAATATACTTATAAAAATAACAACTTACATAAAGATTATAGTATGTCAAAAAAAGCAATACAACCAAATACATCAGATCAATTAATAGCAGAACTAGTTTTCCAGGTGAACCCAAAAGAAATACTAAGCAAGGATGGGTTATTAGCTCAGTTAAAGAAAAAGATTGTAGAGAAAGTAATGCAATCTGAATTAGAGCATGAACTAGGCTACGGTAAGCATGGCAAAACTACTAAAAACACAGAAAATCGTAGGAATGGCAGTTATAGCAAAACAGTAATAGATGGTGATGGTAAGAAATTAGAAATAGAGGTACAAAGAGATCGAGTACAAGTTAGGCCCAGTAGTAACGTAGCTGCTAAAGCGGCAATCAAGTTTCTGGACTCATTGGTATCTCTTGCATTTGTTGTTCAAATAAAACCATTCATAAAATATCACATTCTGTTCAAGTTTCTATAATTTGCCTAATTTTTTATAAATTCTATTGCTAAATATGTTCCGATCTATAATAGTGTATTTATATTAGACTGCATCATCTTATTTATTAAACAATCCTTCTTTAGGTTAATGATGATACATAATTATTTCAAAATTGGAATAGGAACTTATATAAAATGATAGCTCAAACTAAGCTTGCTACACGAGAAGAAGTTATACCTATTGATATCACCCAAGCTCTTGTTAGCGATATCAGCCAACTTATAGATAATGCTAAGCTAAAAGTTGCTCGCGAATTTAATGATACTCAAATAAAATTATGCTGGGTTATAGGCAACAGAATCAACTCTGAAATACTCAATTCTCAAAAAGCACAATACGGAGAACAGGTTATTGAACAACTTTCTGATGAGTTAACCTCAAAATATGGTCGTGGCTTTAGTCGTCCTAATTTATTTAAAATGGTCAGATTTACTAAGCTATTTGCAAATTTTGAAATTGTCTCGACACTGTCAAGACAATTGAGTTGGTCTCATTTTGTTTTGCTGATTGCTATAGAAGATCAATTGAAACGAGATTTTTATGCTGAGGTGAGTAGGGTGAGTAATTGGAGTGTACGTAAATTAAAAGCTCAAATTGATGGAATGCTATATGAAAGAACGGCTATTAGTAAACAACCTGAAGAAATAGCTAAACTTGAAATTGCTAAATTACAAGAAAAAGATCAATTAACAACTACAATGCTCTTTAAAGATCCATATTTTCTTGATTTTGTTGGTCTAGAAGGCAGTTATTCAGAAAATGATCTTGAGAATGCAATATTAAATGAAATAACAAAATTTTTACAAGAATTAGGTACAGACTTTTGTTTTGTTGAGCGTCAGAAAAGAATGAGTACTGGTAGGAAGGATAGGTACCTAGATTTATTACTTTATAACAGAAGCTTACAGAGATTAATAGCGATTGATCTGAAGATTGGAGAATTTGATCCAGCATATAAAGGACAAATGGAATGGTATTTAAAATGGTTAGACAAGAATGAACGTAAGCCATGGGAGGAAGAACCTTTAGGTATTATTTTATGTGCAGGCAAGGATGAAGAAGATATAGAGTATTTGGAACTCGATAAAAGCGGTATTCATGTGGCCCAATATTTAACTGGTTTACCACCGAAAGAAATATTAGAGGCAAAATTGCGTCAGGCAATTAATGTTGCGCGAGAAAATTATGCTAAGAAGGAAACAATAGAGTTGCTAGATAAGAAGGGTGAGTAGGATAATATATTTTTACTAATGGTGATAATCTTCATTATCACCATTAGTAAATTAGAGTTAAAAATGATAAAAATTAAGAATAAACAAACTAATCAGATTTTGGCTATATTTGATTCACTTGAATATATCAAGAAGCATAATGATTTTTCTTATCTGGGAAATGATTATAATATTGATGATATAAAAAAAGCTCAAGCTTTTTTACTAGCTTATCAAGGTAGTTTAGGCACATTTAATGCTTACCGCAG
>Ga0209084_1000866_pt1 | contig 27385 bp, 33 predicted proteins | sample C_130820_MF_Meta_FD_187309 | JGI IMG/M metagenome (GOLD analysis project Ga0209084, IMG submission 187309) | Freshwater microbial communities from Lake Croche, Canada to study carbon cycling - C_130820_MF_MetaG (SPAdes) (version 2) | ecosystem: Environmental > Aquatic > Freshwater > Lake...
ACGCAAACAGTTCTACCGGGAAGCCAATTACCCTTTCTCGGCAGAAAAACTAGAATGGATGAAAATAGCATAATGGGACAAGTTTTTAAACTAGCAAAACAATACCTGCCAACCGTAGGAACCGATGATGTGTTTGTTGAAATTGGTAGCGATCGCGGCGACGGATCTACTCGTCTGTTTTCAGAAATGGCATTGAAAAATCAAACAGTATTGCATACTGTTGATATCAATAGTTATCCTCAAGAGTGGTGTGAGAAACACGGTGTCAACCAAGGGGTTGTTTGGCATCAGGCAACTGGAAGTGAGTGGGCCAAAGATGTTTTTCCCGCTCTAAATAAAAAAATCGTATGTTTATATTTAGATAACTTTGATTACAATTATAATACTGTTCACATAGATCCCATGATAATAGAACAGCAAAAACAATACCGAGAAGACTATGGCATTGAAATGAACAATGAAAATTGTCTAGTAGAACACATGAAACAGATGATAGCATTGTTTCCATACATGAGTGAGCACAGCATTGTCATTTGCGATGACACATACGATAGCAATGGTTGTTGGATTGGCAAGGGAGGTCCGATTGTTACATTTTTACAAGCACAAGGCTTTCAGTTGGCAGCGATTGAAGTTGAACACCGCCTCAGTTACGGGGTCGTGTTAAAAAGATAAACTAATTGTTGCAAAACTACCAATATTTTGTTATAATAAAATCATGCGAATCCTTACATTAAACAATACCTATTACGATTTAAACCACTTGCCCGAAGAAGTAGATGACATGCGTTTTGCCATATTAGATAACTCTAATCCAGCAGAACCAGACTATCATTTTATCCCACTCATCTTTTTGGAAAGTTTCAACGCACCTGCCCTGGTACTTCGAATAGGAAACACAACAATCAAGATGCCCATGGACTGGCAAATCCTAATAGGTGAACCCGACATAGGTGACCTCGAAGTGTTGCCACTAACAAGTATAAACGATCGTGGGTTCAGAGTGTTTCAATTCAATCCCTTGTCAAGTTATAGACCCAGTTTCCCCGACATAGAAATACTAGATGTGTATCATGAAGTTAACTGGTATGCACCCAAACTCAAGAACGGTCAGATGTTGGCCGTGCCATTAAACGATGATGCAGAACCTGACTGTGTTTACTTTGTGAAAGACGTCAGTCGCAACTGTGAGATTGTCGACTACACCAAGGCTTGGTAATATGCCCTATACTGAACCTGAAATATTTGAAATAATTAATCGTCTATCCCGAGTATACTTAGAAAGTTATCCAGACGATCGGGAGGGGCTTGAACGTTTTTTACGTTGGGCACATTTGCAGTATGGCTACAAGTATGGGCAGTCTTAAGCCAGGTGCCACATACATTTACGAAAGTCCAGATGGAGGAGAAACTGTGTATGCTCGCGAAGCAGGTTCTACGGAGCGTCACATGATTGGGCAAAGCACAAAGGCTGCAGGCCTAGTAAAAAACCTTGAACAAGACCGGTTGTGGGGCAACATTCGTCGAGCCGCCGAAACCAATACCGCTTTACAAGATGCCCTGGACCGTGCTATACTGATTTATAATTTAAGCAAACATGAGTGAAAAACTAACCATTGCCAATGAAATGCGGCAGTTCGATCGCAAGAACAGAAACTTCTACGACGAGCTTACCGACGAAGAAAAGAAAAAGTTTTCAACCTATCTCATGATCCGCTGGGGATCCGCGGTAGAAGGCTCACGCGAACTACAAGAGTTCTATGTTATTGCTTGTAACGAACGATTGAACAAGCACTTCTTTAGCGTGAGCAAACACCCCAAACTACAATGGCTCATGGCCACAAGTGTAAGTCCTGACATGGGAACACCCAGACACGTTTGGATTGCTCCCAAGAAAAAAGAGGCAGGGCTTAGTGCCAAACGCCGAGCACTCATGGCTATCTATCCACACTACAAAGATGATGAAATAGATGTCATGGCACAGATAACAACCCAAAAAGAAATTGACGAATACAATCGTCTAGCAGGCAATGACAAGAAATGACATTCACGTGCGAATACTGCAAGAAGACTTTTGCTAGAGAAACCAGCATAGCAGTTCACATGTGTGAACCCAAACGCAGAAGATTAAACAAAGATGAACCGGGGGTGCGATTAGGTTTTCAAGCATACATCAAGTTTTATGAAACCATGCAAGGGTCTGCCAGGAACAAAACACACGATGATTTTTGTGAGAGTGCATACTATAGAGCCTTTGTTAAATTTGGACACTACTGTGTAAACACTCGGGTAGTAGCACCAGATCGGTTTATGTCATGGTTGCTTAAAGAACAAAAGAAAATAGACCATTGGTGTAGTGATCGAGTGTATACAGAGTACCTTATGCAATACCTGTTGGTAGAAGCAGTGAACGATGCTCTAGCCCGTGCAATAGAACACAGCATGCGTTGGTCAGAAGAAACAAACAATCCTTCTCATGATTGGTTGCGGTATGGTAACACTCATGCATTGTGTTACGCTGTCACAGCCGGCCGTATTTCACCTTGGGTAATTTACAATTCAGAATCAGGACAAAAGTTCTTGAGTGAGTTGTCGGCACAACAGGTCGCAATAGTTTGGCCCTACATTGATAGTGACGCTTGGCAGAAAAAGTTCCATGATTACCCAGCGGATCAAGAGTATGCCAAGGAAATTTTAAAGCAAGCAGGATGGTAATATGATCAAAAACATTTGGCACAATGGACCTGGTATTCATGTAGAAATAAATGCTTCTGGACCTTCTTTTCCTATGACCACGTCTGACTCTGGACGGGTTCGTTATAATGGCAGTCTTAAAGCAATGGAAACATATGACGGCTATGCCTGGGTCCCAGTGGGTACCAACGCCATGGTTGGATTAACTGCTGACTATATTGGTGCAATTGAGTGGGCAAAAGCAAAACGTGAACAAGAACAAAAAATTACACGTCGTGCCGAACTGGACCCGGTTGTGCGTGATGCACTAGACGCAGTAGAAAAAGCACAGGAACAATTACAAATGGTCATGGAGTTGACTGAAAAATGAAATTATTATTATGTGGTGATAGTTTTAGTTACGATCATAAACTTGAGCATAGCTGGCCAACTAGATTATCTCAAGTGCACCAAGTTGATAATCTAAGTCAATGTGGGTGTGGTGAATACAAAATAAGATTACAAATTGCATCACGCAATCTTGACAATTACGATGCTGTAATGATTTTTCATACTAGCCCAAATCGAATTTATTATAATCAGTTAAACAATATGTATGTTGACAATTATCATGGCCAAGCTGATTTTTTGTTTACTGATGTAGAACATCATCGACACTCAAATAAACTGGCACAAACAGCCTATGATTATTTTGTAAACATATTCGATGCTACATATCATTCATATGTTCATAATTTAATTTGTGCCGAGATTGATCAAATAACCAAACCATACTGTATATATCATTTCACAGCATTTGATTACTCAACATTATATCAATTTGACAATAATCTAATAGATTTGTATAATATATGGCAGGCCAATCGCGGGAACATAAACCATTTGAATCCAGCGGGCCATCAAGAGTTTTTTAAAAAGATAACAGATACAATAACAATATGAGCGCAGATATTGACATTGACTTTGCCAACAGAGAAGATATACTGAAACTGATTCGGCATACTCCAGCACGACAAAGTAATGGGCAAAAGCAAAACGTGAACAAGAACAAAAAATTGCACGTCGTGCCGAACTGGATCCTGTTGTGCGTGACGCATTAGAGTCAGTAGAAAAAGCACAGGAACAATTACAAATGGTCATGACATTAACAGATGTATAAAAAACTTGCGACCTAGTTCGTGCATCCAGTTACTGGCTGCTGACCAAATATAGTAAGGGCATGAGTTGGGTATTAGTATTAAGGAAATATAATGAAAATAGCTATTGATTATCAAGGTAGAACATACGGAAGATTTTTAGAATTTGTGTGCAACACATTACTAGGAATAACTACCGGAACCCCGTTTTATCGTGGGTGGGTTGGATATGTCGATATCAACGGAAAAAATTATGCAGGAGATAAAGTATTTGAAGCAAATCAACATTTCTTCCTTCCAAAAGACATTGAAGCCGAAAAAGTAATAAGCATACAGTTTGATATTAACGATTTATTACCAGTTCAACAAACAAATTTGTTAGTGGAAATTCCTTACGGATATGACATGATACCAATAGAAATTAATACTTACAATAGATTCAATGAAATAAAAGGGTATCGAGACATATTGCAAAATTTGTCAGACAATTTTTTTAAAAATCAAATTAAAGAAAGTTATAATGCAGTTAGAGATCCGTCTTGGCCCGATGTAACCACTATTGCAGAATTTGAAAAATTGCCTGATATAATTAAACAAGAATGCATCGAACAACATAAATTAGAGTTGTTAGAGTTTTCGGCAGATTATCCTGATTGTCCGAGACAAATACTGCGAGAGTTTTTCCAAATTGGATTTTCTAAACCTGAACAGCATGGATTAATTCTTAGTCAAAAGAAAATGCAATACCAGGAAGACAAGCAAGTATACATATTTCCATTTAGATGTTTTTATAACAAACATGATTTTTTAGAACAAATAGAAAAGATTACAGAATGGGCAGGAATACCTCACAACTATCAACAAAAGATTGAACTATTGCATGATGAATTTTTACAAAAAGAACCTTATAGAAATTCAAAAGCCAAATGTGACATGATTATCAACATAATACAAACCGGAATAAGAGAGTCTTGGCCCAAGTACGAAATAACCGAATCATCTGCAGTATCAGAATTAGATGTGGTAGAAGAAGCCTATATAAACGCCGCACTTGGTCAAGATTGGTTTCAATGAGCGCAGATATTGATTTAGACTTTGCAAATCGTGAAGATATATTGAAACTTATTCAACATGTTCCTGCACGACAAAGTAATGGGCGAAAGCACAACTCGGGAATATATGTTACCAACATACCACGTGATCCATTCAATGGTTGTGCGGCATTAGATTACGAAACAGCAGAACAACGTGGATACTTTAAACTAGACTTCTTGAACATGAGTGTGTATCAGTTGATACAGAATCCGGCACACTATCAACAAATGCTAGATCAAACACCACCTTGGTCACAACTTTGGGCGGACCGTGAGTGGGCCAGTAAACTAGTACATATAGGCAATTACACAGATTTACTAAAGGTAATGCGGCCAGATAGTATACCCAGGATGGCAGCCTTTATATCTATCATACGTCCGGGCAAGGCACATTTACAAACACGCCCGTGGGACGAAGTATTTTCTAGTGTGTGGGACGGAGATGAATCACAAGGATTTGTGTTCAAACACAGTCATGCAATTTCTTATGCAGCCTTGGTTGCGTTACATATGAATTTAATCAGTCAAGACGTCGCACAAGTGTAATTGATTTTCTCTTGCCTTTTTTACGGGCAATGTCCAACAAACTACAAGCCGGACCGTGTAAGATTTCTAAATCTTTGTTGACAAAAGTACGTAGGGTGGGACGGAACTTTTCCCAGTCTCGCCGCAGGAATATGTTGATGGGAATTGAACGATTACTCTCCCACCACCAGGTTGACGCTAGTTCTAAAAACTCCATCTTGAGCTCTTGTGTTTGAACAACGCCAAAGTCATAGATGGTGGTCACAATATCATCCCTGTTTTGTACAACACCTACATATTCTGCATTGGCGTACATGCACAGCGTTATAAACGGATATTTTTCAGTTAATTTTTCAAAGATATTGTTTCCCATTGCGGTTATTTATGGGTTGCTAATTTTGGACAAACTAAATATAAGATGTATTCCACCACCGCTTATCTTTATCAACAAATCGTCCGTGTACTGCTAGTAGACACCAGCGGCGGATACTTTACTCAGAGGTATGACCCAGTGTACGCAAAACAACTAACAATCAACAAGGGAGTAGACAATGTGCTACTCTTTGAATTTATAAATCAGGACCAGAAACCTGTGAACATTGCAGGATCCAGCTTTGTTTTCCGGGTGGTAAATCAAACCGGAGACGAGTTATTGATTACCAAAGACATGGAAATCCTGAGTTCGGCCCTGGGCCGTGTCAAAGTAGTGCTCGACAACGAAGACACTATCAATCTCCAAGCACAGCCTGCCAGTTACAGTATACAAAGATCAGCAGGAAACTACGTACAAGCGGTATACACAGATGCCAATAGCCAGGCAAGAGCAGATTGTAATATTGTGGATAGTGTATTTCCGCAACACATACCAGCCAGAGAATGTACTGTGCCTGACATGTATGGCAAAATCAACTTCATGGGCACAGCACCCACACAATGGCCGGACTGGGCACTCACACCACAACCTATCAATGCTATCCAACAAACAGAATTCTTTTCCAGTTACATGCCCACAAACGGTGCAAGTCTAACCACAGTCAAATATGACATAGTGGGATTTACTGGCACAGTCAAAGTACAAGCCGCACAAAACTATGAATCAGTTTGGTATGATGTTACTGAGTCTAGACAATATCTTTGTGAAACCATAAGTGATTATATCAATGTTGCGGGATTCCATCCGCTGTTGAGATTGGGATTAAACAACTCAATTGGATTTGGAGCATCTGGCAACGTTACTGTGGTCAATGGATCAGTGACGGGCATCACTGTTCAAAATCCCGGATACAATTATGTGGCACCACCTTACATCCAAATTTTGGGCAATGGGTCAGGAGCTGAAGCAACATGTACTCTTGGCAGTACCGGAGTTGGTGCGGTCACAATAGTCAATGGCGGTTCAGGTTACTTACCAATCCAATTTGGCAGTAGCGTATCAGCAACGGCGGTATTCACAAACGGCAAGATAGAAAACGTTCAATATCGTTGATTTAGTACAGTAAATCTGTTATACTGTACAGATGCTTGACATCCTAACATATCTACCTGCAAAAAGAAAAGCCACACCGGGCGGTTGGTTGAGCTTCAATGCAGTATGTTGCACTCACAATGGCAACACACAGGACCGTCGTCAACGTGGCGGGATCAAACAAACTGAACAGGGATGGAGTTATCATTGTTTCAATTGCGCATACACAGCCAGTTTTATCCTTGGCCGGAATCTTTCCTTTAAGGCCCGCAGGCTCTTGACTTGGCTGGGTGTGCCCGAAGCAGAAATAGAACGTGTAAATTTGGAGAGTATGCGACATCGCAGTATCAATGGCATACTACAAGAACGCCGACAAACATTTGATGCACTTGCTGGCATCTCTTTTCCAGAATTTGAACTGCCTGCATTTTCAGTAGTGTGTACACCCAAACATACAGAAGCATGGCAATATCTTAGAAATAGATCAGCACCTGTAGATTATCCTTTCATGGTTACCGATCCTGATAACGGATCTATTGGTGTAGGAGCATCTTTAAGATCATATGTGATTGTTCCATTCACTTACGATAATTCTGTAGTGGGATTTACGCAACGATTTTTAGATGACCGTACTCCCAGATACATTAATCAAACACCGCCGGGTTATGTATTTGGCACAGATCTACAACATGACACCTGGACTCATGTGTTAGTAACAGAAGGCATATTTGATGCATTGACTATTGGTGGTTTAGCAGTAATGCATAATACCATAAGCGATACTCAAGCAAGACTCATACGCAGTCTGGGCAAAGAGGTAACTGTTGTGCCGGACCAAGATGTTGCAGGCATGGAATTGGTAGACCGTGCTGTGGAATTGAACTGGGCAGTGAGCATGCCCGAGTGGCCAGAAGGTTGTAAAGATGTAAATGATGCAGTGATAAAATTAGGAAAATTAGGCACATTGCTAACTATAATGCAATCAAGAGAAACCAGTAAGATAAAAATTGAGATGAGAAAAAAATGGCTATTAAAAAAATTCTAATCCTTGCTATGCCACGAACTGGAACAACAATCATACAAGAAATTCTGTCACGAGAATTTAGAATTGCAAATTTGTCTGAACCTTTTGCTAGATATATTAGAAAAACAGATCCTAGAAAAGATTATCCCCCAGATAACGACCCTTATCAATGGGTGGCCAAAGAAACTTCTGGTATTTTTAAATTGTTGTCCACAACGCTAGATCACTTTGATTTTGAAAAAATAATTTCAATTGCTAAATTTGATCACGTGATCATGATCGAACGTAAAAATCTAGTGGATGGATTATTGAGTTTAAAATATGCAGAACTAACTGATAAGTATCATTGTTTCCGGGGAGAAACTATTATCCCGCAACAGTTTGGCGTAGACCAGTTTGATTTTGGACTATGGGATAGATCTTATCGGCTATACAATGAATCTAAAAATCTCATAATCAATTCAAATATTTCCTATGATTTAATAAGCTATGATGATTTTGTAGCAGATATACCACAGTACGTTGCAGGACATTTATTGCAACAATCTAAAGCGTCGGGAAATTACAATATTATACCAAATGATTTATGTTATAAAGATTTATGCATAAATTATCAGGAAGTTGAAACACACATAAGGAATACAACTTGTTAAAAGATTACGGACTTGAGGTCCAACGATTATTCCTAGAGATGATGTTGGAGGATGCGGCCAGTTACGTGCGTGTTCAAAACATCTATAACCCTGCAAACTTTGACCGCAGTCTTAGACCTGCGGCTGAGTTTATCAAGGAACACAGTGACAAGCACAAGACCATGCCTGACAGGACACAGATTTTGGCCACAACTGGGATCAAACTTGCCCCGGTACCAGAACTAAACGAAGGGCACTATGACTGGTTCATGCAGGAGTTTGAATCATTTACCAAGCGTCAAGAACTTGAACGTGCAATCTTAAAGTCCGCAGACTTGTTGGAAAAAGGTGAGTTTGAACCGGTAGAGAAACTGATCAAGGATGCTGTACAAATAAGTTTAACCAAGGACATGGGCACAGACTATTTTGCTGATCCAGCAGGTCGTATCAACAAGTATTTTAATTCAGGTGGACAAGTATCAACAGGTTGGCCACAACTGGATAGATTGTTGTATGGTGGATTTAGTCGCGGTGAACTAAACATCTTTGCCGGCGGATCCGGATCAGGCAAGAGTCTTGTGATGATGAACATTGCACTCAACTGGTTGCAACAAGGGCTAAGTGGAGTTTATGTCACACTAGAATTAAGTGAAGAACTTACTAGTTTAAGAACAGATGCTATGTTAACAAACATGAGCACTAAAGAGATACGCAAAGACATTGGCACAACAGAACTCAAAGTCAAACTTGTGGCCAAAAAGTCTGGACAGTATCGAGTTAAAGGATTACCGGCACAAAGCAACATCAACGACATTCGCAGTTATATCAAAGAAGTACAGATACAAACCAATATAAAGGTTGACTTTATCATGGTAGACTATTTGGACTTGTTGATGCCGGTGAGTGCTAAAGTTTCGCCCAATGACTTGTTTGTTAAAGACAAGTATGTTTCAGAAGAACTGCGTAACTTGGCCAAGGAATTGGGTGTGCTAATGGTCACAGCAAGTCAATTGAATCGTAGTGCTGTGGAAGAGATTGAGTTCGATCACTCGCATATTTCGGGTGGCATATCCAAGATCAATACTGCTGACAACGTGTTTGGTATTTTTACAAGCAGACACATGAAAGAAAAGGGCAAGTATCAAATTCAATGTATGAAGAGTCGTAGTTCAACAGGAGTTGGCCAAAAGATTGATTTAGAATACAATATTGAAACCATGCGTATTACAGATGCAGGTGGAGAAGAAAACGGTTACAACAAGCCCACAACAAACATCATGGATTCGATCAAGGCACGCAGTCAAGTCCGTGCCGACGAGGATGGTGTTGTAGATGAGAACGCACCTGTAAAGTGGAACCGTCCCGAAGGTATCAGTGCTTGGGAAAAACCTCCACAAGAAACCAGCAAGGTATCAGCAGATGTTCAGAGTGCAAAACTAAAACAGTTATTAGGACAAATTAAATCTCAATGACATGCATTGACATTTATAAAAATATAAACATTGTTGCTCGGCAAAATGCACTAGCAATTTCGCCTTGTTGTATATCGCCTATACGCCCATTTGAAGTAGTTGATTTTTTGAAAAACGAATACCTTGTTAGTCTTCGCAATGAGATATCTACTGGGAAGTTACCGACAGCATGTGGTATTTGTAAAAATGCCGAATCTGCTGGACTAACAAGCCGACGGCAAGGTAGCAACTCTTGGTACAAAGACCACAACCTTAACAACAACAAGGTTGAGTTAATTCGCATGGATTACTGGACTGGTGATACATGTAATTTGGCCTGTGTAATATGCGGACCGCATAATAGTAGTGTATGGAAGCAAGAACTTGGGCTACCCAAGGAATTACAAAAATCAACGGCCAATCAGTTTTGGAAAACCGTCGACTTGAGTAATATACAATTTATACATTTCAATGGCGGCGAACCGTTGTTGAGTAAAGAGCATGTAAAATTGTTACATGCTGTTGAGCATAAAAATCAAGTACACTTAAATTACAACACTAATGGAACTATATTACCAAATGAAGAGTTGTTGAATTTGTGGGAGCAATTTAAGTTAGTGCAACTTGATTTCAGTATCGATGACGTCGGTGAAAGATTTGAATACCAACGGTTCCCTGCAAAGTGGGCTCAGGTAACAGATAATTTGCAATGGTATATTGATAATGCGCCGCATAATTGTATGTTTGCAATCAATACATCGGTTGGTATTTTAAATCATGCTAACCTGGACAAATTGCTAACATGGCTGCAACATAATTTCCATACCACAAGATTTACAGACCCAATAGAGTATAGACAACAACTAACCCAGGGCGTGTTTGCATTAAAAGATGCAGACAAAAGAAAATCCAAAATAATTGCTACCCTAGATTCTATTGATCAACGCCGTGGAACAAATTATCGCGCCATATTTCCGGAATTGTTTCAGCAGATGTTCAGAGTGCAAAACTAAAACAACTGCTGGGACAAATCAAATCAAATTAGGCCGCAACGCCTTTGATCACAGCAAAGTTGATAATAGGTGCTTCACTAGTGACACCACCAGTGGTCCATACAGTTATGTTAGCACTGCCACCTGTTGCACCTATTTGTGACACAAGTAAATTATACAAGTTGGTACCAGATCTTTGATTCAGGATCACGACATCAGTGTTTGCTATTGCACTGTTGGTGAGTGTGAATGTGGTAGGAGTAGTATTTCCTGCAACCGTGAACAATACAATATTGCCAGTGACTGTGTTTAATGTAACTCCTGTTGCACGACTTGTGCCCTGAGTAACTGTTCCGCCAGCACCGGTTGCATATCCTATACCTGCAGTTGGATAGTTTGATTTAATAGAAAATGCTGACGTGATACTTGAAGTGGCTGATATTGTTCCAGTGGTCAATGCATAACCAATGGAGACATTACCACCAGTGATATTGCCACTAGAGGTAGTAATATTACCTGTTGCTGAAATCAATCCACCAGTCAAGATGTTTCCAGCAAATGTTCCCATACCTGCAGAGAAATTATTAATACTATACATCGAAACTGTGGCGCCGCCATAATTTGCCACATACACAAATCTACCAGTTGGGTCAACAGTTACGCCGTATGGAGTAGTTCCTGTGGCAACAGCAGTGGTTATGCTGGTCAATGCACCGGTTGACTGATCGATGCTGTACATTGAAACTGTGCCGGCGGTACTATTTGCCACATACACAAATCTACCAGTTGGGTCAACAGCCACGGCGTATGGACCAGTTCCCGCGGCAACAGCAGTGGTTATGCTGGTCAATGCACCGGTTGACTGATTGATGCTGTACATTGAAACTGTTGCACCGCCATAATTTGCCACATACACAAATCTACCAGTTGGGTCAACAGCTACGCTGAGTGGACCAGATCCTGTGGCAACAGCGGTGGTTATGCTGGTCAATGCACCAGTTGACTGATTGATGCTGTACATCGAAACTGTGTTGCCGCTACTATTTGCCACATACACAAATCTACCAGTTGGGTCAACAGCTACGTCGTATGGTCCGGCTCCTGCGGCAACAGCAGTGGTTATGCTGGTCAATGCACCAGTTGACTGATTGATGCTGTACATCGAAACTGTGCCGCCGCTATTATTTGCCACATACACAAATCTACCAGTTGGGTCAACAGCTACGCTGATTGGACCAGTTCCTGACGCAATCGCGGTGGTTATGCTGGTCAATGCACCAGTTGACTGATTGATGCTGTACATCGAAACTGTGTCGCTGGTATTATTTGTCACATACACAAATCTACCAGTTGGGTCAACAGCCACGCCGTATGGACCAGTTCCCGCGGCAACAGCAGTGGTGATACTGGTCAATGCACCAGTTGACTGATTGATGCTGTACATTGAAACTGTGGAGCCGGTACCATTTGGCACATACACAAATCTACCAGTTGGGTCAACAGCTACGTCGTATGGTCCAGTTCCTGACGCAATCGCGGTGGTTATGCTTGTTAATTCACCGGTTCCTTTATATACTATTCCTCGAGGAGCTACCACTTGATACGGCGTTTTAACAAACGCCGTACTTAACAATGCATTTCCAGTTATGGTTCCAGTTGAACTAATCAATCCACCAGTTAATACATTTCCACCTGTAATGTTGGCCGCACTTGTGATAGTTGATGTAGCACTTATCAATCCAGCAGTTAATACGTTGCCACCAGTTATGTTGGCACTAGCCGATACCACCGATCCCAGTATGCTTGATCCAGTAATAGTACCAGTTGAACTAATCAATCCACCAGTTAATACATTTCCACCTGTAATGTTGGCAGCACTTGTGATAGTTGATGTAGCACTTATCAATCCACCAGTTAATACATTTCCACCTGTAATGTTGGCAGCACTTGTGATAGTTGATGTAGCACTTATCAATCCACCAGTTAATACGTTGCCACCAGTTATGTTGGCACTTACACTAACAACAGATCCTAAATGACTCGAACCGGTTACGGTGCCGGTTGAACTAACAAGTCCAGCAGTTAATACGTTGCCACCAGTTATGTTGGCACTTACACTAACAACAGATCCTAAATGACTTGTACCGGTTATAGTACCAGTTGAACTTATCAATCCACCGGTTAAAATGTTACCACCGGTAATGTTGGCTGCTGATGTTATGTTGGTAGTTGCTGAAATCAATCCGCCTGTTAATATGTTACCACCGGTAATGTTACCAGCTGTGGAGAATGAACTAACTATAATGGTACCAATAATATTGCCACCTGTGATATTACCGGTGGCACTGATTAAACCAGCAGTGCGTATATTACCACCAGTTACATTACCTATTGCACTGACGTATCCTGAGGCAGTTACATTTCCTGTAGAAAAATCACCAATGGTGATGTTGCCAAAAATATCTCCGTTTACATACAAATTACCAGCAATGCCCACACCGCCTGCCACAATCAATGCACCTGTTGTGTAACTGTTACTGGCAGTTGATGCAGCCACGTTGACTGTGTTTGTGTAGTAGTTTAAAGGACGATTCAAATCATATATGGTAATTGTGGTTCCAGAATCAACTGTGCTGAATTTGAAGTTGTATGTGCCAGTGGCAGCAAATGTAATCACATTAGCACTATAGCCTTGAATACCAGTAGTACCCAAGGTAACGGCCGCGGGCAGGGTCATGGTATAAGCAGTATTGGTAACAACTACATTGATAGTGAGCTCACCATAAGATCCTGACGCAGGCCAATTGCTAAACCCCAAGCTGAAATTGCCTGTGGGAGCAATGGTTTGATATTGTGAGGCACTGTAATCTAGTGTGATTGTGCCTGATGTGGCAGTTTGTGCAAAATACGTGTAGCTGACATCATTCAATTTCACAGCATAAATCAAATTGTCGCTCATGTTGTTGTCCAGCGTGGTTCCTGTTAACGCGGCTTTGAAAACACCGTTGTTTTCAAGATCAGTAATCTCTGTTGCGGCAGTTTGAAAATTGGTTTTAATAGCAGTAAAGTTATCTCTAAAGCCCTGGGTATTATTGGGCTGGCCTGCAACGGGGTACGTGCCGTCTATGTTATTGGGGTTAATTTGACTTGTCATAGGTGTTCCTGTATAATCATATTTATTAGAATACTAAAAGCACTAAATAATCCAAAGGCCCAAAGCGAATGCAGAAAAAGACCCGTAGTATACTAGAAGAACTAGACTCATTGTATGTGGAGCGTGATCGTCGATTAATAATTGAAACTCGTGCTGACAGCATTATCGCCAGTGCCGTAAGATTGATTGAGCAGATTGAAGCGGAGTTTGGGCCCGAGCAGGCTGACAATCTCACAAGAAAACTGCTCAATGCCATACGAACCAAAGATGCTGGAAAGTTTTCCAGATCTGTCAGGAGATCAACACCATGAATTTGCTAGAAGGTGGAAACGTATTTAAAAATGCAGATGGTACGCCGGTAACCCAGCGTATTAACCTAGCGGATATTCCAGGAACAGTTGCTTGGTTGGAAATGATCACTGGACTTGATCTCACTCTAGAAAAAGACACACAAGGTGTGCCACACAAGTGGTTGGGTTCCACTGGACGCAAAGCTGATTCTGGGGACATGGATCTTGCTGTGGACGCCAACGAAATTACCAAGCCCGAACTCAAAGGTATATTAGATGCCTGGGCCACAAAAAACAAACAAGATCCCAAGCAGTGGGTCAGACTCACTGGTGAAGCTGTACATTTTAAAACTCCCATACAAGGCGACCCCCGGCGTGGATATGTGCAAACAGACTTCATGTTCATGCCTGACATGAACTGGGGCACATTCTGGTTGGGCGGAGTTTCGGATTCCTCCTACAAAGGCATGTATCGCAACGTGCTGATGTCAAGTATTGCCAAATCACTAGGACTCAAAGCCAGTGCTAAAGGTATTATTAGCCGCCAGACAGAAAAGCCAATCACCGTGGATCCTGATCAAGCCGCAGGCATTTTACTGGGCCCAAACTACAATCGTAGCCAATTAAGTTCTGTGGAAAACATCTACAAGGCCTTGGCTATGGATCCTGAACGTGACGCCAAACTTGCAGACTTCCGTGAATATTTGTCCAAAGCCGGCATACAAGAACCTGACATGACCATGTCTGAAAGTGAATCTGGCTGGTTGGCCCGCTTGCGTGACCGCATTGTTAATCAAGGTATGTATGCCTTGGTAGAAGCAGAACAACCAGGAGTGGGTGGCCGAGCCAAGGGCATTGAACACCTAGAAGATCTGGTGTTCCGTCGTGGCACACAAGGCATACGAGATGCCCTGGCAATTGTACAACACTCTACACAACAACCATCAACTGTGACTGCCAAATGGGATGGCAAACCTGCTGTGATATTTGGGCGTAAACCTGCCACAGGTGAGTTTGTGTTGACAGATGGATCTGGATTCGAAGCCAAGGGCTATGATGGACTTGCTACCAGTCCAAGAATGATGGCACAAATTCAAAGCACCAGAAGCGGTGATAGAACTGAATTGATTCAAATTTACGCAACATTATTTCCCATGTTGGAAGCCGCGTTACCACCAAACTTCCGGGGATATGTCAAGGGTGATTTGTTATACATGCAAACACCTCCTGTGATTGCTGGTAACTATGTGTTCCGCCCCAATACTGTGGAATACAAAATTCCTGCCAAGTCTACACTGGGTCAACGCATTGGCAACAGCACAGTTGGTATTGCCATACACTCAATGTATGCAGATGCGGGTGACGAACGTCAACCCTTGAGTGGAGTAAGATTCAACGAAGTGCCTGGCCTGTTGTTAGAAAAGCCAGCCAGCCCCCGGCAATTACAATCTGAAACCACAGCTGAAAAACAACTCAAACAACTGATCAAAACAGATGGCAAAAACATTGATACCTTGTTCAATCCTGCAGAACTTAGATCACACAAGATTACGGATCTAGCAAAACTTTGTGTAGACTACATCAACACCAAGGTAGGCACACCCTTAAACAAACAAACACTATTGCCGGAATTTGGCGAGTGGTTACAGACTCGGGTAACACCACAAAAGTTCCGTAATATTGTGGAATACTTGAACAGCCCCACTTCAAACACCCCTGCACTAGCGGCTGCATTTACAGCATTTATACTATTGCATGACCTTAAAATGCACCTGTTACAACAAGCAGATACTGAGCATCCTGGGCAAGAAGGCTGGGTTATGGCCACTCCTGTGGGATATGCAAAAGCGGTAAATAGATTTGATCCCAATGCATTTGCGGCTCAAAATAGACAGAGAAACAATCCGCAACCAGCGTGATTTTTCCAAACTGACTAAATAAAAGCAGGTCCTCCGAGATCAATTAACTTTAAAGGAAAATTAAAATGGCAACATTTACGAAAACAAATGGTACGACGCAACCAGTATTTGCGTCAGACGTAGCAAACGGTTCCATTGCTGGAACAGCAAACGCTGCCGCACAGGGTTCTGTGCAATTAGCAGGTCCAAAACTGGACTTCTACACATTGGTCGCTAACACAGCATTGACCACTACTACTGGTGCAGTTGCTAACGTTAACGGCTTTATTAACCAATCTATGCAAGGTATCCAATCAGTTGGTACAGTTGCAATGTATCAGATCAGTCCCTTGTCTAGTGCAAACGCATTGGCCGTGGCGATTTATCCAAGTGGTTCTTATGCCAACGCCGCTACATTCTTGACAGCAGCCAACATTGCGTTCACTGGTTACCAGTGGAGTGCTTCATACGCTAACGCATTGTTCTACACAGGCGCTATCAACGTTTAATCAACTACTGATTAATCACACAGCCCCGGACGTAAAAAATCCGGGGTTTCTCTTTGGCATTAAATACTCATAGAATGAAGATATCATGTCGCACCCTTTTTGATTGCAGTAGAACCGGAGTTACTGGACATTATCGTTCAAGTGAAATTCCGTTTGTGGATGCTACAGGGCAGGTAGTGAACAATCAATCAGATTGGAATCACTCTCGAAACCAGCAACGCAACTGGGAAACCTTGCTACAAATTATTGGACTAAGAACTCAGCCCATGGATGTGACAACACCAGCGCATCGGGATGGTGTTTGGGAGTTTGAATTCACATCTGAATCTGAAGGGGTATACGAAATACACAGTGACCCGGATCCCTTGGCCGGCCTCAAGACTGACTGTGAAGGTGTGCCCATGATGTTGAATCTTCAAGAGCAACCCAGTCTTGCTCCGACTATTACTACCGCAGGCAGCAATCAAAACATTTGGTTCTCCGCGGTAAATAAAGCACTGGAGTAACCATGTCTGACACCACTGATATTGAAAAGAAAAGTCTCGAAGCTCACGTTGAATTGTGTGCTGAAAGATATCGTTTGCTAGAAACCAAGATGGAATCAGTAGAAGAAAAAGTCATGGTATTGCACGGTGTAATTGCTGAATTACGCAACATGATGCAAACAATGGCCGCCAAACGCAATGATCAAGTGATGAATTGGGGTGTGGGAATTATCACAGTCCTAGTCGGCACAGTGGGTTGGCTTGCAAGCCATTATTTTAAAATATGACCCGTGACCAAAAATTAGAACAGTGGGCAGAACGTGAACTGTCCCGCAATATTAGCGAAATGATAATCGACGATGAACAGGGCGGGATTATAGCATTTGGCAAGTATTATATTAGCCCTGATAAAACTGGGTTCTCAGTACGTACCTGGGATAGAGAAATACATAATTTCACTACCAAAAGAATAGCAATGTCATGGTGCACCGTGGACCATAAACAACAATACAACTTAGCCAATACAATTTTTGTATTGGACTGTAAAAAACAAGCACTAGCGGCGGACATATACTGCCGTAAGACACTGGGTGAACGTGGCCGGCATGAATCATTTTATGAAATAATAAACATGAAATTACAACCCAAAATAGACCAGTATAATTCAGTCAGCAACGAATTAGAAAAATGTGTAAACCAAGCTAAATATATACAAATTAGAGGATTCAATAATGAAACTGCAAGAACTATCGGCTCTTAAGCCAAGTAAACAAATCGCCAAAGTATTCGAAAGTTATTTTGGATCACGTATCCGTTTTGATCAATTAACTCGTGGACAAACACAAGCCATGTTGCAAAAGGTGCAAGGCGTGTTGCGCGAGCATCGTGGAACTACCGCACGTCACCACAGTGAAAAGAATCCCAAGTACTTGCAGTTGGTCATGATGGAACAAGCATTGTCAAGCCGCTTAAAAGAAGCCGCATTGCCTGCCATGCCCGGAGCCGCTCCTGCTACTGGCGGAGTTGCCGCACCGGCTGCTACTAGTACCGCTCCTAATCCTGCATTAGTTGCCGCAAAGAAGAAATTATCATCTGGACAAACATTGAGCCCGCAAGAACAAGAGTTGATCAATGCACAGGCTCAACTTACTGCTGAAAGCCGTTTGCGTCGTGCAATGCATCGACTGAATGAATCAGAAGTACAACAAGCTCAAGTGGTGTTAGCCGCACAAGACATGGTTGACAAAATGCAAGGCATGTTGGAAGACGTTACAGAATTGCAATTTAAAGAATTGCCTGCATTAGTTGATTCAATCAAGAATCAAGTGGGCATGGAACAAGCACAACGATTCAATGCAGATGCCACAGCCGCTCTTGCTGGCCTGGTTGGCAATTTGCAAGGCGCTAAACAACAACTTGATGCTGCGCTTGGTGTGGTAACAGGTCAAACTCCTCCTGCCGCTGCCGCCGGTGCAATGGGTGCAGATATCGCAGCCGGTGCCGCTGACATGAATGCCGCTGGTGCCGACATGGCTGCCGCTGATGACATGGGTGCAGATTTAGATGCTGAGTTACCACCTGAGCCAGGAATGGAACCTCCCGCAGCCGCATTGGGTCGTGGCCGCAGATAATGAAAATCTTCGAAGTTGATGCTGGCATGGCACCAACTCCCAATCCAGCACAACTGGCAGGGTTGGTACAGTTTCTCAATGGTCGCGCCGAAGATACCAGTGCTCGAAAAGAAATTAGTCAAGACGCATTTATCAAACTGGCCAATGATCTAGATATCAACATCACTCCTGAAAATCTTGTGGATGTGGTCAGTCAACCACCACTCAGCAACCTACTAGAACCCATGGATCCCAACACAGGTGTATTGGTTTTCAAAGGCGCTGGACAACCCAATGTTGCCATGCCGGTCAATCGAGCACAAGACATAGTGGCCGCCTCTGCCAAATCTGCCGCTAAAAAGGATCGCGGAGTTTGATTGAACAAAAAATTAACAATTTTTCATGAAGGAAACCATCGGGCAAGTACGCATGTTAACATGTTTTTTGATCTCAATAACAATGATTACAAATTTGTTAACAGTGATCATCCTACAATAGACATAGTAATAGATCCTTCAACAAATACAAACATATCTGCCAAGATATATGTTGTTCTTGATTTATTCCATAACTATGAAAATCAACTTGGCAATAAATTGTGGCCCAAAAAATGGTATCAAATTACCAATGGTATAAACAAGAAATCCTATGTTAGTCAACAAGTTATATCTGTAGATTTTTTATTCAATAGAACAAAAGCATACTATCAAAATTATCCATTTAGGTCTAGCACTAATAAATGGTATTACGCAGGATCGGATGCATACCCTGTGTTAGATATACCCGGATCAGATGCAAAGATTTTTATTTTTTTAGCACCTAATAGAACATATGGTGGAAAGCGAGTGTATCGCACTCGCTTGGTTAATTTTTTAAAACAAAACTTCAGTGATTGGTCACGTGGTTACGGATTTATAGGAAATTGTGATGACACTCCTGATATGAAATTGTACGGGCATGCATCTTTTAAAGCAGTTTCAAACGATTCGCATGATTTGTTTTTGTTAAAAGATGGCCCTCAACCCAAAGGCGGCTATCTGCCAATTCATAATTCTTATTATTATCATACTTTTATCAGCATATATGCAGAAACGATGGAATATGGCGATACTATTGCTGTGACTGAAAAAACTTATGATCCGTTAATTCGGGGACATTTTATTTTGCCGTTTAGTACTGCAGGACTTATACAGCATCTCAAAACCATGGGATTTCTTTTCCCAGAGTTCATTGATTATTCTTATGACAGCATACTAGATCCAGATCTGCGATATCAAGCATATGAAACTGAAATTCAAAGATTAATGAAGTTTGATATACAAACTTGGCGCAATTTTTGGGATGAAAATTTAAACATACTGTACCATAATAAAAAAGTGTTTGTGGAACGTCCATATGATCGAATTGACTTTGATCAGTTAATTGAGTCAACTAAAGATTGACACGAAACGTTAAATATAGTATACTACTACAACAAGGAGTTGCTATGAAAAAGTTCCTAATCGCAATGTTAATTCTAGCCAGCACTGGCGCAATGGCACAACACCGTCATCAGGGCGGATATGGATATAGAGGCAACTGGATTGCCCCGGCCATAATCGGCGGTGTGATTGGTTACGGTTTGACCCGTAACTATTACGAGCCTTACTATGTGCCTGCTCCTGTTATAGTACAGCAACAACCGGTTATAGTTCAGACACCATACTATAATCAAACGCCAAATTGCACAGTATGGACCGAGGTACAAGATCAGGATGGTACTATTACCAGAACAAGGACTTGTCGACAATGAAACTAAGAGCAATGAACACAGACACAGAACTAACAATTGATCAAATAATAAAAGATCATGCAGTCGTATTGTTTATGAAAGGAACAGCACAGTTTCCCATGTGTGGATTTTCTGGTCGGGCTATACAACTATTAAAAGAATGTGGAATTAAATCTCCTCACACTATAAATGTATTGGAAAACAACAATATTAGACAAAAGATTAAAGAATACAGCAGTTGGCCTACTATTCCTCAATTGTATGTGCATGGAGAATTTATTGGCGGTTCAGACATTATGACAGAAATGTTTGAGTCAGGCGAATTACAACAGTTATTAAAGGACTAATATGGCATACTCACAACAAGTAATCGATCACTATGAAAATCCACGCAACGTTGGCAAGTTCGATGCTGACGACGTCACTATTGGTACAGGCATGGTAGGAGCACCTGCCTGCGGTGACGTAATGAAACTACAAATCAAGGTAATAGATGGCATTATCACAGACGCAAAATTTAAGACATACGGATGCGGCTCGGCGATTGCAAGCAGTTCTCTGGTTACTGAATGGGTCAAGGGCAAAACGCTTGACCAGGCATCAAGCCTCAAGAATTCACAAATTGCTGAAGAACTCAGCCTTCCTCCGGTCAAGATACATTGTTCGATACTCGCTGAGGATGCTATCAAAGCCGCGGTAGAGAACTATCGAAAGAAGCATGCCTAAAATATTGTTATGTGGTGACAGTTTTGGCACGACTGATCATCGTTACCCTGAACTACATTTTTCTGAAAAAATAGCAAAAAAAATTAATGACTGTGAAATTATTAATTTATCACAGGGTGGTGCTAGTAATTTTTTAATAGAACTTCAATTACATCAAGGTTTAAGATTTAAACCTGATGCAGTTATACTAATGTTCACTGCTCCATGGAGATCAACTTTTGTAACCAAAATTAGTGAGTATTTGACCAAGATTTCCAATGGTAAAATAATGTATCATCAACGGCATTATCTAAAGCCAAATGATGTATGCAAAGTAAAACTTAATAATTTAAAAAAATACATAACTCATGTCGAGTTTCAATATGATGCTCAAATGAAAGGTGTGTCTGAAAATGATGTTATTCACAGAGCAAGAAAATGGAAAGACGAATCTTTATTTTTGCAACAAGATTATATAAACGGGTTTAGAGATTATTTTACAGCAATAAGTCTATTAAATCTATTAAAACTCAACGATATACCTTTTTGTTTTAGTCTAGGGGGTTTTGGCTCCAATGGTAACAAATCTTTTTACAATCATAGCATTAAAGAACATATAGTAAAATTTAATTGCTTAACAGATGAATTAGAAAATCACATGTCTCAATCAATAAGTGTTAATTTATGGGATGCTACAAATGGTGGATATGATCCATTGGCAAAACAGCCAAGTTTTCATGTTGAAGATGATAATCTGCAAACATTGTTTGCAAATGAATGCATAGAAAAATTAAAATTATGATTTCACTTACTGATTCTGCACAAAACAAAATCAAAAGATTAATCACGACCAAAGGATATGCTGGTATTCGCATAGGTGTAAAAACTACAGGTTGCTCGGGACTGGCTTATGTGTTAGAATACGTTAAAGAATACACTGCCGATCCTGCTACCATAAACTACGCACAAGATTCATTTGCAGTTGTGGTTGACAAAAAGCATGATGTATATTTGCAAAACATGACAGTGGATTATGTGCGTAAAGGACTAAATGAGGGATTTGAATTCGTCAATCCCAATGAACGTGACCGTTGCGGTTGCGGAGAAAGTTTCAGAGTTTAATTTGTACAATCCAAAATTTGATTATCAACCCATACCCAGGGTCACAATAGACGGTAAAAGATTCTATGCCACACCAGACGGCAACCGGTTACCTTCAGTAACTACCATATTAGATAAAACAAAACCCCCAGAAAAGGTCGAAGCACTGAACCAATGGCGCCGTCGTGTGGGTGCAGAAAAAGCACAACAGATCACTACAGAAGCCGCCAATCGTGGCACCCGTATGCACACCTATCTTGAGCACTATGTCAAACATGGTGAAATCAAAGAACGTGGATCAAATCCGTTCTCATGGCCCAGTCACATCATGGCAGACACTGTGATCACGCACGGACTTAAAAATGTAAGTGAATTTTGGGGCATCGAAGTGCCACTGTACTTTCCCAAAATATACGCCGGAACTACAGACGGTGCAGGCATGCATCTAAATGAAGAAAGCATACTGGATTACAAGCAAACAAACAAACCCAAAAAACGCGAATGGATTGATGACTACTTTGTGCAACTTTGTGCCTATGCAGAAGCACATAACGAAGTGCATGGCACACGAATCCGCAAAGGCGTAATTTTGATGTGTGTAAAACCCGATCTAGATGAGCAACACAACATAGTTGGCACGCCACAATACCAAGAATTTGTGCTAGAAGGTGCAGAATTTGATCATTATCGGGATCTGTGGTGGCGAAAGGTCGAACAGTACTACATGCTAAATATGTAATATCCTAAGGACAATCATTGTGGCAATTGTACAAATATCAAGAATTACTCAACGCAAAGGGCTATTAAACGACCTGCCCCAACCACTAGCTGGTGCAGAACTGGGCTGGGCAATCGATGAGCGTAGACTGTTTATCGGAAATGGTTCTACAATCGAAGGTGCTCCTGTTGTGGGCAACACTGAAGTGTTAACTGCATTTTCGGACATCCTGGGATTTAGTAACTCCTACACCTACAAAGGTCAAGCCGGCGGATATACAGTACAAACTGGCGCCAACGGCGGCACAGTAAGTCAAAGTATTCAGTCAAGACTAGACAGTTACGCAGTAATTACTGATTTTGGTGCCACCGGTGATGGTATCACTGATGTTACAGATACTATCAATTATGCATTGAATCAGCTGTATTGCCAAAACGTTAACACACAAGTTCGTCGCAGTTTATATTTTCCAGCAGGCACATATATTATTAGTGATACTTTGTTGATTCCGCCATATTGTAAATTATATGGTGATGGTCCCGAAAGCACAGTAATTTATTTTTATGTAGAAACATGGACCAACGCAATTGCATATGGCACAGGCGTGTTGGTTAAAAATAGCTCCACATATTATCGAAGCCAAGCTGATGTGCCAATTGGTACTGCTATTTCAAACTCAACATATTGGACGGTGGAAACCTTGCCAAGTTATATTATTAGAACGGCTGACAGTTTACAACAAACAGGAGTTAACATCGCTACTAACGGAGCATTGCCTCCGGGATTTTTTGAAATTTCGGGCATGAAATTTCAAACAAATCAAGCAACGCAAAGTGGTGCGTATGTTGAAGCCGCAACTGATTGTGCATTTGACAGTGTGAATGTTGAAGGACCAATGACCACGGCAACATTGACTGCTTCTACCAATGCCACAGCATGTGTTGCCTGGAACAGTACTGGAAGTTATATCTGTAAAAACGTTGAATGGAATCATTGCACCTTTAGTGGCATGGTTTGGGGAACCAACACTGATGAGCAAATCGAAGGCGTTACATTTAGCAACTGCTATTTTGACACCTTGTATCAAGGTGTATATTTAGGTGTTAATTCAGTACCAATTCCTTATGTGGGACCTACTGGATTCCGTATTGTACAAAATCAATTTGACAATATCTATGTTGAAGGTATTGTGATAGTCAATGTCAGTCTCAATGCGTCTGCTTACAACGTATTTTATGATGTGGGCAACCATTTTAATGGCACAACAAATCCCGCATCATCAATCATTGATATCAATGCTATCAACAATATCAGCGTAGGTGATGCATTTGAACGTACAACTACCTATTCAAATATATTTTCCAGAATCAACCTCAACAATACCAACAGCATTGCGCTGGGCATGAATAACAGTTATATCACATTCTATCAAAACAATGTGGCCAATCTTACTTTTGCCAATCAACTGGCACTGGGAACCTATCAACGGTCAGCAGGTATACAAGATACCTTAACTGTGTCCGGTAGTGCGCAGACCTTGTTTACTTTTGACGCAGACGATATCGCCGCGGTCAAGATTGATTACACTACCAAGACCGACGTCGATAATGCAGTTAGAACTGGCACATATATCATTGTGCGTAGTACATCTGATTCAACTGGCGCTTTGGCATCGAGTGACACAGGCGTGCAAAATTCTGCAACAGGTGTCACTTTCAGTGTGAGTGAAGTCTCACCTACCAATGTGATAAGTTGGAAGTATATTGCTACCAGCTCTGGCACCATTTATTATTCAGTAACAAAACTAGCTTGATGTGGCCTAGAACTTTTGCCGAACGGCTAGAGAGCTGGACACAAATGAGAAATCAAGTTTCAACCGCTGACCCAGCCCATGCACTACACACTATCAATCAATGGTGGTTTGATGCTCCTTGGAGAGCTTATCATTTACACTGGGATGATAGAGCAAATTGGCCGGATCCCTGGCAATTATTGAGTGACGATATCTATTGTTCTCTTGCTCGCGGGCTGGGAATCATGTATACTATAACTATGCTAGATCGACCAGATATGCAGGATGCGGTGTTGGCCGACACCGGTACTGACAATTTAGTCCTAGTCGACAAAAAGAAATATATACTGAATTGGGACCAGGAACAAGTGTTAAATATCAATCTAGGACCTTTCAAAGTCCAAAACAGCGTGACGCAAGAGCAAATAAAACAACAAATCGGGTAACAATGAAGCAAATTACAGTAGTCAAACGTGATGGTACTCGCGAACCATTAGCGTTAGAAAAGTGGCAAACACAGATTGCCAAGGTATGTGCAGGGATAGCGGATGTGAGTCAGAGTATGGTAGAGATCAAAGCTCAACTGCACTTTTATGATGGAATTACCACAAAAGAAATTGACGGAATCACACTTAGAGCTATTGTGGATCTAATTGATGTAGAATCAAATCCCGATGTTGGGCACACCAACTATCAGTTTGTGGCCGGCAAGCAACGGTTATCAATGTTGCGTAAAGATGTGTACAGTTCATATGAGCCCCCACACTTGTATGAAATAGTCAAAACCAATGTGGCCACGGGCTTGTACACTCCTGAGTTACTGGAGTGGTATACAGAAGATGACTGGAACCGCATGAATGACATAATTGATCATGCCAAAGACGAGCAGTACTCATATGCCGCAGTAGAACAACTAATTGAAAAATATCTTGTCAAGAATAGATCAACGAAAGAAATATATGAAACTCCGCAGGTACGGTACATGGTGGCAGCGGCTACAGTATTCCATAAGGAAGAACCAAACACAGCTAGAATGCGTTATATCAAAGAATATTATACCGCGGCTAGTGATGGTTTGTTCACACTGGCTACTCCTGTGCTTGCTGGGCTTGGTACTCCTACTAAACAGTTCAGCTCTTGCGTCCTTATTAGAAGCGACGATGACCTCGATAGTATATTTGCCTCTGGGGAGATGATGGCCAAGTATGCCAGCAAACGTGCTGGCATTGGTTTAGAGATTGGTAGATTGCGGCCACTAGGTTCACCCATACGTGGCGGCGAAATCATGCACACCGGCATGATACCTTTCTTGAAGAAGTGGTTTGGCGACTTACGCTCATGCTCACAAGGAGGTATTCGCAATGCAAGTGCAACGGTATTTTATCCTATTTGGCATCTTCAGTTTGACGATCTTATTGTGCTTAAAAATAATCAGGGCACTGAAGAGACCCGTGTTAGGCACATGGACTACGGAGTTGTGTTGAGTGCATTCTTTTGGAGACGATTTAAAAACAAAGAAAACATAACCTTCTTTGATCCCAATCAAGTGCCGGACCTGTACCAAGCATTTTATGCCAACACAGAGCGTTTTGAAAAGCTCTACTGTGAATACGAAAAGCGTCAAGACCTACGTACCAAGGTCATGAGTGCAGAAGAAGTGTTCAAAGGCGGCATACTCAAAGAGCGTACCGACACCGGCCGCATCTACCTTGTGTACATTGACAATGTGCAGAACCAAGGTCCATTTGATACTGAACATCATACCATTTATCAATCCAATTTGTGTTGTGAGATTCTTTTGCCCACCAAGAGTTTTAAAAGATTAGACGATGCTGAGGGCCGAATTGCTTTGTGTACCTTGGGGAGCATAAATTGGGGTGCGTTCCGTAATCCAGAAGACATGCGTCGTGCTTGCCGTATACTTCAGCGTAGCCTGTGCAACATACTGGACTATCAAGACTTTCTTTCCATCCAGTCTAAACTCTCAAATGATGAAATCCAGCCCTTGGGCATTGGAGTCACAAACCTTGCGTACTGGCACGCCAAGCGAGGCATGCAGTATGGAGAACGAGACGCCTTGCATGAAGTCAAGTCGTGGATGGAACACCAGGCTTTCTATCTAACCGAAGCCACAGTTGAACTGGCTCGAGAACGTGGTCGTTGTGCGGACAGCGACAAGACATATTACGGCCAAGGTGTGTTTCCTTGGGAACGCAGAGCCAAGGGAGTTAATGAACTTACAGACTTTGCTCCAGAGCTGAACTGGGAAGTACTAAGAGAAAATATGAAACAACACGGTGTACGTAACGCTACCTTGATGGCTATTGCTCCTGTAGAAA
>Ga0209084_1000867_pt1 | contig 27382 bp, 15 predicted proteins | sample C_130820_MF_Meta_FD_187309 | JGI IMG/M metagenome (GOLD analysis project Ga0209084, IMG submission 187309) | Freshwater microbial communities from Lake Croche, Canada to study carbon cycling - C_130820_MF_MetaG (SPAdes) (version 2) | ecosystem: Environmental > Aquatic > Freshwater > Lake...
GGAAAATTTACTCTTAAGCTTAAGTCAGCAAATGTGGGCAAAAAGATTGTTGTGAAGACAAGTGTTTCTCAGGCTGGATACATGTCTTCAGCTCTTGTGAGTAGTGCACCGCTGAAACTTAAGAAGTAGTCGATTCTTAAGTTGCCACGATTCTCAGACAGGAAAACCATCTTGGTTGACTTTATTTGGGACGGTTCGGGTAGCGATTGCGGCACCGAGCGCAGCTATGCCAACACCTAAGGCACCGCCGAGAGTATTCAGAAGGATATCGCTGAGCTGCGAATTCCGACCGTGTCCATAAAAGTGTTGTGTAATTTCTATCGTTGTTGACAGTGCGCAGACTGCAAGTAATGTTCGACGCCTCGACCATGTCAGAGCTAGTGCCGTTGCAAGAGGAATGGTCATCAGGACGTTGCCGATTGGATCACGCCAGTTCATCCGGTGCACTGTGGGGGGAATATGGGAAACGGAATGCAAAGATCGCATGCTTATTGGAATCCAGGGGGTGCTTCTGGATAACGTCATGACCAAGATCAGCACTAGTGCGGCAGTGACCCAGAGGAATTGTGCAGTTTGGACACCGCGTCTATGCGATGTCCTCATCGCGTGATAGCAGGCACTCATAATGACTAGGACCACGAGGACGATACAGTTAATCAACGGTCCATGGTAAAGATAGGCATTGAGAATTGAGGACATCGTTAGAATCTTAGCCATGCTTATTGAACGAAGCGAATGCAAAGAACAGATGTAAACTAGTGCCAATTATTAGACTGATAACCACCACGTCTGTCGGGAGTTTCTGTGTCTGTTTCTGTGAGTGAAGCGAAAACCGCTGAGCAACCTCCCACACCAGATGCTCCGCGCTCTGCATTCCGAACTGACATTGCAGGCATCCGTGGCATTGCTGTCATGTTGGTTGTGCTCTGCCATTTTGAAATTCCGGGATTTGGTGGGGGCTTCATTGGTCCTGATCTATTTTTTGTATTGTCTGGGTATTTGATTTCTGGCCTGCTAGTCAAAGAGTATGCGCGTAATGCCTATGACCGTAGTGTTCGCGCCAAGACAAGCAAAAAACGTAAATCGCGCAAGCGGCGAACCCGAGGCAAGATTTCTGTCGGACAATTCTATTTACGTCGAGCTCGACGCATTTTGCCAGCGTCCATCTTCGTGCTGTTGTGCGTGAACATTTATGCGCGATTTAATTCGAATGCCCTGCAAGTAGCTCAGATTAAGACCGACTCATGGTGGGCATTGCTTTTCAGTGCAAATATCAATTTTTTGCGGCAAGCTACGGATTATTTCGCACAGAACAATGCAGTCTCACCAGTTCAGCATTACTGGTCATTGTCCGTAGAAGAACAATTTTATTTTGTCTGGCCATTGCTTTTCTTAACTGCCATTAATTTCCATAATTTTAGGTATCAGGGCAAGAAACTCAACTGGCAACAGCGCCTTTTTGGTGCATTTGCGACTATCGGAGTGATCTCCTTTGTATGGATGCTGATTGAATTCACACGCACTCCGACGACCGCATATTTTTCGACATTCAGTCGAGCCTGGGAGTTGGCTCTGGGTGGAGCCTTGAGTCTGATTCCGGTTGATGCTGTTGCACGCAAGTTGGGCAAAGTGTGGTTAGTGCTGCGTGTGATTGCGCTGGCTGCCATGCTGGGTTCTATTGCTCTGGTGACCCCGACAAATTTTGGTTACACGCTTGTGATTCCAGCAGCGGCGACGGGCTTTCTCCTGCTCTCCGGATCAGTGGCAAAAGATGATTTGGTGTACCGAATTCTGTCTTTGAAACCACTCGTTGCACTCGGTGCTATCTCATTTTCCCTGTACTTATGGCATTGGCCGGTTTTTGTTTTTGGCCGTGATTTGAATGGTATGGCAACTCTCTCCGAGCGTTTCGCAGGCGTGACAGTTTCCATCCTGTTGGCCACCTTGAGTTACTGGCTTGTTGAGCGCACGTTCCTTGGTTTCCCACTTCCAGAATTTAAACGCATTGCCAAAGGCGTTGCCAGTATAGGACTTGCAAAATCTCGAGCCTTTACGACCTCAATGACTGCCATTGTGGTTTTAATCCTCGGTGTTATTACCTATCCGCACGCATTTGCCATAGTGCCAGGAGCGGAAGTTTGGCAGCCACCTGCCAGTGCAGCTAGCCACGCACCGAACGTCAAACCATCGAATAACGGCTCTGATGCAAACGTCCCTAACAACGGTGACGCACAGTCATTAGCATCCAAAGTGTCAGAAAGCGACATTCTAGAAGGCATTAAATTGCGTTCATTACCTGCAGCAATTACGCCTAGCGTTGAAAATGTACGCAAGGCGACGGCGGGCGGCTTCTACTGTGACGGCACATGGATATCTCAAGATCGTAAAAATTGCACCAGACCGTCATCAGGCTCAGGAAAGACTCGTTCGGCTTATGTCATCGGCGACTCGCACGCTGCCATGCTCTGGAATACGGTTACGGGAGCCTTGCCAAGTGACACATGGAATGTTGCACTGCTTGCAAAGGCGAGTTGTCCAAATGGCGTCTATCACCCTGGCGTGAAAGCGAAGGATGATCAAGGATGCGAGGCTTTCAGGGACGAAGTCATGAAAGTGGTGGCACGCGCACAGCCCGACCTTATTATCTTGAGTGATGCTTTTGACTTTGGTAACGAGAAAGTCTTACCTGAAGATGTGTTGGCGTCAGACCTACGGGTCTACCGTAAATTTCAAAAGTACACCAAAAATATCATTCAATTCCAAGGCAGCCCGTTCACCCCAGTTATTGCGCAATGTCTGACAGCAAATGGCGGACTCAGCAAATGCACTCCTACGAATGACAATTCCTCTGGGCGTTCACGAATTGCACGAAAAGCTGCCACTAAGAAGGCGAATGTGTTGCTCGTGAGTCTCGCAAAGTGGATGTGCCTTGACGGGAAGTGCCCTCTGGTCATCAAGAATACGATTGTGACGTCAGATGGAAATCATCTCACTCCACCGTTTGCGAGCCTCTTGGCACCATCTATTGCCACAGCACTGCAAGAACATTTTCCAAAGTTATTTTTGAAGTAAGAGTTTGCTCCATTCAAGCTCACTGTTGTGTTAAAAATGTCATCGTCACTCTCAGCACGTCCGCTCCTTGCCTTGGTGCAAGTGGCTGACCTTTACTATGCCTTGCTATGCTTCGTGTTATCAAATTTCTTGAAACATCGAGCGTGCTTTGGAGTCCAGTGCGATGAGTGAAAAACTTCCCAAGTCGGGTGCAGAGACTTTTAGGCTAGATGTTGTCGGGTTGCGGGCGTTTGCAGTCCTGTTCGTGATGTTGCATCATTTCAACATTCCTGGTTTCGGCGGCGCCTTCTATGGACCGGACATTTTCTTTGTCCTATCGGGCTATCTCATTACGGGATCACTTGTCAATGAGTACAAACGCAATCTCAAATCCGGCTCGCCTGATGGTTACAAGGGCTGGAGTTGGATTTCATTCCGTGCTCTTTATCTCCGCAGGGCAAGACGCATCCTCCCTGCCGGAATTTTGGTCATTGTTGCGACTTATGCCTATGCGGCAATGCATTTTAATTCATTGCGAGTCGGACAGATTCGAAGCGATGCCATCTGGACACTCTTTTTCGGCGCTAACATCACGTTCCTTCGACAAGGAACCGACTACTTCAGTCAGGGATATGTTTCCCCGCTCGTGCATTTCTGGTCACTTTCAGTCACTGAACAGTTTTACTTTGTCTGGCCGGCACTGTTCGTAGCGGCTGCAAACTCGCCAACGCTTGTTCGCGGCAGGCGGTCGCGTTGGCGCAAACGCGTTATCCGAGTGTTCACCATAGTGGCAGTTTTGTCATTTATCTGGATGCTTATTTCTTTCCAAACAAACCAGATTGCCACGTATTTCTCCACATTTGCGCGAGGTTGGGAATTGGCGATTGGTGGACTCATCTGTTTCATGCCGCTAGAGAAAGTTCGGAGCAGGCTTAAGAATTCCTTCGGTCCACTGCGACTCCTTTCCGTCACCCTACTGTTCGTATCATTCGCCTTCGTACGGGACAACAATTTTCCTTACACAGTTTGGGTGCCGGTAGTTGCCACTGCGTTCTTGCTCGTTTCTGGCTCTGCTACAGACACTGACTTAGCAAGTCGAGTACTGGGATTCGCACCTTTGAAGGCCATCGGCGCCATTTCTTATTCCATGTATTTGTGGCATTGGCCGATTTTCGTGTTTGCCTCTGAGGCAGGGCTCATGACGCAGCTTTGGCAGCGGCTTGTCGGCATCGCAGCCACTGTTGCAATTTCAACCGTGACCTACTGGGCAGTAGAGCGCCCATGCCTGAGCATCCCAATTCAACGTCGTCCGATAAAAGTCAAAACGCCTACCAGTGGCGTTTCTCGCGGTCGAAAATTACAAGTGGTCTGTGGAGGAGTAGCGGCCTTTGCCTGTTTGGCGCTAGTTGTCGTAACTTATCCAGCAGCTGTCGGCATGGATCTGAATGCCGAGCAAGCGGCAAAAAATTGGAAGGCGCCTGTCGTGCAGCAGGGCTCGCAGGCTGCGCCCAGTCTCACTGACGCACAGTTGGATGGGGCTACGAAGAAGTGGGCGGCCAAGATCAGCGCTGGTTTGAAACTGAAATCGGTCAGTCCGGCTCTGGGAAACGACTTGTTGAAACAGACACAGGTGGGGCTTGCTGACACAGATTTGCCACACACTTGCGAGGATCTTTCCAAGATTCTCCCTACTAAGGGTCCGTATGCGAGTTACGACTGTAGTTTTGGGCCGTCTGCATCAAGTGCCAAGCACAAACTCCTTATTGTTGGCGGGTCCTTTGCATGGCCAATTCGAAACGCAATTCTGTCGCAGCTTGATTTGCAAAAGGATTCCTTAAATGTGCGTGTGATTCAGCGCATGGCATGCCCTTTTGCTGATGTTAAAGGTGGCTCTGTTGATGAAATTTGCGTTAAGAATCGACAGAGAGCGTATGCGGAGACCAAAAAATATCGTCCGGATTATCTCTTAATTGCGGATCATGCCAATGACTCAGCAGGTATCGTAGGAAATTATGGAGCGGGCCTATTAGGGGCTGTCAACACTGTACTGAAGAGCACTGGCCATATCGCAATTATCGGCACGCAGCCAGAACGTTCACTTCGTTCCGAGAATTGCCTCGACAACAAGTTCAGAGTCTTGGATGCATGCTTCTTTTCGGCCGCGAGTGGTCAGAATTATCGCCTAGCACAGCAGCGGGTTGCGACTCTGACTGGTCAGGCATACATCGATCCCCTCCCGTGGCTTTGTGTGGGTGCGAAATGCCCCCCAATTATCGACGACACGATGGTGTTTAACGACAACCAGCACTATTCAACGCCATTTGCTAAGAAAATCGGACCGCTCATGGTTGCGCAACTCAACAAATTTGGCTTTGGCAGCAGTCTTGGACTCAAATAGCCGCTCATAGTTCATGTTTCTTGGGGTCCTCAAGCTAAACTCCGGCACGGCACGGCAATTTTAACGGCGCAATAATCTAGAAGTTTTGCTCTCTAGTAGAGCTGAGGTGACTGGGGCGTGACGCAGGGGCCACTCGGCAGTTCAATGCGAGTTACCCTTGACGTCGACGTCTCAGTTCTGGGCTAGAAACCAGTCATAAGTGGCAGCAATGCCTGCTTCTAGTTCAATAGACGCATTCCACCCAAGGTTGTTAATCATGGTGGTATCAAGCAACTTGCGTGGAGTGCCATCAGGCTTAGATGTGTCCCAGATGGTCTCTCCTTCAAAGCCCACATTTCTTTGAACAATCTCAGCGAGCTGCTTGATGGTGACATCCTTACCCCAGCCGATATTTATCGGCTCCGGCGCATCATAGTTTTCCAGAAGATGATGGCAAGCGGCAGCTAAGTCGTCAACGTGCAGGAATTCACGCATTGGTGAACCCGTGCCCCAAAGTGTAACGCTGTCCGCGCCCGCAAGTTTAGCCTCGTGGAACTTACGAATCATTGCAGGCATGACGTGGCTATTCTGCAGATCAAAGTTGTCACCAGGGCCGTAGAGGTTGGTAGGCATGCCAGAAATCCAAGCACGGTTGTACTGGCGTCGGTAGGCCTGAATGTTCAACACTCCGGCAATTTTAGCAATGGCGTAAGCATCGTTGGTTGGTTCCAGAGGGCCGGTGAGTAGCGAATCTTCACGAATCGGCTGTTCAGCGAACTTCGGGTAGATGCATGAGGAGCCTAGGAAGAGAAGTTGTGGAACGTCACACAGGTGCGCCGCTTCAAATACATTCGTCTGAATGCGCACATTGTCCTGAAGGAATTCAACTGGGTAGGTGTTATTGGCAACAATTCCACCGACCTTCGCCGCTGCCATGATGACAACATCGGGTTTAGCTTGGGTGATGGCGGCAACTGTTTGTTCGCGATTTCGCAGGTCGACTTCTGAAGACCGCCAGCCAATGAGATTCGTGAATCCTGCAAGTTCAAAATGACGCCATAAGGCCGACCCAACTAGGCCGTTATGACCAGCAATGTAAATCTTGGCGTCTTTGTTGATGGTATTCATGTGAAGAGGTCTCCTTGGTGCTTTACCGTTTTGTGATAATCGTTACTTCGTCTATACTATGTGAGAATGTTCTCAACCCCCGCCCCGCAAAGGATTGACATGAAAAAGGCACTCATAACTGGAATTACAGGCCAAGACGGCTCGTACCTCGCCGAACTTCTTTTGGAGAAGGGTTACGAAGTTCACGGACTGATTCGCCGTTCTTCAACTTTTAACACAAGTCGTATTGAGCACCTTTACCAAGATCCGCACAGCGAGGGCACACGACTGTTCTTGCACTACGGCGACCTTTCTGATGGTAGCCGCATGGTCACGCTTGTTGACAAGATTCAGCCTGATGAGGTCTACAACCTAGCTGCACAGTCACATGTTCGCGTTTCCTTTGATGAACCTGAGTACACGGGTGAGACAACTGGTCTTGGTTCAACGCGTCTGCTTGAGGCCATCCGAATGACTGAAGTTCCTGCCCGTTTCTACCAGGCAAGTTCGTCTGAAATGTTCGGTGCTACCCCGCCACCTCAGAATGAGGAAACGCCGTTTTACCCTCGTTCGCCGTATGGTGTTGCCAAGGTCTATTCCTACTGGATTACCAAGAATTACCGCGAGGGCTACAACATGTTTGCTTGCAATGGCATCTTGTTCAACCATGAATCAGAGCGACGCGGTGAAACGTTCGTGACGCGCAAGATTGCCATCGCAGCTGCTCGTATTGCTGCCGGTCAGCAGGACTTCGTTTACATGGGTAACCTCGACTCGGTTCGCGACTGGGGCTATGCACCGGAATACGTGGAAGGTATGTGGCGCATGTTGCAGCAAGACACTCCAGATGACTACGTTCTTGCGACGAATACTGCTTACACCGTTAAGGACTTCCTACAGTTCAGCTTTGAAGCTGTCGGTCTTGAGTGGGAAAAGTATGTTCGTTTCGATGAGCGTTACTTGCGTCCAACAGAAGTAGATGCGTTGGTCGGCGACTATTCAAAGGCTAAGAATCAGCTCGGTTGGGAACCAAAGGTTCTTACTCCAGAACTTGCGAAGCGTATGACTCTGGCTGAATTTGAACTCACCAAGTAGTTCGAACTCATTCGTGGGGAGAAACTGATGAACGACCAGTTTCGTGTCGCCGTGCTTGTCGCTTGCCATAATCGAATTGAGAAGACTCTCGCAGCAATTGAGTCCTTAATCCGAGAAAAGCCAGAACATTGGGATTTCCGGGTTTACCTTGCCGATGACGGATCTACTGACGGTACTGCTGACGCGGTGTCAAATCTTCCGGTGTCTATCAAGGTAGTCAAAGGTCCGGGGGACTGGTACTGGGCTCACTCTATGCATCAAGCCGAGCTTGCTATCGATGAGCCTCACGATGCCATTCTTTGGCTGAATGACGACGTTGTGCTTGAGTCAGGTGCATTGTTGCGATTTGCCGAATGCAACAAGCAGCATCCTTCGAGTATCTTGATTGGGCAATTTTACGACCCGCAGTCTGGTGCCTTGACCTACGGTGGATTACATAGAACAGGTCGACATCCGTTCCGGTTCAAAAAGTTGCGTGCAGAAGAAACACCCGTTCAAGCGGACACTATGCATGGGAACTTGGTCTTTATCCCAAGAGCAGTGTCTGAAGTGGTGGGGACGATTGACGGTGGTTTTGCACATGCATATGCCGACCATGACTATGGTTACCGGGCAACTGCCAAGGGTTTTGATTTGTTGGCAGTGCCCGGATTCGCTGGACCATGTCCGCTGAATGTCATCCATATGCCGAATACGGTTAAGGAACGAATTCAGATGATGCATTCCAAAAAAGGCACGCCTCCCAGAAGTCAAATTAGATTCTTGAGGCGCCATGGTGGGGTGACTTGGCCCATCTACTTCCTTGCACCGTATGTGCGGGCCTTGCTTAAGTCATGATCACCAAATCATTAGCGTCTCGACTTTCTGCTGTTTCTATTTTGATCTTTGGCATGTCGCAGGTCACTGCGGCTGCAGCTGCACTCGTGCGTTTGCCCATGAGTATCAAGTACTTGGGGACACAGGAATTTGGTTTGCTCATCACGATCGTGGCCTTTCTTCCTTGGCTGAGTTTGTTGTTAGGTGGTTCTCGTATCACCACTCGCAACAGTTTGAGTTCGCTGGATGCTAGTGAAGTAATGGGTGCTTGGCGGTTTTTGCTGAAGAGGTCATTCTTAATGTCTCTGCAGTTAGCTCTGCCATTGGCAGCGCTAGGAATACTCTCATACTTCGTAGGTGAGCAGAGATTTTCCCAGGCGGTGTTACCCGGGTTCAAAGCCATCCTGATTCTGCTCGTAGTCTATGCAAGTGGGACGCCACTCTTTGGTACTTTTGCTGGCGGTGCTGATGCACTAGGAAAACACAATCTTTACGCAGGATTTGGTACAGTGTCAGCCTTGGTGTCAATACCGGCGACCTGGGTGGGTGTTCAGTTTGCGCTGCCACTCGTGTGGTTTGTCCTAGTAGCAGCGGCTACATACTGGTTGCCCGCACTAATGATTTTTCTTTATTTCTTCCAAGGCATTTTCCGCAGTAAGTCCATTCCGGGAATTCAACTGGGGTTTGTAAAAACTGTCACAGCCGCTTCGCAAGGGTTGGGGATACTTTTCTCTTCTGGTCTGGATGTCATTGTGGTTGCTGGAACCTTGGGCCTCGTTGAAGCTGGAAGTTATGGCATCAGTACACGGCTATTGGGCACGATTATGATCCCTGCTGCAGCACTGGCACCATCTCAGTTCAGACATTTTGCTCAACTACGGGCGACGCACGCACCGCTACATAAGGTCAAACGCGAGCTGCGTGCTGTTTTGATCCGGAATGGTGCCTTGACCCTAGCGATTGCGCTCTGCGTATTAGCGATTTACGGCTATGTCTTCCGACTCATGACTCATGATAAATATCCCACAAATTATTCTCTGGGAGCCAGTCTGGCCGTTGCGACGATCTTGTCCGCCATTTTTGCCACGTTCTTTGCAGCATCTGCTGGCGATTTGGGCCTACGAATCGGACGCAATTTGTCTATTGCTATCGGACTGCTTAATTTGCTATCGACAATAGTCTTGACAAAAACAATCGGTGTTCTTGGGCCTGCCGCCGCGTCCATAGCGTGTTACGGTCTCGGATCTGTTCTCTGGCTCTGGTACGTTAAACGGTCGCCAGCATTTCTTACCGTTGTCTAATTGAGGTAAGGTTCGGTCGCTGCCTGATAACTGGCATCGGTTCCTCAATCGAGCCAAGTTCGCCAGGCGGTGCTTCCTTTGCGTTCCATGTGAGGAATATGAAGATGTATGCAATTAGGCTGAATAGGCCGAGGTTGATGAGACTCTCCGAGAATGAGAAGACCAGCAATGTGGCGGCTAAAGCTCGCCGTTGGGGAATTGGTGAAGACAAGTTGCTGGCGAAGGTGACAAAAAGCGGGAGAATCAGCATGAAGCCTATGAGTCCATAGTTGGACAGCCACTCAAGGTAAGTGTTGTGTACGCTGGCCGCAAATGGGGGTAAGAGCCCCTGCAGGATGGCGGGGCGCTCAAACTGCCAACCTAATCCCAGAAGCCAGTGACCTTTGAGTAGAGACAGAGTCTGAGTCCAGATGAATCCTCGCCCAGTGAGGAATCTCTGGGTGATATCAATTGTGAACGAGCCGATCAGTAGGGCGACGGTCGCACCGATGATCACGGCACCGCTGACTCTGAGGATGTCTCTCGTAGCGCGCTGCGCAAACTTGCTGCCTCCCACATAGACGAATGTCACTCCCAAAAGCCCTGAGATGTAACTCGTGTTGCTACCGGTAGTTAGCAAAGTAAAGACATAAACCGGGATTAGCATCTGGTTTCGCTTTGAGATCAATGCGCCAATGATGGCAATTACGCAGATTGGGGCCAGCTGATTCGCATGGGAGAGTACACCAGCCTGCCGACCACTTAATCCAAGTAGGTTGTTCAAGGGAACGAAGTAGTTTGTGCTGTCGGACTGTGAAAAAGCAAAAGGGCTAGGAAGCCTCAAAAGGATGGCCCCCGTTGACAGCAGCGTCAAAGCTTGTGCCGCCCTGAAGACTTGCTCGAGGTGCGCATTAGGTGAATCATCTTGTCGAGCAATCATGAGTAGCCACAGCAAGGCTGACACCATGTAAATAGGAAAGAGCCCTTGATTGAGGAGCGCAGTCACAACCCCTACCACTACAAGGCACGCGTATAGTCCCACCGAACGACGTTTGGTCCGGTTCATCGGTGCCTGCTTGTTATGGGCAGCTAGCTGTTGCAGGAGCGCGAGCGAGACTAGGCCAATTCTCGCTAGTCTGGCTGCCGTCGAGCCAAATAATGCAAAGTCCAAGAATTCAGGAAGAATCATCGACAACAGAAACAGTCTGAGAAATAATTTTTGGTTGGTCTGGCTCTTTTGCTCCACCGGTGTAAGCAACACTTCATGTGGGGCATTTGAGGATAATGCCAGCTTGTTCTCTACAGTCACATGTTGCCCTTAGAGTTCTGGATGATCCTTTTGGCGGTCCATCATGCTTAGTCGAACTATGTTTAGTCAGTTTTCATACTTTAGCAGAATCTAGAAGTGCGTTGTCACGTCGCTCCTACTGTCAGTCGGTCGACCATAAAGACTTGAAATTATGAAAATGAATGGAAACATGTCAGCGGAGTTATGACGGTTCAGGATGCACGCTAGTTATGTGCCATAATTGCTCGGGGAGTTGAGCATGAAACGTAAATTAAAGAACTTTTTTCCGAAGCCGGTGTGGGCAGTGATTCACCGATTCTGGGCCCTGTTGCATGGGCGCTATCCGTTGTGGTTAGCCCAGGTGGTGCTCAAATTGAGGGCACGCAAAGCTCGCACGCTCAGTGAAAAGATTGCCTACAAGCTTGTTCACGATCGTGACCCCCGTTTGACGCTCTTCGCTGACAAATTTGCAGTAAGAGACTACGTAGCGGAGCGAGTCGGTCCTGAATATTTAACTGAACTTTATGGCAATTTTCCAACATGTCCCGCGCAGCGTATGGCGAATCTTCCGCGCAACTTCGTTGCAAAAGTCAATCATGGTTCAGGTGGCGTAATTGTTGTTTGGGAAGGTGCAGCACCAGGTTCAGCATTGCCAACCAACCTGAAGTATTTAGAGTGGGACAAGTACGTTGTTCATCCTGACGCCTTGGATTGGAATGCTCTAGCCAATCTTCTTAATGGCTGGGTTTCTATGAATTACTTCTGGAATCCTGGCCGATTCCCAGAATGGGCATACAAGAACATCGTACCTAGCGTGCTCTTTGAAGAGTTTTTATTAGGTGTCAATGGTGGCATCCCCGACGATTTGAAATTGTTCATGTTTGGCGGTGAATGTGGATTCATTCAGCTTGATGTCGGCCGATTTGAGGATCATTCAAGGAACTTGTACGACGCTGATTGGAATATCCTTGAGGGCACTTATGCTCACGCAAACGCATCAAAAACCTTTCCACGTCCCCATAATTTGGAAGAACTTTTACAAGTGGCAAGTTCTCTCTCGACGGGCAACGAGTTTGTCAGGGTGGACCTCTATCAAACTTCTCGTGGTGTGGTCTTTGGTGAATTGACAAACTATCCGGGCTCAGGCACTGAAAAATTCAAGCCTAAGGAACTAGATGCTCGATTTGGCGCCTTGTGGAAGCAGAACAAATAAGTGGAGAAAGCACACTCGGCCGACCCAGTTACAAGTTCAAAGAAGGCGATGAGATGAAGAACGCAAAGTCTGAAACTCTCAGCAAGAGTCTGCGGGTGGTTCGCATCCTGCAACCTTCGATGCCTGAATACCGGCGGGGCTTTTATCGTGCGCTTCTGGAGTTAGGCGATCGTGATGGTGTGAAGTACTTGCCTTCAGCGAGCCGAGCACCCCTTGACGCCCGAGGCCGAGGTGACGAAATCTCAGAGTCCGATTTCTTTACGTTTGTTGAAAGTAAAGAGTACATCTTGGGAAGTCGGTCCCTTATTCGGCATATTCTGAGTAAAGACTGGATGAAGTCTGACCTCATCATTGCTGAACATGCTATTCGGAATCTAGTTGTTTTTAAGTGGTGCTACATCCGAAGGCCAAAACGGTTTGCTTTCTGGGGACACGGCCGAACGTACACGAAGGTGAAGACAGGAACTGAAGAGTCCTTAAAGATGCGTTTATTAGGGCGAGCAGATTGGTACCTTGCTTACACACAGGGTGGTGCCGAAGCAGTGACATCTGCTGGCTTCCCAAGCAACCATGTGTCTATTGTTCAGAACAGTACGGATACAACTTTGCTTCAAAAGTTACGCTCTGAGGTTTCCGAGCAAGATGTGACACACATGCGCGACACATTGAAACTGGGTAACGGACCAGTTGCCATTTTTATTGGTGGCCTTGATGAGAGCAAGCGGCTTGACTTCATAGTTGAAGCTTCGGCTGAAATTGTAAAGTCGCATCCGGATTTCAAAATTGCATTCTTCGGGGCGGGTTCGCATCAAGGTTATGTAGAAGATCAGGCTAACAAGCATGATTTTGTTGTTTATGGTGGTCGTGCTGATTTGCAGATGCAAGCTGTGCTGTCCCACATCGCTAGCGTGATTCTCATGCCTGGCCGAGTCGGGCTTGTTGCAGTTGATTCCTTTGCTCTTCAGTTGCCGTTGATTACCACTGAATGGCCATTGCACGCACCCGAGTTTGAATACTTGGTTGATGGCGAGAATGCCGTGATTACAAAAGATTCTCTTGATGCGTATGCTGCTGCCATCAATACCTTGCTGGCAAATTCGGAGCTTCTCGATACTTTGAAAACTAACTGTGCCAAGTCTGCGGAAGATTATTCAATCGAAAATATGGCCAAAAATTTCCATCAAGGTGTGCTACAAGCACTTGAGTTACCGGCTCGCAAAGGTCGGTGAAGGAACACATGAGTGACTCCGTAGCTACCTTTATCGGTATCGACCTCCAAATCATCACGCCGCGACAGGCTGTAGAAACTGTTCTGTCAGCTTCAGTTAGTGGACGGGCTTTTCATCTAGCCAATTCATACACAATGGTTTTGGCCAGCCGAGATTCCCAGTTGCACGATGTGCTGGCTGCCGACATTGTTCTTTGTGACGGAGTGCCGCTTGCACGCACACTGAAGAGAAAGCATCCACAGATGGAATCCGTTCGCGGACCGTCACTCATGAAAGATGTGCTTGCTGCAAGTGCAGACGAACACAGACACTTCTTGCTCGGTGGATCTGAGGAGACTTTATCCCAGTTGGTTTCTAATGTTCGACAAAATTATCCAGCTGCACACATTGTGGGCACTCATTCGCCTGAGTATTCCCCAAATTGGTCAGACAAACTTGACCAGTGGGTTGAATTGATCAAGGAATCTCAAGCCACCATAGTCTGGGTAGGACTGGGGACTCCAAAGCAGGACTTTGTGGTTCATGAAATTGCCGCACGATTAGATGTAGCTGCGATGGCGATTGGAGCTGCCTTCGATTTCATCGCCGGGACACAACCCGAAGCCCCCCAATTCTTACAGGGAACTGGATTTGAATGGGCTTACCGGCTCATCAAAGAGCCACGGCGCCTCTGGAAACGCTATCTGATTGGTAATCTCCAGTTCCTGTATTTGGCACTGCGAGACAAATCTCAGTAAATTTCAGCAAATGCGTGGGCTCCAGACAAACCAGTAACTGCTCAGCAGTGTGACTGATCGCATTCCAGTTGGCCGCTAGTCATGAGCACACTGACAGTTGCTCAGTGACTGCTCGTTGCTAAGTCGGCACTGACAGTTGCACAGTGAGTGCCGAGTGCTGCGTAGTTCGTACTAGTAAGAACCGTGTCCAGTAAGGACTACTTTGATGGTCTTGATGATGATGCCAATGTCCAACCCAAGGGTCCAATTATGAACATAAAGCAGGTCAAGTTGCATGCGCTCTTCCCATGTTGTTTCTTTACGTCCGTTAATTTGCCAAAGTCCGGTCAGCCCAGGTTTTGTGAGATGGCGTCGATGATCTTCGTCGCCAAGCAATGGAAGTTCTTCTACAAGCAGCGGTCGAGGGCCTACAAGCGACATCTTTCCGCTGATGACACTGAATAGTTGTGGTAACTCGTCTAAAGAAAATCTCCGCAAGATGCGACCAAAAGGATAAATACGCGGGTCACTCTTGTAGCGATCTGCCATTTCTTCGTCTGGAGTCCCCAAAACATCAGACCGCATTTTGTCAGCTCCAACAACCATGGTGCGGAATTTGATGAATCTAAACAAGGAACCTTCAAGACCTACTCGATCCTGGTTATAGAAGATTGGCCCTGGATTACTTACGAAAACTCCTATGGCAATGACGAGCATGAATGGCGCAAACAGCAGGATACCGATACTTGCGAGCACTAGATCAATTGAACGCTTTACCATTCTTTCACTGGTGGACAGCTCTGGTTCATCAATGTAAACCAATGGCAATTCGCTGTGTGCGCTGTACTCCAGGCGAGGGCCGAATTGATGCAAGAATGTTGGTGCCACAAGAAGTTCAATTTCATGTTGATTCACATGCCACGAGAGCTTGCTCAAAATTTCTGCACTTGCATTCTCTGAAGCCTCAATAATAAGAATGCTCACCCCACCCTCGAGAATGCTCTGATCGATTGTCTGCAACCAGGCATCTTGGCTAACAAGTGAATCCGGAGAGTGAAGTGGAATGTGACCAACAGCACGGATTCCGAATTCCGGGGTTGCAGTGAATTTACTCGTTAAAGATGATGCGTAGTGTGGCGAGCCGATGATTAGTGCGTTACTTAATGCTTTGCCCGCTCTGCGCTCAGCGTGCAAAACGATTTGCAGAAATTTGCGCCCCGCTGCCACCAGAACGACTGAGCCAAACCAGCCGAAGAAAAGGTCGATTCTCGGCGGATGCTGGTTGAGAGCAAGTCCTAGTAGGCAGACCAGAAGAAACCCATTAAACGAGGCGCTTGTTACTACCTTGAATTCTTCGATTCCTGTACCCAAAATGCGGTGGTCATATGCCCCCTTAATCCAGAGGGTGCTCAACCAGATTCCAAACACCACCAGGAACGCAATGACGGGGTGATTGACTGGCGCATAGGAGGCATCAACTTCAACACGCACTCGATACAGCGCGGTGACCGCCAGGGTTGCCAGGGTCAAATCAAGCGAAATTGCACGCCTTTGATAAGTATTCACTGCTGACTCCTGAAGGTACGATGCTGGTTAAAATTACCAAACCTGAGTTTAGGCTATGAATTTGGATGAATGTTTCTAAGTGACTACGATTAAACAGGTTACATTTCCTCGAAACATTTTTCAAGTTGCTGTCACGGCAAAACTGCAGTGAATTAACAACTTTGAAGCGTGGAGCGACTCGAATTAGGCAAAGGTAGTGTTAAGTGGAACTCAGGCAATGGATTCAAATCATGCGCAAGCGTTGGCGCCCAATTGCGATTTCTACTGGAATTATGCTCGTCTTGGCTGTGGCGGTGACTCTTTTGTCCACCAAATCATATACTTCTGAGGCGCGACTCTTTGTTGCGACTACCAGCCAAACATCGAACGCGACTGCGTTCTCTGACGCGCAGTTTTCAAGTCAGCGTATGGCGACCTACACTCAGTTGGCTCGCACTCCAGAAGTTCTTGACCCAGCCTCCAAAGCGCTTGGCTTTAAAATCGACAAGCATTCAGTCACTGCGACGAGCCCACTCAATACCGTCATTATCAACATTGATGCGAACGATACGAGTCCTACCCGTGCTGCTTACACTGCCAACGCGGTGGGCACGCAGTTAGCAAAAGTTATTCAAGCTCTGGAAACACCTGTAGGCGCTCTTGCAACGACAACGGTTAAGGCCACGGTAGTTGAGCGTGCGATGCCACCATTGACTCCAAGCTCACCCCGAAAGAAGCTAAACATAGCTCTGGGGTTACTCTTGGGTCTCGGCTTGGGCGTCGCAGTGGCTCTGACCGTTGAAACGCTAGACAATACGGTCAAGAGTGTCGATGACGTTTTTGCCGATACAGGCATGAACCCCATTGGTGTCATCGGTTATGACGAGCAGGCAGCCACTCAGCCTGTACTTTCTCTAAGTGGTCGAAGTGCTCGATCTGAAGCGTTCCGTAACATTAGAACTAACCTCCAGTTTGTCGACGTTGACAATCCACCACGGGTATTTGTTGTCACAAGTTCGTTGCCGGGTGAGGGTAAGTCCACAACGACACTGAACTTAGCCATTGCCTTCGCGCAAGCTGGACATAAGGTCGCACTCGTCGAAGGCGATTTGCGCAAGCCTCGTCTGGATCAGTATCTCGGCATCGATGGCACTGTTGGTTTGACAAACGTCCTAGCAGGTCAAGTCAAGCTCGAGGATGCCTTTGTTTCATGGAACCGTGGCCTTCTTCAGGTTTTGCCATCTGGTCCGATTCCACCAAATCCGAGTGAACTTCTCGGCAGTGAAAATATGGCCAATCTGCTTGCGACATTGCGTAAAGATTTTGATTACGTCCTCATCGATGGAACTCCACTCCTTCTGGTGGCTGACTCTGCTGCTCTTGCACGTCAAACTGATGGAGCTCTCCTTCTCGCTCGCTTCGGCAAGACCACTCATGAGCAATTGAGACGAGCTGCTGAAACTTTGACAAGCGTTGGCGCGCATCTGCTTGGCCCGGTTGTTAACTTCCTACCATTTGAAGCCGGCGGCTACGGCTATGGTTACGGTTACGGCTATGGTTATGGTTACGGCTACGGCTACGGCTACGGCTACGGTGACAAGAACGTAGTTCCAGTTGATCTCACAGGCGAGAGTCGAACTGAGGAGACACTCGCCATTGCAGGTTCAGCCGAGTCTGCTGAAGCTAAGCAGCCAGCTAGCAAACCAACTAAATCGACTAAGGCATAAGTTTTCACAATAAAGCGCTACTGATGGTGAATGTCCACCGTCAGTAGCGCTTTGTCATTGCCACCACGTATGCTAATCGAACAAATGTTCGAAAGGCTTCACAATGTCCCGGCGGTACGGTCCCAATAAACATTCCAGAATCACTGTGTCCTTGCACGATGATGTGCCTACTGAGTTTGCCTGGCAAGGCAAGACTTATGGCATCGCGAATGTCATGACCACATGGGTTGAAATTGCACCTTGGTGGATTGCCAGCGCATTGGAAAAACATGTCTGGCGTGTTGAAGCACGACGTTTGGGACATGTCGGTGTCTATGAATTAACCTGTCTGGCCAGTCAATGGTTTGTCACCCGAGTATTCGACTAACCATGGGCGTTCAACCCTTTGTGCATTTGCACACAGCCTCGGCGCTATCGATGCAGTACGGCACTGCCACACCTGCAGCACTCGTTACTCGGGCAGCGGAACATGGTCAGCATGCGCTGGCACTAACTGATCGTGACACTGTTGCTGGAGCCATCAGTTTTGTGCATGCCTGTCAGTCCGCAGGCATTGCACCCATTCTTGGGGCCGATGTTTCGCTCTCACCGTCAGGCGCATATCGAGTAACTGCATTGGCGCACGATGCGACAAGTTGGGCGGGACTCTGCGCGGTACTTACTCGTGGTCATGTTGCATCTGACAGTGCGAGTACTGAGCCACATATTGAGCTGCGCGAGTTTGCGCAGTTAGCTGGAACGTCTAACCTCATGGTGTTACTCGGCCCACAGTCACATTTAGCGCAGTTTGTTCACGCTCGACGGTTTACCCAAGCAGATGAATATCTTCGAATGTGGCATGAACATGGCGTGAAAGTTTTTATTGAGATTGTCACGCATCAGAAGTCACCTGAAGTGTCTTTGGCATCTGACGCATTTGCTGCTCGTATGTTGAGTTGGGCTATTGAACATCGCACCCCGGCAGTATTGACAAATGCGGTTCGCTATCTGCGGCCACAGGAATCGCGAGTAGCAGATGTATTAGATGCAGCACGAACACACAAACGATTGACTGCCATGGATAAAGGTCAATTAACGAATCAAGCATTCTTAGCATCGTCACAACATATGTGGCAGATCGCTCAGCGAATTGGATCGGCTGTGGGGGATTCGCGCGATGTTGCTGCGATGCTCTGGAACCACACAATTGCCTTAGGTCAGCAATGTGTAATCGAACCGAAGACCGACTTAGGGCTTGGCAATGTGTATGTACCTGAACTTTCAATGTTGTTGCCTGATGAGGCCCGTTCGGCTCAGCAGGTGTTGCAACAGCGATGCCAAGATGCTGTAGAACAGTATGTTCACAACAATCCAAGCAGCAGTCTCGTTGCACTCGAGCGTATGTCTGATGAACTCAACGTTATTAGTGACATGGGTTTTGCCGGCTATGTCCTGACGGTGGCCGAAGTGGTCAACATGGTGCGAGATATGGGTATTAGAGTCGCTGCGCGTGGTTCAGGTGCTGGCAGTTTTCTGTGTTATCTGCTGGGTATCTCGGGGGTTGATCCCATTGCACACAATCTCTTAATGGAACGTTTTGTATCGCGGCTAAGGCCTGGGTTGCCTGACATCGATATTGATGTGGAATCCGATCGACGACTTGAAATCTATGACGCCATCTTTGCCAAATTTGGTAACGAACGCACAGCATGTGTGTCAATGCGCGAGACATATAGAGTGCGGCATGCCATTCGTGACGTGGGTGCAGCTTTTGGTTACCCAGTCAGCGAAATTGATACCTTTGCTAAGACAATGCCTCGAGTGAGTGCTCGTCATGTGCGCAGTGTGCTGGCCGAGATGTCCTCATCTCGCTCGAATGGTTTTGGCATATTGGCTGCTCGGGGTGACCTTGACCAGTTCCTTGACATTGTTGAAGCACTCGATGGTTTGCCTCGCCATATGGCTCTACATCCTTGTGGCATCGTGCTTTCTGATGCCACATTGCTCCAGCGAACTGCTGTGCAATCCAGTGGTCAGGGTTATCCAATGACCCAGTTCGATAAAGATGATGTGGAACATATGGGGCTACTCAAGCTTGATGTGTTAGGTGTACGCATGCAATCTGCCTTAGCGTATGCAGTCGCACAGATTCAGACGGCGGATTCAAATCTCCAAGGTCTCGGCGATTCAACATTGCTGGACATCAATGCCATACCACTTGATGACCCAGCAACTTTTGACTTGATTGCCAGCACGCATACTCTGGGCTGTTTCCAGATTGAATCGCCGGGTCAACGTGAACTCGTGGGTAAGTTTGCACCCGAAACATTCAACGACTTAATTGTGGATATTTCGCTGTTTCGTCCAGGTCCGATGAAGAGCGACATGATTACGCCGTTCTTGCAGGCCAGGCAGGGCTGGACTTTTGCCCAGTATGTGCATCCTGATCTGAAACCAATCTTGGCTGAAACTTCTGGTGTTGTAGTTTTTCATGAGCAAGTTATTCGCATATTCGCGCTCATGACTGGGTGTTCGTTAGAGCGCGGAGACTTACTGCGCCGAAAGCTGGGTGATGCGAGTCAAGGCATCATCATTCAAGACTGGTTTTGTGAAGAGGCACGTAAGCGGGGCTACACCCGCGAAGTCATTGACCATATTTGGGAGATTCTGCAAGCGTTTGCATCCTTTGGTTTCTGTAAAGCTCATGCTGCAGCTTTTGCATTGCCTACTTATCAATCAGCATGGCTGAAGGCGCATCACCCAGCCGAATTTATAGCCGCAGTACTCACGCATGATCCTGGCATGTACCCCAAACGGTCGATGGTTGCTGAAGCTCGGCGCAGTGGCATCGAATTGTTAGGTTTAAATGTGAATGAGTCACAGCCGACCTATGTTGTTGAACACTTGCCATGCGCCACACTTCAGACGAGCAAGAGCCTTGTTGAGTTTGATGTTCTTGGTCAGCATCATGTTGGAGGGTGTGCCGATGCTCCATCGTCTCCAAAGCGCAGGCTGGGGATTCGGATTGCACTTGCTGATGTTAAAGGTATTGACGCACGTGAGATTGAGAACATTGTGCGCAATAGACCGTATGGATCATTCAAAGACTTCATTGACCGAGCACATATCTCGCGTGCAACAACTGAGCGCATCATGTGGGCTGGCGGGTTTGACAGTTTGCACGCGCATCAGGTTTCTAGACGCGAGTTGTATTTTTACCTCAATGAGCTTTATGACAATGGTCTATCGGGGCAATCATTGCGCAGTCAACTCAAGCGCCGATTAGATACCAGAGAGCAGATTTCTTTTGATGTTGTCGGAAATGCATGGCAACCAGAAAGTTTGGGCTTGCCAAGGCTATCGCTTCAAGAAATCGTGAATCACGAGATGGAAGTGCTCGGCATGGATATCAGCACACATGTAGTGAGTATCTATCAACCGATGCTTGACGATTTGGAAGTCACGCCAGCAAGTCGGTTGCTGAATGTGCGTACTAAGAAGCCAATCTTGGTTGCCGGCATTCGAATTGCTACCCAGAGTCCACCAACTCGCTCAGGTAAACGTGTCATCTTTGTGTCACTCGATGACCCCTCAGGCATTTCTGATTTAGCCTTTTTTGATCGTGCTCAACAAGTCAATCCACAAGCCTTGTTTAACTCGCACATGTTGTTAGCGGCGGGTGTTGTGCGCAGAACTGGGCCAAGGGGAGTATCAATTAGTGCAACAGGCTGCTGGGACCTTGAACAACTATATGGCGCTTGGCAAATCGGTGGTCGCCAAGCGTTGCTCGAGTTAATGGATGTAAAGGATGAATCGGTTGCCTAGAGCGTGACACTTAACAGTGCCTAACCCTTCCTTCAGCATTATGTATGCAAACGAAGAGCACTGAGACCTGCCTATCACCAATTGACACAGATTTCTCCTAAGGAAAGTTCCAAATACACCAGCGCCAAAAGCATACTTAACTCAGCCGGTCTGAGAACTTATGGTTGCTAAAAATGACCCAGCACCCACTCGCATCCCTCTGAGAGCGGAAGTGGTCGTGTGCTAGCCTATTGGCAGACTGAAGATTGAAACTCGATGCGAATTGGTGCACAACATGAACCGCTTATTCAAAGCAGTGCTGGCTTCCCTACTTACTCTGACAACTTTCAGTGCTCCTGCCCACGCGGCCACGGTCACACTCAATGGAGCAGTAACTGCGGCTAAGGACGTCAGTCTTGTTGGAACTACTGTCCAGTTGGAGGCATACGATGCCGATGCTGACACGTATTCTGTGGTGGCCACTGCTACAGCTACTCCATCTCCGGCGCCAACATCGACCAGAGCGCCATATTCCTTTGCAAATGTGGCAGATGGAATCTATCGAGTTCGACACGTCTTGATTGCAACTGAAGTTCCGACATCCCGTTTTGGCTTTACAGAATCACCCAAATTTACGGTTGAGAATGGGAAAATTTCTGTTGATGGGAAGGCTTCTGCAAATATCCCAGACCTCAAGATGAACATGATGGGCAAGTATTATGTCAAGGCGACCGACGCAATTGGCGGAGACATAGTCCCTAACGTAATCTTCACTATTTCGGGAGACTTCGAAGGTCAGCCCGCCACATTTCAGTCATTCACTGCTGCGAACCAGCAAGGCACCGCAGTCTTGCCCATACCAAGTGCTGGTACTTACTCAGTCAACGTAATCGATCCAAGTGGAATGCACGTGAATTTCACTTCGCGGCCCGACGAATATGCCGCTGGCTTCAACAATGCACTCAGTGTGGATGAACTTTCACTCACTCCAGCTGGAAAACTCTCGATTACGATTACCACGAATGGCGGCAAAGACGTGGTTGGGGGTGGTGTTGCCAGAATCTACCAGTCAGATAATTTGGTTGATTCGGCGGTAGCTGATAAGTCTGGGGTCGCGAAGTTTTCAGGCTTAGCTGAAGGGGACTATGTCCTCTACGCAGGCGGTCCAGATGGGAGTCTTCTTAAGGATTCCGCTGGAATCAATGTCAAAATTTCTGCGGGCGATGAAAAAGAACTATCAGTCAAGCTCATCAATGGTTTGACAATTTCTGGTGTGGTGAGCGCGGGAGCGAGTCCAGTCGATAAGGTTCGAATCGATGTTAAGAAACTAGACGAAGACGGAAATGAAATTGATATGTCTCCGGCTCAGTCTGATAAGGACGGTAGCTTCACGACCAATGGAATGAGCGCCGGCACCTACAACCTGTATTTTTATGATGAGTCCAGTGCGCGCAAAGATTATCACCTAACAGGATCTGCTCTTGGAATTGTTGTCGGTGACAGTAATGTGACGGGGGTGAACGCGTCTCTGCCAGCAGCATCAGTGATAGCGGGAACTGTCAAGAACCAAGCGGGTAAGGCAGTGAGAGATGTCACTGTCCAACTTACGAGCACCTTCGGTGAAAACATCAAGGCTGTACAGACGGATGACAATGGCCAATATCAGATTCCACAAATTGAGGCCGGTCAGTACGAGCTTTCGTACACCAGTGCCGAATATCGCACAGCATTCAGCGGTAAATTTGATACGGTCGCGGATAAACTCACGAATCAGGATTCCGTATTGTCAGCTGCATGTGGAGTTTCTGGAAAAGTTGTTGCGGCAAAAGGTGGAGCAGTAGCTGGCCTTAAGGTTTCAATTTATGCAAGTTCAGGTTCAGGACAGATTCCAGTTGATACTGTCCTGACTCAAGACGATGGAACTTACGCATTTGATGGACTCAAAGAAGACACCTATCGAATCAAGTACGACGGTACTTCTGCTTCGCCAGTGCTCAATGTCTTTTGGCAAGGACTCAAAAATGCCCCAAGCAATCCTCTGACGTTCGAGCAAGCTGCTGACATCCAGACTCATCCTAAGCAAGTCACTTCTGCGGTGAATCCAGTTCCTGCAGAGGCTTGGAAAATGTTCTCGGGTACGCTGCTGAATGGTGAAGTTCCCCTGGCAAATTCGACGGTAGTTTTGCACAATATCGACAATTCAGATGTTTTCTCTGGTGATGGAGATGACGGTGGAGGGTTCAGCGTTGCCGCCCCAAACGGTAAGTATCGGGCAGAGCTGCTCGTTGATGGTTTTGCCAAGGGCTTTATTGGCGAAGTTGATGGTGATCCTAGTCTAGTTAGGCTTTACGGCTCTGCCACAGTGATTAACTTCTCAGCCGATGGGGTTAAGTTTGAAAATGACTGGTCGACTAAGGACTGGCAAGTTGATATTTCTGGAACTGGTGGCACTGTTGTTGTAAAGGTCTTGAATGAAGACAAAGAGTCAGTGGATACCGGCGTGCTCGTCGCATACAACATGCAAGGCGTGGCCATTGGTACATCTTCACAGCCAAATGATGACGGCAATTTTGCCATCACGGCTTTGCGTGGCAACTACTACTTTAGTTTTGAAGCACCTGGTGACTATGGAAAGCGCTACTTAGGCGACACCGTCAGCTTGGCAGACACCAATACTGCCAGCGTGACTGTGGCAAATGGAAAGTCGTACACCAAGACCATTAACGTCGTTGCGCTGCCAGTTGTCACACTGAAGGTGTTCGCTGACACTGCAAGTGATGCTGCACCATATCAAGGTGAAGCCTCTGTAGAGGTCTACACGATTCAGAATGGCAAGTATGTTTTATCGGAGGATCTGTCTACAGCACTTTCTGACGGTGTAGGCAAGATTGGATTGGCAAGAGGAGGCTCGTACCGGATCCGAGTCGTTCCAGATGATCTGTCGTTAACGCCAATCTGGTACGGAAGTGAGCCAACTGCTGAGACTGCCGAAGGCGCTTCCAGCCTCGAGATTCCCGCCACAGGAAAAATGCCAACTTTGGACAAGGTCGTTTTGAACGTGAAGGCCAGCTTCGTTTCTGGCAAGACCACTGACTTGCTAGCAAAACCTATTCAAAACACTGAAGTCCAACTCATCAGTTCTGCCGGCGATGTTCTCCAAACCGTGCTATCCCGCGAAGATGGCGTTTACAACCTATATCGCATCAATCCCGGAACTTACTCACTCCAATTCACAGCCGAGAAGTACCGTGTCGTACTCATGCGAAATCTAGTTCTTGAAGCGGGACAAATCTATCCAGTTAATCAATCGCTGAAATCTGCTTCCGGTATCACTGGCAAAATGCTCGGTTCCAACGGGTTACCTGTGGTAGGCGCAACCGTAGAACTTTACAGTGCTTCTGGAAGCGGTCTCACTGCAATTCAGAGTGTCGCAACGCAGGATGATGGTTACTACAACCTCATAGGCTTGAGCGCAGGTACCTACAAGATTAAGTTTGATGGAACTACTGCGGAAGTTCCTACGCCGGCATTCTGGTACGGCTCGACAGCGAATGAGCAATCATTCGCGACTGCAAGTGAGGTTGTTACTACACTCAGCAACTTGACCACGGGAATTAACCCGAAACCTGGCGCGACTTTGACATTATTCAATGCCACGGTTCTGGCTGGTGAAGTCCCGATTGATGGAGCGCAGTTCACGCTGGTTTCAAGCAGTGGCTTTAGCCAGAGTGCAATCTCCAATGCAAACGGTCTCATTCGAGTTTCTGTGCCCGACGGTGACTATCAGGTTCTAGTCGAAGCGAAGGGTTATCCAACAGGATACGTATCGTCCACACCAACAGGTGCGGTGCTTGACAGTATCCCTAGCCATGCCACGATTTTGCACGTGGCACAGGGAATTGCGCACTTTGATTCAGATCTTGATCTGATAGCTACACCTCTCGACCTCATCTCTGTCGGCGGAAGTCTCAAGGTGCAGATCTTAGACGGCGATACAACCGTGTCTGAGGGTCTTGTCAAACTCTATAACCGTGCCGGAGAAGTTGTTGCAACGGACGATCAGGCTGTTTCAGGTACTTTCCAGTTGCGCGGCTTAACGGGTGACTTCTTCGTTAGCTACGAACAGGCTGGTGTGTATGGTGCCCACTTCTTGGGTGGAACAAAATCGCTAACCGACCCAGCAAACATCCTTGTGAGAGTGCGCGAAAAGGTGGAGTCAACCGCCACCATTGCGGTAACGCCGCTGCCTTTGTTTACGGTGAAAGTGACATCAGGGCTGGACACGTACACAGATTTGGCTTTCGTCAATGTGTATCAGTTCGTCGATGACGCTTGGACCTTGCAGCCTGTTCTGAGCGGAAAAACCCGTACTGGGACGTATCAGTTTGCCGCCGAGCCAGGCGTGTCATACCGCGTTCAAGTCGTACCTTCTGATGCTCACGCGTCGAGTGCGTGGTTAGGTAGTCCGAATGCGCTTTCTGTTGAGCAAGCAACTTCGTACACTATGCCTTTGGTCGGGGCACCTCCAAAGTTGCCAACAGCTAATCTCACGCCAGCCACTCGAGTCACGGTGCCGGTGAAGAATGGTCGACCGGCTGCATTGGAAAATGTCACAGCTCATCTTGAAGTCACGATTGATGGAAAGTTTGTTGAGTTTGCGCGACAGACTATTCCTGTTCTGGAATCTGACTCGACTGACCAATTTGTTTTCCCAAGCGTTCCCTCAGGGATGTTCCCAATTCGAGTCACGGTGGGCAGTAGTCAGACCGCTGAAGAACAATGGACGTCGACTGTGCTCAGCGCTGATCTGACCACGAGCCTATTTGTATTGACTAAGGCGGCTGTTCCAGCGACGGTAACGGGCCGAGTCGTTTACACCGATAATCAGGCCGTACCGACAGCGGTATCCTTAGTGACCGACAACGGTGACACATATGCGACTGTAAACAATGACGGCTTCGGCGGAGTTTACACATTTACGAATGTCCCGCTTGGCGTACATTTCAGAGTAGTTCCAATTGTGGGTTCTGGATTTGCTACTTCCGATGGTGTGACGGACTTCACCGCACGTAGTGGTCAAACCATTTCGGTTAACTTCACGGGGCACTACGCTGTTTCGCTTAGTGGACGAGTACTAGATCCAAAGGGAGCGCCTCGTGCTGATGCACTGGTAACTCTCTATCGCCTGACTCGTTCTGCGCTAAATGTGAAGACGGATAAAAAGTACTCCGTTTACTCGGATGCTCAAGGCAGGTGGTCATTTGACGGCACATCTGCGAACGCAGAGGTTGGCAAGTACGCACTTCTGGTAAACGGTCTTGACATTAAGACGACCCCAAGATACTTCGCAAACGCGCAATGCGTGGACGATACAGTAAATGACAGTGATCTTCTCAAATGTGGTGCAACAAAACCGTGGGCCGCTGCTTTGCTGTCAACGGATAGCACAACAAGAAGCATCATGAATATCACCATGGTGCTTGGTGGCCCCGATGAAGTTGCACCAGGTAAGGTGAAGATTGTCAAATCTGCGATACTCACGACAACTGGTGACCCAGTTTGGCAGTGGTCAGGCATGGATGACTTTGACGGCAAAGCCTTACGATCGCAGATCGTGATTGCAACTGCGGTTAACGGCGGCCCAATGTCCAAATGGTCCAGACCAATCGATGTGTACAACACCACGTACACCCTGGATGGTACACCTGGGACAACCTACTGCCTGTCAGTACGCATGATTGATAAGTCAGGAAATGCGTCAGGTTTCATAGCTGCTAGCTGCAAGACAGTGGCGACGGATGACACTGCATTAAAGCCGGCAAAGGCGACTTCTTGGACACGCAGTGCTGTGAAGAATGCCTACGCTGGCAAGGTCACGGCAGCGAAGAAGAATGTTAAAGTCGCTGTCCTTAACGTGGTCAAGCCTTCGGCAGGCACCGCGCTATGTGTCTACTACATCACTGGCGCCAAGTTCGGAAACTTCCAAGTATTGGTTGACGGTAAGAAACTTGGAAAGCCGGTTTCAACTAAGGGTCCAGCCGGCGCTTCGAAGTCAATCTGTTACTCAGCCAAGATAACCGCTAAGTCCAAAATTTCAATTGTTGTTCCGGATTCCGGTAATGGTGTGCAAATTGATGGTTACGCAATCGCACCAG
>Ga0209084_1000868_pt1 | contig 27356 bp, 27 predicted proteins | sample C_130820_MF_Meta_FD_187309 | JGI IMG/M metagenome (GOLD analysis project Ga0209084, IMG submission 187309) | Freshwater microbial communities from Lake Croche, Canada to study carbon cycling - C_130820_MF_MetaG (SPAdes) (version 2) | ecosystem: Environmental > Aquatic > Freshwater > Lake...
AGGATAGATATGATATTTGAATCCTTAATGCGTTCAAACAAAATCTTCTTAGAAATCGGAACCCTAATCAATTCATCAATTTTTCTAGCTAGCGGTCTTGCCCCCATCTTGCTATCATAGCCCTTAGCTGCCAAATATTCTATGACTGGTTCACTAAGATTAAGAGTAATGTTGTGCTTGTCTAATAAAGCTTTCTTGATATCTTCAGCAAACTTAATAACAATCTTCTTTATAGAGAGTGTGTCAAGTTTCTTGAACTTGCAAATCATATCTAAGCGGTTTCTAAACTCAGGCTTAAAGAAGTCCTTAAGCGCCTTATCATCTTCTCCGGTCTTTTCCATAGCACCAAAGCCAATATTGTTGCGCTCACTATCAGCACTACCCAAATTACTAGTTAGGATGATGATGCAATTCTTGCAACTAACTTCCTTGCCATTAGAACCTGTAATACGACCTTCATCTAACATCTGTAAGAAGATGTTAAAGATATCTGGATGAGCTTTTTCCACCTCATCAAACAACATTACAGCGTGAGGATTCTTACTTAGATCGGACACCAGTCGGCCACCTTGAACTTGTGAGTCGCCAAAGCCAACATATCCCGGAGGAGGACCAATTAATGACGATACTGAGTGCTTTTCACTATACTCACTCATATCATACTTGAGTAAGGGCATATCTAAATTCTTGCTTAACAACTTAACAAGTTCAGTCTTACCTGTGCCGGTTGGTCCTAAGAATAAGAAACTTGCTGTGGGTTTAGTTTCATTTCCAATTCCAGCAAACGAAACATATACACGCTCAAGTACCTTCTCTACAGTTTCATCTTGACCATAAAGCTTGCTCTTGATATTAACATCAAGATTACTGATCTTATTAAGATTGTCACCTGCTAATTTGTCAGCAGGAACTCCTGTGTACTTTTCAATTTGATCATAAATCAACTTCTTGTCAATAACAGCATCTTTATTACCAAGAACCTTTTGTTTGGCGCATGCCGCATCTAATAAATCAATAGACTTATCAGGGTTCTTTTTATCATGAATGTATCTGCTTGCGCCGTCGACGGCAGCCTTAATAGCTTCCTCTGTAATAGCGACACCATGAAAATCATTAAGACGAGAAGATATACCGCTAAGAATTCTAACCGTCGTTTCCGGTGAAGGCTCATCAATGCTGATCTTAAAGAACCTACGCATAAGCGCACGATCTTTTTCAAAGCTTTCATAGAACTCTTCCCAAGTTGTAGAAGCAATTACCTTTAAATCACCCTTAGTGATAGCAGGCTTCAGCATATTGGCAAAGTCAACTGCGCCGCTGTTACCAGCATTGCCAGCACCCTTCATAGTATGGGCTTCATCGATAAAGAGAATAGCATTTTTCTTAGTTCGCAACGCCTCTAGTACATGCTTTACCTTTTCTTCAAAGTCACCGCGATATCTAGAGCCAGCAAGTAATGAACCCACTTCTAACGAATATAATTCATATCCTTTTAAAAAGTCAGGTACTTCATCCTTAACAATAGCAAGCGCAATACCTTCAGCGATAGCAGTCTTACCAACACCGGGATCACCAACCATCAACACATTGGACTTGAATCGTTTTGCTAGCACATTGATAATATCGTCAATTTCTTGAATTCGACCAATAACTGGTTCAATCTTATCTTGTCTAGCCAATACAGTTAGATTAGTAGTATATTCTTGCAAAATTTCATCAGCTTGGGTATCAGTTAGGTTAGTAGCATAGTCACCGCCCTTATAAGTTTTCTGCCAATGCTGTACGAACTCCATTTTGTTAACGCCGTATTTCAACAAATAGTAATGAGCGTGGCTGTTACCCTCAGCACAAATGCTTAGGTAAAGATCAATAGTTAGTACTTGTTTCCGACCGGTAAACAGAACCTGCGTTACCGAACGGTTCATTACTCGTTCTAGCGTATTAGTTTTCTTAGGCTGCGTGTTTGGTTCTTTAGCTTCAATTGAATGTAGAGCATTAAGATAGTGTGTCATTTCCCCAATCATTGCATCAGTTTCAACACCAAAAGATGTTAGACTCTTTTTAAAAGGAGAGAATGAGACTAATGCCAAACACAAGTGTTCTACTGTTACATACTGATGGTTTCTCTCCTTTGCAAGAGCAATGGACTGTTCAATGATGTTTTCAATTTCTGGGCTAGTCTGCATGTTTATCCTTATACACTTATTTATTTCTCAAATGTTCAATACTATCTATTATAGATTTATCTATAATATCAGGAATAATAGCGTTAAGCAAGATTATCTGGTCTCCGTACTGATTAGAATTAAGTATGGGCATACCTTGCCCTGCTAATTTTAATTGATGGAATGGTTGTGTTTTGGGTTTGACAGTAACTTGCAATTTTTTACCCGAAATAGTAGTAAAATCAAAGCTAGTCCCAACAATCAAATCTAGTACTGATATGGTGTGAGTGCATACCAAGTTGTGATCTTGTCTATCAAATTTCAAATCAGGCATCACTACAAATTCTACCATTAATATACCATTCTCAATGATATTCTCATATCTAATTTGGTTGCCAGTATGAACACCCTTAGGTATGTCCAAAGTAATAATATTAGTTCCGGTATTAGTTTGCACTTTAAGCATTTGTTGTGAGCCATTGAATGCATCTAAAAGTGATACGTTGACCCTAGTTCTAAAAACTTGCTTTTGATTACCTCGCTGGCCTGGTCCAAACGGACTATTTTGCCCAAATACCTGAGCAAAAATATCACTTACATCTACACCGTTTGTTGAGAAGGCAAACCCGTGAGGTCCACGATTCATACCTCCCATACCCGGAGGCGGAGGATTGTCGTACTGCTGCCGTTTTTGTGGGTCACTTAGTGTTTCATAAGCAGTTTGCAATTCTTGAAATTTAGCAGTCTCACCGCCCTTGTCGGGATGATGCTGGCTAGCCAGCTTACGATATGCTTTTTTTATTTCTTCGGGCGTAGCTGTCTTGGCTATCCCTAATGTCGAATAATAATCCATGCGCTATTATAACAAAGAATTGTTGATATGTCAAATTAAGGCGGACGAGTTCCAGATGCAGAGGATATAGTTGTATTATCATAAGAATTATCTGTTTTATTAACCGATACAAATTTCTCCGACGCGGTAAATCCCAAACCTGCAACTACAATATACATTAAGGAATTATACATATTAGCATCTACTGCTAGTTTAAAAAACATATTACCAATAAATCCTACAGCACATAGGGTAAAGGATAATAAGGTAATAACTCTTTTTGAGGATAACGATTTATTATGCCCATCTTGTAGCATAGACCTTAATATTTTTCGCATATTAAATCCTCGCTAATGCTTTTAGATTCCTAATATACTCATCATCTTCATATAGCTTTTTTGTAGGAAGATTTGCTCTAGTTCGATATTCGTTTAACTCTTTTTCTTTTTCTACTTTTTCTCTATACTCATGAGGCGAAAGTGTCATTACTTGCTTTAATACTTCTGGATCGGCATCGTACTCCTCATCATTAATTTCTACCGTCCAGTCTTTTAATTTAAGATCAGTTAGCGTATATAAATCTTCTAATATTTCGCAAATCCTGTCAGGAGTAGAGGTTCTGCGATTTGTTTCAGCAAACACTAGCCACTTGCCTGGCTCAATTTCGCCTTGACTTACACTAGCATCTAGTATCCAATCATACCCAACTTCTAACCACTGTACTAAATCTTGTGCTGCCGCTTTAGAATGTACTACAAATGCAATAGTAACTACATTCGCATCTTTGCCCATCTTAGCAGCATACTCATCTACTGTGATAGTATCTTCTATTTGATCTACAAAGTCCCGGTAATCTAATCCTTCATTAATTTTTCTAGTCATAGATTACAATCCTGTTGCTGCGGCTGTTCCAGCTGGCATTGATCCGGCTGGACCAGGACCAAATGAGCCTGTCTGTTGACTATTATTACCGTGCATATGTTCTTTATCAAGATCCTCATCATATGCATCCTGAATATCTGCTAAATCAATAGTTTGACCTGCCAAATCGATAGAACCTTCCTTAATATCATCCATTAAGTCCAGTGGCACTGTGATCTTAACAAACCAAATCTTTCGTTGCTTCATTCTAGGATACTTAGTACCCGGAACAAAGTCATCATAATTAGTAATTTCGACAGGGACCTTGATATCCGATTTAGCAAATTCTACTTTGCAACCTAACGCAAGTAATCGTTTTGCTCCGCGCGGATCTGGCATTAGCTTATAAGGCCACATAAACACACAAGTAACATCATAGCGACCTAAATTTGGTCCTTGAACTAGTTCACCTGATAACCAGTTATTATAGGCATATAAATCAGCGTCATCTAGTACCCGTTCAAAGTCCAGCAAAATGGACATAGATCCATCGCTTGTATAAATTCCCTTTACGGTACTAATTATACTAACGTAGTCTACGCTGTTAAACCAATCATCTGCGACTTTATGAACCATACTAGTATTTATCTCTTTAAGTTTTTGCGACGGAATACTCTATCGGCTAACAGTATATTTATCTAACATTTGGAATACATCAGTACTCAATTATTACACAATCTTATCTACTTAAATACTTGTGCCGATAGATTAAAAGGAGACTAAATTGAGCAAAAGAAAAACCGGAGCCTTACGAAAAGAACAAAACAACAAGAAAATGCAAAAAGTTACAACATACTACGGTAATGAAAGCAATAACACAATAGACTTTAATCAAGTTCATAGAGTTAAAAAGCCGATAGAACTCGTCCCTCAATCAGTAAACCAAGAAAATTATATACTAAATCTTATGGATGATTCCAAAGATATAGTAGTAGTGTATGGTCCTGCGGGATCGGGTAAAACTTACTTAGGTATGCTTGCTGCACTAAAATCACTCAGACAAGGAGATTGTAAAAAGATTATTTTGACTAGACCGGCGGTAGCAGTAGACGATGAAAAACATGGATTTTTACCAGGTGATCTTAATAGTAAGATGGAACCTTGGGTAAGACCGTTGCTAGATATTCTTAAAGAATACTATTCTATGAAAGAAGTCGAATACATGCTCAAAGAGCAGATAATAGAAATTACTCCACTGGCGTTTTGCAGGGGTAGAAACTTTAAAAATAGCTGGGTAATCTTAGACGAGGCTCAAAACGCCACACCATCACAAATTAAAATGCTAATGACTAGAATTGGAATTGGCAGTAAAATTGTGATCACCGGTGACGTAGAGCAGACCGACCGTAGAACCAAAGATAATGGCTTACTAGATTTGACTTATCGCTTGACAGAAAATCCTGTAGGCGAAATCGGCTTAAGTAAATTTGAAGTAAGAGACATTAGACGCCATAGAATCATTGAAAAGGTATTGAAACTTTACGACTAAGGCTTCAGATCGTCTTTAGCTTTTAGTGAGATAGGGGCTTCCCTCTCTAATTGAGTAATTAGAGGGGGGTAGACTCCCTTATAATATTCATTTAATTTGTCAAAGTCGGTGTCAATTTTTTTGCCTTCAATGTTGCACTTTTCAACTTTTTTAAGTGCATAATCTACAATGATGTTACAGGTAGATACATCGGCAGGCTTGACTCGCTTGGCTATTCTGACTTCTTCATCAATTTGTCCACCGGGCTTTCTAAAAAATGTAATCAATAAGTATCGGATAATATTCTCCTTTATAAAGTAGTAAGTTCAACTAGCAACGCTGCTAGGGCTATTTCAGGAATACCAACTAATGGAAGATTTGCTAGACCATTCCTGATATAAATGATCGCTGCATCTCGCTTTTGATTTGTATCACCCCACAGGTCTAGATTATCATATGTCCATTTGCAAACATCTTCAATCCTAGTAGGATACAACGAGATATACTGCATCAACTGCTTTCTACCGTCAGCTATATTACCGTTCTTGAATAGATCAGTAGCTTGGATTAATAGATCATCTTCACTTTGACCTTCTTTAGCGATAGGCACTAGCTTGCCAGAAGTACTAGCCTGTTGTAACCTATTTAAACATTTTCTAAGATCAGGATACGTAGCACGAACATATGTGTCAAGTACATCCAAATCAAAATCAACATTTTCAGTTGCAAGAACCGTTGCCGCTCTAGCAGTAAAATCTACATGATCAGTCTTTGTGATATGAAATTCATGGCAGCGAGACTTAAGTGCTGGAATAATCTTATGCTGATAATTGCAAGTTAGAATGTAACGCACAGTAGAATGATACGCTTCCATATCATTTCTAAGTGCGGCTTGCGATGGCTGAGTTAAATAATCAGCCTCATCTAATAGAACAACTTTAAACTTGCCAAACGGTATAGTCTGCACAAAGCTGTTGATCTTAGTTCTTAGATTTTCAATACCATTCTCACGACTAGCGTTGATCTCTAGGAGATCCCACTCTTCAATCGATAGTTCATTAATCAATACTTTGGCTAGAGTAGTTTTGCCAGTACCGGGATCACCAGATAATAACAAATGAGGAATGGTTTCATTCTTGATCCACCCTTCGACTGTTTCTCGCTGTGTTTGATCTACAAAAACATATTCGTTAACGGTCTTAGGGCGGTACGCTTCAACCCAAAGTTTATTACTAAGATTCATTAAATTACCTTATCGCTCATTGTTTCATCAAAAACAGGTTCATCACTAGTAGCTAAAATGTCTTTTGGATCAACTTTACGAATAATTTTTTCGCCAGTTTCATCTTCAACAAGCAAGCCTCTAGTCCATCTACCATGAGATACTAACACGTATTCGCCTACTTTGATATGTGTTTGGGCAGGTCCAACCGCATAGACTTTAGCCCAGCGAGGTCTAATACCCGAACTCTTCATATCATCATATGGAATAATGATACCTGATCGCGTAATACGTTCATCAAAGTCCATGTCAGTTACGACTACTGTATCATTGATTGGTCTAATCGACTTGAACTTAATAACTGTAAAATTTTGTGTTGCCATTATACACCCTTGTTTTTTGCTTTAATCGCTTCGATCTCTGCATCATCTGCCTGTATATCATTTAAAGCGTTTTCTTGGGCAGTGAAATCAAACTCTGGTTTCTTGGGAGCCGCGACAGGTCTAGCCGCTCTAGCTGAACGGTTGCCTACCGTAGCTGCATAACTTTCGGCTCTCTTTTGATTCATAGTCTTTACTACATTGCCTTTAGAATCAATACTATCGCCCCTAGCATTTATTTTCATACCAGTAGTTTTCCTACCTTCGCCAGCTGGTTGTACACCAACTGCTCGGGTTTGTTCATTTCTAGCCATCAGGGCAGCCATATCAACTCGCTTGCCTTGGGCGCTTCTGTAAATTGCCATAAAAATTCTCCTTATTTTAAAAACTCTTCAATGGGAAGATCATAATGTAAACTATTTATTCTGTGGATCCCTATCAGATAAAGAACAAAACTAGCTACTGAACTACCTCTACCCACCCCCCAAACTACATTGTTTTTACGCATAATATCTACCAAATACTTTAAGTATTTTAATAGAGTAAACATGTTGCGTTCTTGATACATTAACAGTTCTTGACCAGCACGTTGTAACTCATTATCATCCTTACACTGTTCCAGTACCCATTTAGCAATATCCATATCTAGATACTCTTTAGGCATGAACCAACTGTTTTGTAATTGTTTATCAAATTGAGATTTAGAAATGTCAGATAATTTGTATTCTATTAATTTGGGAATATTCTCTAGTTCTAAGTCACTGTTAAACTTGATTGGTTTTTCTACTAATACATTCTCAAGTTTTATTTCTGGATTAGTATAATACAGATTTACTAAATCTGTTTCATCAAATATCATTTGACCATACGAATCTTTTCTCATACATAAAGTATAATACTATTCTTTAGCTTTGTCAACTGGTTCTTTCCAACTTAACCCCATTCTATCCCATGATTTTGGTTCACACAATTTAACGATATTATCTTTAAGTTTGATAGTGTCTGTGATCGACATATCAGATTTGGTCCACCAACCTTTAACAGAAACCATTGTCTCAGCCATTTCACTGACCAATTGAAATCTTACACCCGAAGATATTCCTGAACCAAAATCAATATCTGTTACACTGATTCTACCTTCCATTATGGCATTTAACTTTTGTAAGATAACCATTGCTACCACTTGGCAATATGGTTCTTCTGGAGTCATACAAATCTTTAATCCAGCATCTTGATATTTTTGAATAACATCTACGCGATTACTACTTACTATAACACAATCTTCTAAACAGTGTTCTATGAAGTGATCCATTCTGCATATAGCAACATTTTGTTCGTGCATATTGTCAGTGTAGACTAACATAGAAATGTCAAAGTCATACACGTTTATTAAAAACCTATCTTCTAAATGCACGCCTGTCGCTAGGGTGTAAGATTTAGATATTCTAACATCCATTATTTACTATCTTTTTGTTGAATATTGATCAATGATTGTATGTCTTGTTTTTTAATCATATCATCCATCTTCTTGCTATATGCATCTTTATAACTGTCTATTGCCATCATCAATTGATTTACTAATGCTCTATTTTCAGTCCTGCCTGCAAATGTAAGTTTTGTAGTTAGCGTTGATATAGTAGTCTGCAATTCTTCTAAACTTTTGTCTGACAGGTTACCTATAAAAGGATGCATTATATCACCAGGAACTAAGTGCAGTTCTAGTCCAAATATTAGATCCATTATAACTAGTTGCAGTACATACGTTACTTCCTGTAGTAGCAGTTGTTAAGGTTAATGTCGAACCTGCTGTTCCACTTGAGCGTGTTCCACTAATTGTAATAGTTGAGTTACCAGTAATAATAGATTTAATATAATAAACTGTATTTGCAACTATTCCACCAATCACATACCCAGTAAACAAAATAGGTGCGTTGCTTGCTAAATTAGTAAGGTTGTTTAATAATATTTCATTATTTGATGAATATGTATTAGTTACTAGTACAGGGCCCGCAACTGTAGAATTAAAGCTAGATGTACAAACATACAAATAGTTTGCGTCAACCGCTACTGTACCTTCAACATCGCCTGGATATCCAGTTGGAGGAGGCGTGCGTACTTGCACCTCAGTTGTTTGATATGGTCGATTAGTTGGAGTAATATATAGTGTGTTACCACAGTCTGTTGTAGTAATAGTATAATTTAATTGTGAAACTCCATATGGTGCGGTTACAGTTGCTATGTTAGCAACGTTGGCATAATTTTCTAAAATAGTAACACCGTAGTTATTATTTGACGATATCACCGAAGCCGGGAAAGAAATAACTGCATTAGCATTACTGATAGCTAATTGCAATTGAATTGATTGTTGTGTGCCAGTTGGTGCCCAATTTCCAAACTGTAGCGTAACATTACCTGCTACCGCACCGTATTGTACATCAGCTAATGAAGCATTTACTATTGCAGTACCGGATAAGGCATTTCCCAAATTGTAAGTAGTTGCTCTGAAACTTCTTGTGGCAGCATTACTAATCAATGTATTAGCCATGTCATTATTAAGGGTAGAATTTGCTAATGCTGCTTTTAATACTACATTAGTTTGCAGGTTGGTAATTTCAGTAGCAGCAATATTTAAATTGGTTACTATAGAATTGAAATTATTTCTAAATCCCTGAGAACTTTGATTCTGCCCCGGGACTGGATAATTTACATTGATTCCGTTTGTGTTAATTGTACTCATTTATAATGCTTCCGTAATGTATTTAGTATTAATGATTTGGGAGTATAGTTTTTCTAGGGAACAGCACATAGAAGTCTTTACTATTTGTTGGGTTGGGCACAGGAGTCCCACTAGGTAAATCAGTCCATGCGGGCGGATTAAGTGTATTATTATAATCATATGTAGGTGTCTTATCCACAGTAAATCTATCAATTTCAAAATTAATTTGATTTAGTGCATATGGTTCATTTACCGTATTTACCCAAAGTGTTTGTATATTTTGTGCAATCTGTTTACTGAAGCCCGGCTTTGTATAGCATATTACCCAAGCTGGAGTAAACCCTAAAGTACCGCCATTTTCTTGTTGACTAGTCATCCAAAGTGGTAACACGTTAGAATCATACTCTTGCCCTAACACATCTCCAACTTGCTTACGCATATTTGGTAAAGAATTTGGATATAGTGTTTGTGCTGTTCCTGAAGTTAGGCTAGTATAATAAGTTGGTTGTGATTCTGCATTAGGGAATATATAACTAGTATAAATGTTTACAACACTTGCGTACCATGGGCCCAAAAATAAGTCGATTGGTCTTGGCCATTCAATTACTTTACTAATACTCACGCCTTTTGGATTTACTAGATTATCTATTACTTCGCTGTACACAACTTCATAAATCACATTATCATTAATATCTGTTGCTACGGCAGTTTTAATTTGACCTAATGTTATATAACGCCAATAATGATTCTTTGTAACTGCTGCTACATATTGATTAAAATTACTAGCATATATGCCGTAAGCGTGCATATAAGTTACGGTAGTCGCTACGCCAAAGTTTGGATCAGTTGGTCTGTAAATTGCCGCCGGTGGAATAATGGTTGTGTTGTTCAATAATCCTTCTAATACATAACGCTGATTAAGCGGTGGTGCAGCAGTAATATAAAGAGTGTCTGTTGGTTGTGCAAATTCTTGATATACATTCAGTGTGAATGTTTGTGAAGATTGTACAACTGGTAAATAATTAGGATTAGCAGCATATGCGTTTATAGTAAATGTATAAGTTGATATAGAGCCCGGAGCAATTAGTACATCTTTTGGTTGAAACGCTACCATTCCTGCAATCTCTCCGTTTGGTTGTAATACGAGATTGGGCGGCAACTCTCCAGAGATTATCTCATACTCTAACTCTACGTCACAAGTTGCTTTTACTTGCAGTGTGCTTACCGTTGCATTTGAAATTTGTCCTAAATTGCTTGGCGTTATCCAAATTATATCTCCGGTAATTTGAGCAGAGATCAATAATGAAAAATTAAAAATTGGTGAAATTATATATGTATTAAAATTCGCTTTTGCTACTACTGCGCTAAAAGAATATACGGTGATTGAATCAGCCGGTACTAATGGGATGCCAGTGATCCATCCTGTATTAGGATCTCCAGTTAACCCCGGCGGCAAATCAATGTAAGAATATCGTAAAGTATTACCATCAAAATCGTGCCCTAACATTTGAAAAGAGAAAAATTCTTTATTTGGAATCTGCCCTATATAGGCTTGTTGTGTTGTCGGATATGTTACGCCGTTACCGTTTGGTGGCAACACATAATAACTATATAATGCTGGGTCAGACGCTATGTTATATGATGCTGGTCGAGTGTTTAGAATGGTAGGAGTTCTAGTGTTTGGTGGAAGGCCCGGACCACCTTGACTTATTGGCGTATTTTGATTTATTACAGTAATGTAATAAGATTGCAGGGCGTTTCCTAAAGGACTATTTAGTGCTAATGAAAATGTATAAGTTCTAATAGTTGGTTCACCAATCGCTATGTTAGGTAAAGTCGCTGTTAAAAATCCTGAACCATTAGTAAGTACGTATACCGGACCATATTGACTGCTACTTAAAGTAAATTGAGTCTCGTTGATAATAGACTGCACATAGTATGTCACACCCGGTACTATAGTACTAAATCCTGTGCCAGTAAATACTATGGATCTGCCAACTAAGAATCCAGCGGTACTTACTACCGTAAGGTAATTACCAGAACTAGTCGTTTCAGTAGCATAAGTAACCACAGTTTCATATGTTATTTGTGTTAGTGGTGGATTTGGATATCCTCTTATTAATCCAGTCTCGTTTATCTCTAGTCCGGGAGGTAAAGTACCTTGCACCACATTAATTATAATTGGATTAGTAGATATTGGATTACTGTATGTTACTTGAAACTCTGTCCAAATACTGTCTAATGTATTTAAAAGTTGCCCGGGTGGTGTAGTAAATATCGGAGATGCGGCATGAGCAATAGTTACTGAAAAGGTTCTGTCTTGTAATCGTGATAAATTGTCGGTAGCTCTAATAGCAAAATTGTATATAGTTTGGGTGCTTAGTACTGCCGTATCTCCGGTCAACAACCCCAAAGCACTCAAACTCCATCCGGGCGGTAAAGAACCACTTAATAACGTATAAGTCACCGCAGTGGCGGGCAATGATGCCGATGCTGAAAATTGAAATGTTATAGGAATAGAACTAGGAAATATTCCTATTGACCCGGGCGGTGTATTCCATACTGGAGCTGTCATTTTATCCTTGCAAGGCCGCTAAGGCTGTGTTATATAGGGCGGTTCTGTCATCCAATCCATTTGTGCCGCCGTTAATGCGTTTAGTCATACCGACAATATCACCTTTATCTGCATAATCATTTAAATTATTTGCACTCCAAAACCAACCCGCACTTGACACAGCACCGGCCGGGGTTTCTAAATATGAAACAGCCTCAGTTAAATCTTTCTTTACTGCTGCTGCATATTTTGTATAATTATCTTTCCCGGTCAATTGAATTAATCCTCGTCCGCAGTATCGATAGCCATCACCTGATGTTTCATTACCGTTACCCATACGGTTTGCATATACTTTATTTGCAATCTTTTCTGGTTGCCGAGCATACGCGGTTGCCGTATCTGCGTTTGGAAAATATTTACCAAATACTTTTTGCAATCCATCAGCACTGTAGTTCAAGTTTTCTTTAGTAAAATTAAACCCACCGGATTCGTGTACTACTTGTGCTAGGAAACTTGCAATACGCTTGACATTATCAAACATATTATAATACTTGCCTACATTGTTTATAGGATCAATATATCCAGATAGTATACTGGCTTTTGTTTTTGGACAAAGTTTTTGTAATATTTCTAAAGTAACCATGTTAGATCAGTCTCCCTCTCAGCTTACCAACTAGTTGATCCAAGGATCTTCGACCATGCATTAGTTGCTACGCATACATATAGATTTCCAGCTGCATCATATGCGACTTGTCCTTCTGCACCAGATGCCGTATTACTTATAGGTGCTGTTGTCCATGTGATTGGCACATTTGATAGATTACTGCCATCACCTACAAAGTAATTTGCGGTAATTACATTGGCATTACTAACGTTACCTGTATAATCTACAATAATATTCGCTGGTGTCGTCAAGTTACCATCTGTACCAAAATGCCATAAACTATTTGTGGTATCTGCTAATGTTTGCATATACGTACCATTAGCATTAGCAATCACATACGATTGTCCGTCATTACTACCTATCTGCGCTCCATCAGTGCCTGCTTGTAGAGTAGTTAAGCCGCCATTATTCCATATAATACCAAAATCCGATAACGTCAAGTTACCATCTGTACCAAAATGCCATAAACTATTTGTGGTATCTGCTAATGTTTGCATGTATGTACCATTAGCATTAGCAATCACATATGATTGCCCGTCATTACTACCTATCTGCGCTCCATCGGTGCCTGCTTGCAGAGTAGTTAAGCCGCCATTATTCCATATAATACCGGCATCCGGTAGCGTTAAGTTGGCGTCACCAAATTGCCACAAATGATTATTAGCATATATCCTTGCATTTGCACCAGTAATCGTGATATTATTGATAGTTCCAGTTCCAAATGCAGCACCATTCGCGTCACCAAAGAAAGTTGATACTAGACCACCACTCGATGCATACGCATTTGTGATTACTCCACTAGTCGGCAGAGTTAGATTTCCAGCACTATCAAATACCCAATTACTTATAACACTATTACTGGTGTCATGGGTTTGTATAATAACGTTGTCTAGTGTTTGCGCTGTACCAATTGTTGTATTACTAAATGTAATATTTCCAGTGTTTCCAGATGTAGCAAACACCCCGTTGGCGTATAATACATTACTGGAGTTTCCGTCTGCACCTATGATATTTAAACCATCAATATTGCTTATGTTATTGCCGTTACCGTAGAAGTAATTGGCAGTAATATTACCTAAAGCGTTTAATGTATTGCTAACTGTAACATTATTTGATGAAAGATTCCCTGTTAAAGTAATATTACCTATATTATAAAGATTGTTAGGAATATCTATTTGTAAAACTTGTGATGAGGTAGTCAATGAAGCATAACTAGCAGTATTTGACCCTATTCCGATCCCTAAAGTGCTTGACTGCACCTGTACGCGAGAAATATTAGCTGTAACTACTACATTTCCCGTAGGAGAGCTAACGGTGATGCCGGCACCGGCAGTTTGATTTACCGAAAGTACAGTGTTTGACGACACCGCAGAAAATAACTGAGTAAAGTTATTTTGTACTTTTTGAAATGCAGTTCTTATTGCATCTGCGCCAGGGTCGTTTGGGAATGCACCGAAATCTATGTTTTGCTGCGACAGGGGAGTTCTCCTTATTATCGTATATTACATATATTTATCGTTAGTTAGTAATTTACAGTTTGCTATACAAAAAAATACCCGGACTAGCCGGGTATTTTTAATAAGTAGTCGTTAATTACTTGATAGCGGCTAATCTTTGCATTGTCTGCATTATTGAACCGTCGGCAAAGCTTGGCTTAGTCTGAGTGTGAGGCAGAGTTGTTTGGTCACGCTTAGGCTTATTAAGACCACCGGCAATTACTTGTGTCATGAACTCAATGTCTTGCTCAAAAGTAGTGTCAGATACAGAGTTACCTGGGCCTGCTTTGTTGGCCCACTCATCTAATTTTTCAGATTCATCATCTTTATCAAGTAATTCTTTTTCTTTTTTTTCTTTTCTGTCTCGGTCAGCACGGTCGTACATACTATCAATGTATTGTTCGGGTGTGATCCCGTCTGGTATGTGATCATTCCAACCTTCATCTAATTCTTCACACTGACAGTTTGACTTATGGCATACTGAACATTTCTCGGTTTCTTCGTTCTTTGGTGGAAAAAGACGTTTCAAGAAGGCAGCAGTATCTTTAGCGTGTTGTTCTCTACCACCAGGATATTTTTCGCTATATCTACCTTCTCTATCTTTTTCTGCTGCATTAGCTTTAGCATAACGCGATGCTCTTGCATTAAATTCTGGAGTACCTTCATCAACCTGCTCGGCTTCCATCATATCTTCGTCCATATCATCTTCAGCTACAGGATTATCACCTTGCGATTTGTCATACATTGCACCTGCATAGTTCTGAGCAGTATTACCCTTAGTTGCATTAGTAGCGTTTGCTGAACCGTTGTCTGGTGGATTTTGTGGCTGAGTATCATCTTCTGCTACTTGGTACATCATCTGATCTTCAGTCTGCACTTCATCCATTCTGCCTGGGCAAGCACATTCCATCATACCGCATTCGTTGCAACCTTCTTCGTGATCATGTTCTTCATCTGCGTAATCACTGCTGTCATGATCCCGAGTATGACCTCCCATCTTTCTAATCAGCGACATCATATCGTCATGGTCATCAACTACGTCAATGCTAGGGGAGTTTGTTGATTTTACGACTGCAACTTCTTCCTCGCCATCTGCTGAATGATCGGCGTGACTAAACATACCCATTCCAGCTTTCTTTATAATGCTCATTAATTCATCAGCAGCATGATCTGTGGCACTTACTGTTACAGACTTTGGCTGACCTTCTTGATCACTTACCGAAACGCTTAATCCTTCATTGATATCATTATATTCTGTCAATAAGTTACTTAATTGTGCATCCCATGATTCAAATGCTAGACTACTCGTATCTTTATAAGTACGTCCGCCCATTTTGAACTTTTCTCCCTTACGATGATGTGCTAACGCACCAGTGAAAGCATTGCCCTCATCCATATCACTTTCATCAAGTTCAGGAGTATGAGCGCCAAAGCTAGCCATATCATCAACTACATGGCGTGACTCATCCATATCACTCATATCCTTATGAACGCCGTGTACTAAGCCGTGAATTGGCATCATCTTACCATAGCATTCATCTAAGCCTGCTTTGTAGCCTTCATGATACATATGATGTTCATCTGAACCTTCATCAAAAGGACAATTGTAACCGTGCTTAGCCAAAGCGTGTGCTTTACCAAAATGCTGAGCAGCTTCCAATCTGTGTTCGTGGCTTTCTTTTAGCTTCTTTTTCTTCATTTTCTTTTTTTCATCATATTCGATGTCTTTGGTAACTTTTTTTCCAGCTTTTTCGGCCCTCTTGTCATCCTTACCTTTGTGATACATATCGTATTCTAAATCTTTGGTAACTTTCTTGCCGGCTTTCTCGGCTTTATTATCAGCCTTTGCACGACCTTCATTGGTTGCAGTATGAGTAACATCTGCCAAATGTGCATCGATTCCAGAAGTTGATTTTAATTTCCATTTTTCAGCAGCCTTTTTTGCTGCTTCATATGAAGTTTTTGCCTTTACTTCACACTTTCCTTTCTTAACATGTACACAGATGTACGGTCTTTCTGCACCTGCACTTTCAAATGTTTTTGTATTTCTTCCCATACCTATTCCTCCTCTACCTGTACCTGATACACCTGCATTGCTTGGAGATTCTGCTTCTAATGTAGTCTGACTGCGGCCAGCGCCCAATGCCGCACCACTGACATCTACGCCACCGGTGTGGGGAATTTCTGCTTCTTTTACTTTGCCCCAACCGCTTTTAGCGCGAATAGCAAATGCTAATTCTTTCATCTTAGTAAATGCAGGTGATCCCTTCTTATGAGGACCGCTTGCTTTTAATTTGTTATACTGTGACATCAATTCTGATTTATTCTTGCCTTTAAACATCCCTTTCTTTTCAGGATTAAGCTCGATGCCACCTTCAATCTTTTCATCAAGATTATCTTCAGCCATTTTTTGCATTCCTGATTGTTGGTTAGGTTGCGTACTAGTAGAAGGTGTTTTAGTTTGATTAGTAGTCTGTGGTTGATTTTGGCTCTGATTCTGTTGACCTGTTTGCTGCGGCATAACAACTTGAACTTTTGCAGGGTCAAGTGATTGCAACATTTTTTTAACATCTGGATCTTGGCTAGTAATGACACCGGTACCAGCTTGTTTATTTCCCGGAGCCATTAATGCAACTGGCTTTGATCCTTGGGCATCTTCACTGAGTTTGTTAAACACGCTCTTCAATGAGGTAGTTGATTCGTTAATTACTTTCTTTCCTGCTTTAGGAGTAGTATTAGGTTCTCTAACATGCTTATGGACCTTAACAGGTTTTTCTTTTCCCTGAACTTCAGAGAGTTTTGCTAACATTTTTTTCATATCCATTGGTATAATCCTTTATAATCTTGATTTTGCGCCGATTGGTGGCTTGGCTGGTCTGCTAATTTTTGACATTGGACTCTTGTCACCCAACTGCTTATCATCTAAGTATGGTTTAAAAGGATCAAATGCAGCTTTAGTTTCTTTGCCTGCATAAGGAATATTAATTTTATCATTCTTTGCCTGATCTTTGATACTAGTTAAGTAAGAATCTGCATATGCTTTACTTGCTTCTTTGCCATTGTCTTCCATTTTTTCATGTGTAAGAATTGGGCTGTGTTTCATCTGATTAGCATACAATTCTGTTTCTTGATCTATGCTATCATCATATTTTGTAGCTACCATACGCACCATATTTAAATTATGACCTAATAATTGTGCCATCTGTTGAATCATTGGCTCAGTTGCAGGATATCTAAACTTAGCCTTGATGATGCAAACTTTCTGATTCTCTAAATCAGGAAATCCATATGGAGACTTCTGAATAGGGGTGTGTGCTGGTTTGCTAATTTCTAGTGGATCGAATTTACTAAGATTATATGTAAATAACTCCAAGAAGTTATCGGTAACATCTCCAGCAAGTTTTATGGTGTAATCGTATGTGTGGATGCTTTCTGCAATATAGCTTTTCAAACTTTTCATAAATAACCTCTATGTACTAGTATTATTTATCTTTGGTAGATTGAATTTACATTTGTCTCCGTGCCACCGTTTATACATTCCTAAGCTGCACGTTTTTCCACAATGCTCGCATTGTGTTTTTAATTGTGATGGGTGCTTTCCTTCTGCTAATCTCTTTAAGTTAGAATTTCTTTGTATTTCCCCACCGAAAAAATGGTGTGTTTTATTCAATATTCGTGTATCATTATCTCTTAGCAGGTTATGAGTACCATCCTTAACTCTACGTCTGCTCGTTTTACTTTGTATTTTTCCTCCTAAAAAATTATGTGTCTTATTTTCTACTGCTTTCTTGCACTTTTCAATCTGCCATTGCTTATCTAAAAAACGATGATTCCGGTCCTCCAGACGTTTTTTCTCTCTTATTTTAGCAGCTTCTACGATTTTGGGGTCTTGTGAAGGGTGTCTGCCTTCTCGTAGCAATTGTTCATTGAATGCAGGGCCTACCCAATGGTGTGTTCCGTTTGATATTCTTTCTGCATTAGATTTGCGTTGCGCTTCCCCACTTAAAAAAGGATGTGTGCCGTTTTCTACCATCCTCAATGCATTTAATTTTGCGAGTGACGATTTTTCATCAGGAGATATCTTCATATTTCTAGAAATTAATAAGCAAGCTGACCAATCTCCTTGTGAATAATGTATATCGTAATGTTCTTGAATTCGGACGGCTTTTAGATTTTTAGGGTCATTATTGTGGTGATTTCCGTCCAAGTGATGAATTTCATACGAACGGCCATTCTCTTCTTTAGGAATTGGACCATAATGATTTTCGTATATTTTACGATAGTTGGTAGTGTTACAATAAATACACATATCACTAATCCTGATTTTTACCATTCAGAATCTTAAGTAGTTCGTTGCGATCTAGCTTTTTACCTTCCCCTAAAGGGGTAGCATCTATTTCTTCGTTCTTAACTGCCATTTTTTGATCTAGTACTGCTTTTTTAAGCTGTAGCTCAATAGTCTTTAACTTCTTGTTAATTTTGGCAGTTTTTGCGGTAATAGCATGACCTAACAGATTGCTAGCCACACTGAAGATTTCGCTACTGAATCTGCTATCCACCTGCATGCCAAGATCCATTAAATCTTTGTAACTAGATGTGGCGATATTTGCTAGCTCATCCATCTCTATGTCTGACATCTCTAGCCCGCGAACTTGGGGTAGTGCGTTCTCAATTTTCTCTAGATTATTGAGTGCCTCAGAGGTTATTTCTTGCCCAATTTCTAAAACGGGCATTTCTGGGTTTTCGGTGTTAGGACCAATATTAAATAATTCTTCTAGTTTTCGATTGCTCATTAAGTATTTAATCGGGTAAAATTGTTATCTACTTTTTGACTTAAAAAAGAGGTCGTCTTCCGTAATTACGCGAAAGATTAATCCTTGCTGTTTGCAATATGCCTTTGCTGCTGCCCATTTAATATGATTTAATGCAACTACTGCTCTATCTCTCGCATTAGTTACTTTGCTTTCTATGATACTTTGTTTTTTAGGTTTAATCTCTACGATTTCCGCTACTTGCCTGCCACCAACTGTCTCATACAATACAAAGAAGTCGGGAACATACACGGTACCTTTACCTGTGAATGGATTTTTATATGGTATTTTAATAGGTTCGCTAGCCCAATTAATTACTTTATCGTGACTATCACAGAACATCATAAACGTTAATTCCCACCCTGAACGATAGTAAGGTTTATGATTACCTACATATTTTTGTGGATTTTTTGGAGTGAAAAACGCTTGTGCATATCTAGGCATATTACTGCACTACATTTCTTGCTGCGTTTTGATTTGGTTGTGGAATAACACTTATACCATATAACGCTGTCTTTGACTTAAAACTATTCAAGTAATAACAAATAAGACTGTTCATCTTCAACAAGCCCTGTGATGTAGCTGTGCTACCAGTGCTTATAGCTTTTAATAAAGTTACAACAGGTATGTTTGTTTTTTGTGAGATTAGAAAAAACAGATATGTAAAGTTTTTTGCTACCGTAGTAGAGGTGCAGACATTTAAAAAATATCCATTTACCATATCAAATTCATTAGAAGGCACAACTAATTGATTGCTGTAGAAAGAATCAAAGATTCTTACAGTTCTATCTACTGATAATGCGCTGTTGTCTATTGTGATTGCCATAACACTATTTATGCAAAGTGAAAATGACTACACTTATGCATTATATCCGGGAATTTCTGGTGCAAAGCCTAAACTACCATCATTATAAGGCTGCACCCCATTCACTTGCACACCTGCAGTTTGTGGTGATCCTGCCATACCTGTGCCAGCAAGTAGACTGTTTGGATCAGAATCAAAACTATATGGCGGAATATTAATTGGATCTAATTGCGGTCCACTTCCATCTGGTGCAATAGCAGGAGCAGAGGCCAATCCAGCTGGTCCAGGACTAGTGCTAGGCCCGGGCATACTGAATAGCGCATTTCTAGTACCTGCTTGTGCAACTTGATTTTCTGTTGCATTTTGTAATTGAGCATTGATAGCCCCTGATTGGCTAAGTATAGAGTCAAGTTGGTTGGCATTAGTAGCATAGTTTGTGGTTGATGGACCACTCTTGGGTATTGGATTAGTCGTTGACGGTCTTCTTAGAGAGTTAACTGTACCACCCGGCGTAACAGAATCAAGTCCTTGATTAGTAATCACTCCGCTTTGTGAACCTTCTGGAGTGATTGGGCTAAGCTTTCTGTCATACGTAGGTTCTTGACCAAACCCGGAAACAATATTGCCTGGTTCAGCGCCGTCTAATGATCCCTCGTTGTACACAACAGTTTCATAATCTAACGTCATAGTGTTTTTCATTACACCGGCACCATCATCGTAATTATAAGTATCATGTCCAAATTGAGTAATGATTGGGTTAATTAGGGTATACGCTAAAAAGTTGTGGCGTTGTAATCCAAACACTGTTATATTCTTAAAGAAAGGAGTTTTAGTATTGGAACTTGAAGATGGAACATTAGTATCCCCTATGTATCCCCAATTATTAGGATTGGGCAATGCGGAAGAAGGTACATATTGTGTTCTAAGTTGGTAATTTGTTAATGTTGATACTTGTCTTTGTCCTCCACTAGGCGGGGCAAGACATGCATCATTAGCAGTACCCGAGTTACCACTGAATAATACTGCTGGCAGAGATCCATCAGCATAATAATATGTATAATATGCAGCCCACATACTAGCAATTGTATTGCTCATATCGTCATGGAATGTAAAATTAACCGGATCATATTTAATCTTAGTTTGTACGATTCTCTTTCTATTGTACTGATTAAGTTGATGTGTAGTAAATGTATAGCTAGGTAGCTTTACTTCTTTAACTAATATTCCAATTAAATTTGTTTGTCCAGGGAAATCGGGCGCATAGGCTTCAGGATTTATTTCAAAATATACATGAAATAAGAATTTTTGTTTGGGTGCATTGGCAAATGCATTAGACCCAAATATTTGAGAGGCGTGTCTAAAATCAGCGAGTGAGTGAGCGGCGGTGTTTCGCTCTACAGATTGACCACTATAACCTATTGCCATAATATTATAATCCTATTCACGGTATTAGCGTGAATAGGATTTTTCTCTTATTATTGAAGTCCACCGATGCCGGTGGACGAATCTTGTGGATATGCTGGGGTTCTGAATACTTCTGGTGTACCAACACCTGCAAGGATTCCATTCTCAAGCTGTACTGCGTTGTCATAGCGTAGTGTCAATCCAATAGTTACTGCTTCGCTTGTAGCGTAGTTTAGCGTCTGATAGTTTGCAGACTTGAGGAAGCAACCATAGAGTTGCCACTCTTCCAATACTACTGGAGCGTAGATACCGTTACCGCCGTCAAGCACCTGAATGTTTGTCTCAAACTTGTAGTCTTGACCTGCGGCTGCTGAAGCCTGCTCAACAAAGTTCATTTGTTTCTGTAACTGATCTCCAAGAGCTTGAGACACCGTGCCCGAAGCATCATCTCTGATAGTCATGGTCAATTCTGACCAAGTATGCTTACCAGCAAGATAAATGCGTGAGTTATAAACGTTTAATGTAATTTCGTCAAACGATAAGTTTGGACGTTGACATTCCATTACTTGTTTAGTTAAAGCTAAACCGTCATTACCTAAACCAAGATTTATGAAGTTTACTCTAAATCTAAATTGAAGCTTAGGCATTAACAAGCCTTGGTTGCCGCCCGAGTTATCTCCTGCGACTGTCATGTTGAACAAACTTTGTGAGGCTATTGCCATATTAATTCTCCTAATATACTGTATTTAGTCTAGGCACTACTTGTCCATAGTGCCTAGCCTATTATCTCTTTTTACTGACCTGCATTATTCCCCAACGCGCCTGTTGCCAAAACACGAACCGGGATATAGATAAACTCGGCAGCCTTAACAGGCTCAATTGCACAGTCTACCCATAGCTCATTAGCATCAATTCTCGCAGGTGTGTTGTTTGAAGCATCGCAGACTACCAAGTAGTCATAGATACCACGCTTTGCTACTAAGTCAATAAAGAATGTTTGGATAACACCGGATATTGCCTTTCTTGTGATACTATCATTAGGTTCAAACACAAACGGTCTCGCTGCAATCGTCAATTGACGACGAATAAAGCAAATTAATCTTGCAACATTCGTTCTATCCAATGCACTGCTTGACGCAAAGCTTGTTATGTTACCATAATTAAGCAAGCCTTGACCTGTAAAGAACACTAATGGGTTGATGTTGTTTTGATAAAGAACATCACGAATACCCTGACTAGTCTTGATTGATACGTATGCACCGGTCTGTGCATTTACATAACCAATCGATGTAGCATTAGTAATAATACCTCTGCGTGTACCTGCCGCCGCTAACCAAGGATAAGCCACTTGGTCATTGTACAAGAATGTACTCAGCATCATGTGTGATGGGGGTACAGCAACTTGGTTGCCACTTAAGTCTATTGATGACCCTGACGGATAGAATAGTCCAAGATATGTATTTCTTGTTACACATCCATCTAGCCCAGTTGATGCTGCGCCTGCTGCGTTTCTAGCCCAAGCTTGAATTGCAGTTGCATCATTAGGTAGAGTCATTGGCGTGTCACCCAAGATATAACTTGTGTCGCCGCGATCATCGTTGAGTATTACCATGTCTGGCTGTAATTCAGGATAATTTGGGCAAGCCTGCAAGTTGAAGTAGTTATCTTCATCTCTCACATCTACATTGGTTTCAATTGCTGTACGCAATGATTTTACAACCATTGCTCTTTGAGCCTTGCTACCCATGTAAGGTGCACCATTTGCCTGATTACCACTTTGTGTTACCCATGCGCTTGTTTGTGTTGGTAAAACCTGATCAGGGAACGAATTAGCATTGAAGTAATTAACTTCATATGCCTTAACATTATAACCTGAACGTCTTGTGTTCCACAACAACATGCCTACTGGATATAGATTAGGCAACGGTGCGTCTAAGTCTAGATAGTCACTTGCCAACAAGCTTTGAATTGTTGGAATTGGGTCAGTTGCTGGGTTTATGTCACCATTTGGTGCCCAACGTGCATCTTCAAAGATGATACCGGAAGAGCTTACGCTATCTGTATTGCTTAACAATACCCACTGATCCATACCGTTATAATTCTGCCAACGCTGGACTAACGGATAGTTATTCAGATCAGCCGTGTCAATCCAAAGATCACCATACGCTAACGCAGTGCCATCACTTTGTGTTGTTGGTGCGCTGAACGAAACAATTGGTCCATTTGGATCTGTTTGATCTGAGCCAGGAATTGGGAACCCTGCGCTGCTGTAAGCACTATTTAAGTACCCCATCCAACCATCCGGGGTATTTACCATGATATCAACTTGAGTTGGATCACTGTAGTACCACAACGTACCATTAGCTGGTGCAACGAACGGAGCACCTAAGCTTGCAGTGTATGCTGGATACAATGGTACCCAACTGCTAATTTGTGTAGAGTAACTGACTGCTGCGGTTCCTGACACCCACTGAACAGCGGTGACAGCTCCGGCATTTACTCCAGTTACGATGACAGTTAGATCACTTCCACCACCCAAATCACTACCGTTAAACGTCACTTCATCGCCCACAACATGACCTGTTCCCGGCGCAACAAAAGTTGTATTGGCTACAATATATTGTCCATATAGATTAGCTACATTAATTTGTAATCCAGTGCCCGAACCTGTTGTACTTGCTTGTACAGGAGTAAATTGCGGAGTAGGAGAGAATCCATTCTTAACATTTACATCACCTGTTACAAATCCTGCACCACTCATTAATTCAAATGAGCCGCCGGCAGTGTAATCATAATCATCTACTACAATTACGCCACCTGTCGTGTGAGTAAGAACAATTGAACCCGATGAATTTACGGTTGCCGCTGTGTAAGGTACTCCCGATGCATACCACTGAGTCACAAAACTAGAACCGTCTGTGACACCCGACAAGTTCATTGTGTAAGGACCGGACAAGGTAGTTGATGACGGTACCGAAACATAAATGCTTGCAGTGTCACCTGACATGTATGAGAATGTAGGACTTGCTACGCTACCTGCAGCTACTGTTACGCCTGCAGTTGATCTTGTCCAAAGATATACAGGACCCTGATTAGTGTCTCCGTCATATCCATATTGAGCATAAACTGTGCCGGTTGCAATTGCTGCCCCGCCAGTAGAATCTAGTGCAGCGTCAACTGCCCAGTCACTAGTTGACAGAGTTGCATTTTTTGATCTCCACGACTGTGAAGTACTGCTCCACTGACTTACTGTTGGTAATAGACCGTTCCCAGAAGAACCAACCTTTACCCATACTGAACCAGATGGTGCCGGTGTCGCTTGACCAGTCTGCCATAATGGCTGCTGAGCAGATGTGCCATATACGAACTGCGGTTGCTGGTAAGTCCCGGCAGTAATACCAATACCGGTACTAGTATTTGAAAGAACTGTACCTGTGTTTGCACTAACAACAATAGAATACGTACCAGTATTTTGGTAAGACTGGCTAGAGAACAACTGAAGTCTACCATTTACTACCTGTGCTGATAATCCTGTCCAACCTAACGTGTTGATTAATCCAGCTAAGCCAGCAACAGTATTGTTTGGAGAACTAGGCACTGTTATAAGCGTTCTACCAGTAGTAGTAGTATTAGTTGGATTGTTTAAGTTAAGATAAAAGCTGTCACCAACGTTTAGTGTTGGATTTGATTGAGTACCTACTACAGTCGGCACAGAATTCATCCATGACAATGAACCAACCGGTACCCATTCATTATTCGTGTTCTTATAGAAGAACTGCTGACCCGATGTTGCAGCAGGACCCATATCACTGTCGATTGGAGTCGCAACTACACAATAGTCACCAATTGTTCCCAAACTACTTACTGGAACTCCACCTGAAGTATAAGCAGTATAATTGTCTGAATTAATGACAATTGGAGATTGTGCATTGAATGTGCCAGTTACATTACTAAACTCATACATGCCCCAAGTTGAGCTTGATGTGTTTAACCACCATGACCCATTAGCAGGATCACCCAATGGGCGACCAACTGAACCAATTAGTGAGGCTAAGTCAATACCTGCTCTTATAACATAAATCTGATTAGTCAACCCAAGAGCATAGTAAGCTGCTAGGAGACCGTATTCGTTTAATTCATAACCGTTAATTGGAGTGCCGTTCGTTGTATTATAGAAGAATGGGTTACCAAACAATGATACTAAGTCGGATTGACTCGTAACTAATGTCAATGTATTTGCATTTGCAGGGATAGTTCCAACTGCAACTGTCCCCGGAGAATTTGGGTTCGTTTTATTCGCTGCCGTAGCTAACAGTACGAATGGGACTGAATTTGTAGCGCCTGAAAGATACTGTGATTGATCTACGATAGTAACTTGTACGCCGGGTGATACTAATGCCATATTAAGATTCCTTGTGTAATATTTTGAGGTTTACAACCTGATTGCTTAATATTATTTATGAAAATATTTAAAAAACACGGAGATAGCGGACCTTCGAAGGTCTAAATACATGTATGGCTATACAAAGACCTATATGTAAAGAATGTAATAAGAATTATTCAGCCGTTAACTATAAAAAGAACGGCATTACGCACTACCGAAGCATTTGTGACCGATGCGGTAGTAAGAGGTCTAAATCTAGACCTAAAATTCCTCTTTGGGAAAAAAGCAGTTACAAGAAAAAACCCGCATGCGATAGCTGCGGGTTCAAGAGTTTGTATCCTACACAAATGCTAGTGTTTCACATTGACGGAAACTTAAAGAATATATCACTGTCTAATTTAAGAACTATATGCCTAAATTGCGTAGAAGTTGTCAAGCGTAAAGAATTGACTTGGAAACGCGGTGACTTACAAATTGACTATTGATAAAGGTTCACGGGCTGGCGTAAAACATTTTCAATTTGTTCATGTAGCTCTGTTATTGTCTTGTTATTATCCAGGTTATAATCATACTCTAACCCAACACTGCTGTATTCGCTAGCATGGATGTTTAGATTATTCAATAGTTTTCTGCATTCATACTTAATATCATCATTAGTAGTTACATTCAACAGGCTAGCAATTGGTAACCATTTAGGAATCTCGCCTCGATGACAACGTACAGTCATGCCACCTGCACCCTTGATAGCTTTCAACTCATTTGGAAAGCGACAGTCAGTGATGACAATATCTTCTTTAGTGTTGCGTAGCTTGTTCTCTACTGACGCAACCCAAATATCATTGTGGAAGCCTTGGCGACAGACTTCAGTTCCCCATCGCTGTAGAACCCAACGAGGGGTAAGATTGGGAATACCAAGACGATTGGACCACCACTCGTCTACTTGTTCACGCCATTCTCGGCTGTGCTTAGTTGAACCTTCAAGAAGTTCACGATTCCAATCAAATACCGCAGCAACTGCGTCTTTGAGGGTGCCTGCAAAACTCATGCGCTTGTAGCCATGAAATGTGCAGAGATAGTCTGCTGCGGTGTCTTTGCCTGATCCGATTAGCCCCGTGATGCCCACAATCATCAAGTTGTTCCTTTATGTTTAAAGTTGTCACCGTGCCATCTAGAATATTCATAGCATCTATTGACTTAGCATAATGATAGCAAACTTTCTTTGTGGTGTCAAGTGACCACAGATCCAAATTAACTTATCCTTGGATCCATGTCAGGGGCTGACTGTAATCCTGATATTCTCTCAAGTCTTTAAGCAATCTGTCTTGCAACGACATTCCCTGTTGTTTCATAGCAGCGCCATTAAGTGAGGTGCCACCACCTGGACCATTGATGCTTGCAAACTTCTCACGGGCCTCGCCTAGAATGATTTGGCAAGTAGCCAAGATAAAGTCACCGATCCATACACCAGCACCGGGGTCTTGCAATAGTTCTAATTCAGGACGTTGAACATCGCCCCAAATAAGAATTCGCTCAC
>Ga0209084_1000872_pt1 | contig 27202 bp, 27 predicted proteins | sample C_130820_MF_Meta_FD_187309 | JGI IMG/M metagenome (GOLD analysis project Ga0209084, IMG submission 187309) | Freshwater microbial communities from Lake Croche, Canada to study carbon cycling - C_130820_MF_MetaG (SPAdes) (version 2) | ecosystem: Environmental > Aquatic > Freshwater > Lake...
GGCGTCCTTAGGCAGGACTTGGGAGTAGGCGGGCACCAGCAACACGTCGTCGAAGGTGAGGGCTTTGCCGAGAAGGCGCATGGGAGAGCTCCAAAGATTTGTATTTTAGATGCGCAAGCATTCACGCTGTATACAAGCTATCAAGACCGTTTAGCCAAGGGTAAATTCAATAACAAGTTTTGCGGTTTCAATTTCAGTCGTTGTTCTGCGTCCATCGCCATAGCCAAATAAACAGGTTTACCGTGAAGTTGCGCAGACATATCGGTCGGTTCTAGGAAATGCAACGAAAACAAGCACAACATGCGCTCCATTCTCTCCGTATCCACCTCTTCGCCTTGGTAAAGCGCGTTCAATACACCGCTGGCCTGCGCGTCTAGTCCCACATGCCAGACCCATTGGTCATCATCGATATCTTTTTCAGTTTGTATGCGCACTGATACACCCAAGAAGTGCTTAATCCATAGCGCCATGACATTGCATAGAGCGTCTAAGGCAGGTTGTCCATGGTTGAGTTGCACAGCCCAATCAAAGCTCTCGCTACGAGACCAATATTCGTCAGCTGATTCTGGTTGCAGCACATCGAGGTCCACGCTTTTAAGTTTGATACCGCCTTTTTGAAGCAAATCACCTAAAGTGCCAAAACTACTTTGCGTAGCAAGGCGCTCCACCGTTTCTTCATCTGCGGCCATCACCACGCCATCTTCTAGCACTGTTATTTTTTGCGTACGGAAAAACATCTCAGCGATTCGCACTTGCATGGCCGTTGCTTCATCTTTAAGAATATGGCGCAACAGGATTTGACTGATTTGATGCACTAACAATGGCGGAACATCGACACCATTTCCTTGGAAAAGCGCTAAATAACTCGCCTCCAAAGTCGGATGGGCCAAAATGCGCTGCCTAAAACGTAGCCATACCGCATAGTTGTCACGTGCATCCGCATCTTGCAAAGACCCGAGTTGATCGGGCTTAATTTCACTGCGTGGGTTCTCTAACAAATACTGATGGAGATTGGTTTCAGCAGCACAGGATGTCTCCATGGGCGCGAGCTCTGGTCGCTCTAATAGAAAACGTAGAAAGTCATCCGTCACTACCAAATGGCCAGCCTCATTGGTTTCTAGAAACGTATACCCACAGAGGGGCCAGTAGTTGTGTGACATTTAATAGCCTGGTTTAGCGCCCTTGCGGCGCGTGGCAAATAAGCCCGCGGCACGAGACCCTTGTTTTTGAAAACGCTCTCTTCTGGCGACTTTAGGATCAACTTTGAGAGGTCGATAAATTTCTAGGCGATCTGCGTCGCGCAACAGGTAGTCTTTTGTTACGGGACGACCCCACACACCAAGCATCCAATGCACATCGTCAGTTGAGACGTTACTGGGAAAATTTTCAAGTGCTTGACAAGACAAAAGCGCGTCTTCAGCGGTACTCAAAGTTGGCAACTCCAACAGATGCTCAGATACTTCACGCGGATGGCTTGAATACACCACAGTAATACGCAACAGATTGGAAGCCATCAAACGTAGACTTTTTCTGCGCGTTGCACAAACGCATCGATCAAGGTGGCAGCGATTTTGTCGAATAGTGGACCCACCAATGCGCCAAACATACTCTCGAAGCTGTAGTGCAAAGTAAGTTCTACGCGACATGCCCGTTGGACCTCAGAACTACCTTCTTGCGTTAGCGGATAGAAATCCCAAGTGCCATCCAATTGTTTAAAAGGACCGTCAATCAAAGACAACTTCACTTGCCTATCTTGCGTATGTAAGTTACGGGTGGTAAAGCTTTTATGAAATCCACCCAAGGCCATGCCAATTTCAGCCACCATGCCCGATGCATCTTGCGAGACAATACGGGTTTTGTCGCACCAAGGCAAAAATTCAGGATATGAGGCCACATCGGTCACCAGCGCAAACATTTCTTCAGCGCTAAACCAAATAAGAACGGACTTGTGAACTGTTTTCATAGAATAGTTTGCATTGTAAGAAGACATCCAGCCCCCACCTAGCTTTCATGGCCACTAAAAAACCAGCGCTTCCTGCGCGCATTGCTGACAACAAAAAAGCCGCCTACAACTATTTTTTCGAAGAAAGGTTTGAGGCAGGTATGGTCCTGCAAGGTTGGGAAGTGAAAGCCGCGCGCGAAGGCAAGGTGCAACTCACAGATGGGTATGTGGTGGTGCGCGACGGCGAATTGTTCGTCATTGGTTGCCAAATCAACCCTCTGCACACTGCTTCTAGCCACATCAGCCCAGACGCAGTCCGCACCAAAAAGCTTTTGATGAAGAAAGACGACATCAAACGCTTAATCGGTAAGGTGGAGCAAAAGGGCTACACCTTGGTGCCTATCAATCTTCATTGGAAAAACGGCAAGATCAAATGTGAAATTGCATTGGCCAAGGGCAAAGCCGAACACGACAAGCGCGACACCATCAAAGACCGCGAAGGCAAGCGCGAAGTCGAACGCGCTATGAAATCACGCAGCCGTTAAATTTTTTGGGCGTTGTTTTGTGCAGACCATAAAGCACCAACGCCTATGACACTAACAATCAACAGCATCCATAAACCGTAGGTGTAGCCATCGCTTGGTGACCACATCAAACCCATTAAAAGCGGTGCTGCTGCCCGCGCAACCGCCATGGGCACTCCCAAAATGCCATTGAGACTTCCCATATGGGCTTTGCTGACATATTCAGCCATGACGGTGCCTTTAACAATCGTCAGCATGCCGTTGCCTAGCCCATATAGCAGGACAAACACCAAGCAACCCAAAACTTCGCCATGACCCATGATCAGGAAAAGCAAGCCCAAAGGAATCAATAACGTTACCCATCGATTAGACGTGTGGACATCGATGCGCTTCTCCAATAAATAAAGGCCTAGTCGGCCGAGCACTTGTATCACTCCAATGCTTGCTGGAACAGCAATCGCCCAGGTTTCACCCATACCGGATTCGCGCAACAAACTCACCATATGGGCGGGTAATGCTGAAGTAGCGGCCATCAATAAAACCACAAAACAACTCAACTGCCAAAACACAGGGTTGCGCATAAATTGCCAAATCGATAGGTGTGGTTCAACTGAATTGGATAACGTGCGACTTACTTCATTGTCCGAACCCCCATCGGTCTTAGCTTGCGTGTGAGGTATCGACTTTGCACCACGCAATAAATAAAAATGAATAGGGGCACACACCAAGAATTGCATTGCTGCGATCACCCACATGGTCTCTCTCCAGTCGATGGCATCCATCAACCATGCAATCAAGGGAATGAACACCGTACTGGCCAAGCCACCTAAAAACGACAAGATGATGATGGCGCGTCTAAAGTGATTGGGGAATCTTCGGGTAAGCACCGCGAAAGCCGGAGGATAAAGCGTGCATGCCATGGCAACGCCCAATAAAGTCCAAACCGCATAGAACTGCGCCTGAGTGGAAATCACACTGTGAACCAAAAGCAATACGCCTACTAATAAAGAACCAAAGGTCATGATGAAGCGTTCATGCCCTCTATCAATCCACCGGCCAATAAAAAATGCCAACAAGCCTTCCGTCAGCAACATCAAGCTAAAGCCCAAAGACGATTGCGCCCGTGTCATGCCTAAAGCCTTTTCCAACGGGACCATAAACAAAGCAAATCCGTAAAAAACACTGCCCCACGTAATCAGTTGGGCAATCGATAAAACCCACACAAATCTTGCATCGCTGCGGCTAAATGGCAATGGGATTGACTTTCTAGAGATTACTTTTTCTTGCGCGGAGGTAACCCCGTGTGTTGCGTCAAAACACGTCCCGGACGCACGACAGTGCTGTTTTTGCGCCGCGCACTGGTGTAGTTGCCATCTGTGGTGGGCTGAAAAGTGGGAATCAGGTGGTGTTTGCCATTACCAATGAGGTCTGCACGGCCCATGGTTTTAAGCGCCTCACGCAATAAGGGCCAGTTATTGGCATCGTGGTAGCGCAAAAAGGCTTTGTGCAAGCGTCGGCGTTTTTCGCCACGCACGATATCTACCGCATGGCTTTGACGTGTCACGCGCGCTAGGGGATTTTTGCCCGAGTGGTACATAGCCGTAGCGGTAGCCATGGGGCTGGGATAAAAAGTTTGCACTTGGTCTGCACGAAAGCCATTGTTTTTGAGCCATAGCGCGAGATTCATCATGTCTTCGTCTTTGGTGCCAGGGTGTGCTGCGATGAAATAAGGCACTAAGAATTGTTTTTTGCCAGCCTCGGCGCTGTATTTGTCAAACATTTGCTTGAACTTGTCATAGCTACCAATGCCAGGCTTCATCATCATAGACAAAGGCCCGCCTTCGGTGTGTTCTGGCGCAATTTTTAAATAACCACCTACGTGGTGGGTCACCAACTCTTTGACATATTCAGGTGATTGAACGGCTAAGTCGTAGCGCAATCCAGAACCGATCAAAATTTTCTTAACGCCTTTGAGTTCCCGCGCGCGTCGGTACATATGAATCAACGAACTGTGGTCGGTATTGAGGTTTTGGCAAATTCCTGGGTACACGCAACTCGGTTTGCGACAGGCAGATTCAATCTCTGGGCTTTTGCAACCAATGCGGTACATATTGGCTGTGGGGCCGCCTAAATCAGAAATAACCCCTGTGAAGCCTGGCACCTTATCGCGTATGTCTTCAATCTCGCGGATGACAGAGTCCTCGCTTCTGCTTTGAATAATGCGCCCTTCATGCTCGGTGATCGAACAAAAAGTACAACCCCCAAAACAACCGCGCATGATATTGACGCTGAAACGAATCATTTCCCATGCTGGAATTTTGGTGTCACCATCGTGGCCGCCGTTTGCATCGGCATACACCGGATGTGGACTTCTGGCGTAGGGCAAATCAAACACCAAATCCATTTCAACGGTCGTCAATGGAATCGGTGGTGGGTTGACCCAGACATCGCGCGCAGTCGTACCTTCACCATGGGCTTGCACCAAACAACGCGCGTTGCCTGGATTAGTCTCTAAATGCAAGACACGGTTGGCATGGGCATAGGTAACCGGGTCAGATTTCACCTGCTCATAACTTGGCAAACGAATGACGCTTTTGTCTCTTGGTGGTACTTTGAGTTTGCCTTTGCCTTGTAGCCCTGGCAGATTCGGGTTATCGAAAAATTTAATAGCTTGTGGCTTTTGATCGAGTGGTCTACCCATCGATGTCAGTTGTTGGTTAGCAGCATCTGCAACTGCATTCGCCTCGTCTTCACGGGCACAACTCTGTCCTTGTTGTTTGGCCACTTCACTGACCATCAGGTAAGGATTCACATGCGCTTCCACCCTACCCGGCTCATCAATATTGGATGAGTCAATTTCAAACCAACCCTCTGGCGTTTGGCGCCTTACAAAGGCAGTGCCACGCACATCGGTGATATTTTGAACGGGCTCTTTGTTGGCCAAGCGATGCGCAATTTCAACAATGGCACGCTCTGCGTTGCCATACAACAGCAAGTCGCATTTGCTGTCCACCACGATAGAGCGGCGCACTTTGTCAGACCAATAGTCGTAATGCGCGATACGTCGCAGCGATCCTTCAATCCCGCCCAAAATAATGGGCACATCGCTGTAAGCTTCTTTGCAACGTTGGCTATAGACCAAGGCAGCGCGGTCTGGACGCTTGCCGCCAATATCGCCTGCCGTATAGGCGTCATCACTTCTGATTTTTCGATCTGCCGTGTAACGGTTGATCATCGAATCCATATTGCCAGCAGTCACACCAAAAAATAAATTGGGTTTGCCTAATGCTTTGAATGGGTCTGCACTTTGCCAATCTGGCTGCGCAATGATGCCAACGCGAAACCCTTGGTTTTCCAGCATGCGACCAATCACGGCCATGCCAAAACTGGGGTGATCGACGTAGGCGTCGCCCGTCACGATGATGATGTCGCAACTATCCCAGCCAAGTTGCTGCATCTCGTCGCGACTCATCGGCAAAAATGGCGCCGTGCCAAAGCGAGCCGCCCAGTACTTGCGGTAACTGTTTAGCGGCTTAGCATTTCGCGGGAAGAAAGAGACGTCTGTATAGGCGTTCATAAGGCTCGTAATTAACCCCCAAGTGTACGGGTTAGCCCTTAAACGCGTATTTGCAGGGCTTTATTTCTTGGGTTCTTGGTGGCCGCCAAACTGTTTGCGCATCGCAGAGAGCATTTTGTCGGCAAAGGTACTTACCTGACGCGAACGAAAACGCGCGAACAAGGCAGCAGACAACACGGGGACTGGAACCGCCTCTTCAATCGCAGCGTTGATGGTCCATCTGCCTTCTCCAGAATCTTGCACATGGCCTGAATAAGAGGCGAGCTCTGGATCTTCCGTCAAGGAAATAGCCGTCAAATCTAATAGCCACGAAGACACTACGCTCCCCCTGCGCCATAACTCAGTGATGTCAGCCAAATCTAGTTGGTAGCGTCTTTCAGCCGGAATACTCTCTTGCCCAACACCTTTGAGTACATCCATGCCTTCCGCATAGGCTTGCATCAAACCATATTCAATGCCGTTGTGCACCATCTTCACAAAATGGCCCGAACCAGCAGGCCCTGTGTAGAGATAGCCTTCCTCGGCTGTAGAGGCTTTGCCTTCACGACCAGGTGTGCGTGGAATGTTTCCAATCCCTGGAGCCAAAGATTTAAAAATGGGATCAAGGTGGATCGCGGCAGATTGATCGCCACCTATCATCATGCAGTAGCCCCGCTCTAAGCCCCACACGCCGCCACTGGTGCCCACATCTAAATAACGTATGCCTTTGGCTTGCAACATTTGTGCGTGTCGCACATCGTCTTGAAAGTTGGAGTTACCACCATCAATCAGTATGTCGCCAGCTTCTAAAAGATCGCTCAGTTCTGAAATGGTTTGCGCGGTTATCTCACCTGCAGGCAGCATGACCCATACGGCTCGAGGCTTGGACATTTGCTCGACCATATGCGACAAGCTTTTGCTGGGAGTTGCGCCTTCTTTTGCCAACTGCGCGACGTTATCGGGATTCACGTCGAATACTACTGAAGAGTGTCCATGCTGCATCAATCGCCGCACAATATTTCCACCCATTCGACCCAAACCAATCATTCCTAGTTGCACGTTTTCTCCAAGTACTATTTTTAAAAGTGCACTGTATATGCAAAGCAGATACATATGCTTGCTCTTACTTCTAAGCCATAGCTTCCACTATCGCCGCGTCACCCCACAAATGCGACACAACATGTTGCACATGCGTGACATCGCCCGTTGTGAAAAATCGCGTCGTTCCAATAGGTTTTTTGTTCAAACGACGGTTATCACCTAATCGTCTGGTCAATTCAGTGGCAACAGCAACAGCAGGGTCGATCAAAGCAACGTCGTCACCAACAATACGTTGTAAGGTGTCTCGCAAAAAGGGGTAATGCGTGCAACCCAGCACCAAGGTATCGACGCCTTGCTCCATCAAGGGCTCCACAAATTGTCGCAACAAGGCCTCTGTGTGTGCGCTGTGTAAGTCGGCTTGCTCAACTGCTTCTACCCACCCTGGACAGGCTTGCAACAAGATGCGTTTTCCATCGCCATGTTCTTGACACAGACGCGCCACGCTTTCGCTTTGCAGGGTTTGCGTAGTGGCTAGAACACCCACAACACCTGATCGCGTGGTGTTTGCAGCTGGCTTGATAGCCGGTTCAATCGCAACCACAGGAATATGGGTTTGCTCGCGTAAATGGCGGATGGCGACCACTGTGGCGGTATTACAAGCTACTGTGATGGCCTTTACGCCAGAGGATGCCAACCAATTGCCAACCGTCAAAGTTCGCTGGATGATGTGCGCTTCTGACTTATCTCCATAGGGTGCGTGGCCTGAATCGGCCATGTAAACCAAATCTTCTGCCGGCAACGCTGCACGTATTGCGCGCAATACCGATAAACCGCCTACGCCAGAGTCAAATACGCCAATAGCATCTGCAAAAGGCATGGGTGAGCGGCTAGATGACGACATATCTGCTTATTTTCTACCATTCATCATCTGGTCACTGATTTAGATTTAAATCGCGAATACCAATGCTGTTTGCATTTATTATGAAACCCATGGAACCCCAAATCGCACCATCATCTCCCTACGACATCGTGATTTTTGGTGGCGCTGGAGATTTATCTTTTCGAAAATTGCTGCCTGCGCTCTACATGGCCCATGCCCATGGCAAATTAGAGGGTGATACCCGCATCATTGGGATTGGCAGACAGTCTTGGAGTCGCGAACAGTATCTGGACTTTATCAACGAGCAGTCCCCGCCTTTTATTGAAGCCAACGCATTTAAAAAAGAAGATTGGCAAAGTTTTTTAAGTCGCCTGCAATTTGTGCAACTCGACCTCACCAATCCACAAGACTATGCCAGACTGAAATTGGTTTGTTCTGAAACTCGGATGCGGGTTTTTTATCTGGCTACTGCGCCTAGTTTGTTTACCCAGATTTGCGCCAATTTATCGCAAGCCGGTTTAGTGGATACGCAATCACGCGTCGTTCTAGAAAAACCCTTGGGTACAGACCTCGCATCTGCACAGGCCATCAATTTACAAGTCTCTCAATATTTCGAAGAACAACAGATCTATCGTATCGACCACTATCTAGGCAAAGAAACAGTCCAAAACCTCATGGTGCTGCGGTTTGGCAATGCCATCTTTGAACCCTTATGGCGTGCGCCTTACATCAAGAGTGTCCAAATTACCGTCGCTGAAACCGTGGGCGTGGGAAGTCGCGCTGGGTTTTATAACGGCGCTGGGGCTATGCGCGATATGGTGCAAAACCACTTGCTTCAGCTGTTATGCATTGTGGCGATGGAGCCTCCCATCTCTATGGACGCTGATGACGTTCGTGACGAGAAACTCAAAGTACTACGCTCACTACGCAAGATGGACTTGAGCGATATCAAACGCGATACCGTCAGAGGTCAATACACAGCCGGCAACAGCGAAGGACTGGCTGCAAAAGGCTACCGCGAAGAAGCTAACGTACCTCCCGATAGCCGAACCGAGACATTTGTCGCATTAAAAGCGCATATCAACAATGCAAGATGGGCGAATGTGCCGTTCTTTTTACGAACTGGCAAACGGTTACAAAAAAGACACTCTGAGATCATCATTGAATTTTCAGAGCAGCCTTTTTCAATATTTGGCAGTGCTTCACAACAACCGAACCGACTCATCATCAGCCTGCAGCCAGAGGAATCTATCCAGTTACAAATGATGGTGAAGGAGCCTGGGTCAGGTATGAATATGAGCCCCGTTAACTTAGGGCTTGATTTGCAACTCTCCTCCGATAAGCGTCGCGCCGAGGCCTATGAGCGGCTATTGATGGACGTCATCAAAGGTCGTCTGACACACTTTATGCGCAGAGACGAACTAGAAGCCGCATGGACTTGGGTAGAACCTATCTTGCATGGCTGGGAAACATTAGACGAGAAGCCGCGCGATTACCCTGCCGGAAGTTGGGGGCCTGCCGCCTCATCTGCCTTGATGGCGCGTGAAGATCTTTGCTGGTTTGAGGAAAACTAGAAGCTACAGATCGACAACTTGCCCGCCTAAAATACCCAGATGCCAACGTTTATTCCACCGCAACAGCGCAAAGCTTGGACAGCGCTTGCAGCGTTGCCCGGCGCCACATCGAACCATTTACGAGATCTGCTTGGTGACAAAGATCGTCAAGCCCGTATGCAAATTTCTGCCGCAGGCATCACGCTTGACTACTCCCACCAGAGAGTCAATACAGATGTGATGGCGCAACTCTTGGCCTTGGCTGATGAGTCATATGCCAAAGAACAAGCCCTCGCTATGTTCCATGGTGAGGCCATCAACCAAACTGAGAACCGTGCTGTTTTACACGTGGCATTGCGAGGTAGCCATGTACCCAATCCTCCTTGGGGCGAAGCTATTTCTTCACAAGTTGCAGCCGAGTTATTGCGTGTCTGCCTTTTTGCGGAAAAAGTCCGCTCAGGTGCACTACTGGGTTTTAAACAAACGCCAATCACCGACGTTGTGAACTTAGGCATTGGCGGCTCCGATTTAGGCCCTCGTATGACCACGGGTGCGTTGGTCAACCAGACGCAACCACTGGACGGTCACCCAGTCAAAGTGCACTATGTATCGAATGTGGATGCATGGAGTTTATTCACCACCTTACAAAACTTAGACCCGTCGCGTACGGCCTTTGTGGTGCAAAGTAAAACATTCACCACACAAGAGACCATGACCTTGCTGGCATCGGCTAAGCAATGGTTATTGAATGGGGGCTGTCCTCCAACACAACTTCATCAGCATCTGATTGCAGTGACCGCCAGTCCTGCTATCGCGGCAACCCACGGATTCAAGCCTGACCATATGTTCGAGTTTTGGGATTGGGTAGGTGGTCGTTATTCCATTTGGTCGGCCATTGGTCTTCCTCTAGCAATTGCCATTGGTTCATTTGGATTCCAAGAATTGTTAGCAGGCGCCCGCGCCATGGATGAGCACTTTTTAAATGCTCCGCCTGATAAAAATATGCCACTGGTCATGGCACTCATGGACGTATGGAACACGAATTTTTTAGGTGTATCGACCCACCTCATTGCCCCCTACGCTGCAGCCCTTAATAAATTTGCCAGCTTTCTACAGCAAATGGAAATGGAGTCCAACGGCAAGGGCACGCATATCGATGGCTCTAAAGTGGCTATCAAAACCGCACCTTTGGTTTGGGGCAGTCTTGGCATTGACGGGCAACACGCTTATTTCCAATTGATTCACCAAGGAACACACTTAGTCCCAATTGACTTTATCGGTTCGCGTGAAGAACACACGCCACTGCCCTTGGCTGCTGAACACCACCGAGTCGTGATGCTCAATATGCAAGCCCAAGCCCAAGCATTGGCCATTGGGCGCACTGAAGATGAAACGCTCAAAGTTCTTCTTCAAAACGGTTTGTCTAATGAAGAAGCGAATCGTTTAGCGCCGCATCGAAGTTATCCCGGCAATATTCCTAGCAGCACCGTTTGGATGGATGCCTTAACACCGAGAACCCTAGGCGCACTGATTGCTTTGTATGAACACAAAGTGTTTTGCCAAGCGGCAATTTGGGGTATTCATGCATATGACCAATGGGGTGTAGAACTTGGTAAAACAATTGCCAAAGAAATTGAAACCCGACAATGAGTGGCGCCCATGAGTGAAGTGCCAGCGGTGCGCAATGCACCCACAAGTAACGCAGATCTTTTCTTCTCCTTCAACTGGCTAGCACTTCAAGGTTTTGGCGGTGTTTTAGCCGTGGTGCAACGCGAATTGGTTGAAAAAAAGAAGTGGCTCACACTAGAAGAGTTCGTTGAAGACTGGTCTATTGCACAAATACTGCCTGGCCCCAATGTGATCAATCTCGCATTGATGATCGGTGGCAAACATTTTGGATGGCGCGGCGCCCTCTCCGCTTTGGCTGGTTTGTTATTGGTACCCACTGTTTTGGTTCTTGTCATCGCTAGCGCTATTGCGGGTGTTGGTGATACCCAAGCGATGCAAGGTGCATTGCGTGGCATGGGAGCTGTCTCGGCGGGCTTGATCATGGCAACAGGCATCAAAATGTTGCCGGCTATGGAAACAAACCCCATGGGATATTTAACTTGCGCTGTGTTGGCAATCGTCACATTTTTAGCGGTTGCTGTTATACGACTCCCACTGTCTTGGGTTTTGCTGACACTCGGCCCGATTGCAAGCATATGGGCTTGGTATTGCATCAGTAGAAATGAGAGCGCATGAGTATCACGCTGAACTTCCAAGACTGGGTTTCGCTGTTTCTGCACTTTGTCTCTCTTTCGCTTTTGGCCGTGGGTGGTGCGATCACAACTGCACCTGATATCCACCGCTATTTGGTCGACGAACAACATTGGCTAACGCATTACCAGTTCACATCGTCTGTAGCCATCGCACAAGGTGCGCCAGGTCCAAATGTGATGTTTGTAGCTTTGATGGGCTGGAATGTCGGCATGAACGCTGCAGCAGGCATGTCGCCCACACCCAATATGCTGTATGCAGTCATGCTGGCACTTTTAGGTGTTTTGGTGACTATGGTGGGCATCATTGTTCCCTCCGCCACATTGACATTTTTCTCCACCCAATGGGCACATAAGAATCGAGATCTAAAAGGTATTCGCGCTTTCAAAGCTGGTTTGGCTCCCTTGGTGATGAGTTTATTGGTAGCCACGGGCTGGTTACTGACTGGTAACCACGATAACTATTCAGAAGATTGGCCGATGTGGGTTTTGGCTGCAGTGACGACAGTGATTGTTTGGCGTACCCAAACACACTTGCTGTTGCTTCTTAGTATTGGCGCCGTACTTGGTATATTAAAAATTATTTGATGACTAACCACTGAGTTGGTGTCAGACCTTCACCAGCATGCGTTGTCTACGTGCCTCATACAAACACACACCGCTTGCAACCGATACATTCAAACTCTCGACGGCACCTTGCATGGGTATGCTGACCAGTTCGTCACAGGTTTTACGCGTCAATTGACGCATACCGTCACCCTCTGCACCTAAAACCAAAGCAGTGGGCCCTTTGAGATCAACATCAAACAATGTTTTAGGTGCATCGTCACTGGTTCCAATGATCCAGATATTGCGTTCTTTTAATTCATTGAGCGTGCGGGCTAAATTGGTCACCATGAAGTACGGCACAGTCTCTGCTGCCCCGCTGGCCACTTTGGCCACAGTGGCATTCACACCTACTGCATGGTCTTTAGGTGCGATCACTGCATGCGCACCTGCACCATCCGCCACACGCAAACATGCGCCTAGGTTATGTGGGTCTGTCACGCCATCGAGAACCAAAATAAGTGGGGCGTCTTTGCCTTCTAAGCTGTCGAGCAAATCGTCAAGTGAATGCACCATCTTGATTTCGTTGACACGGGCGGCCACACCTTGGTGTCCATGGCTACCCGCCAATTTGGCAATGCGCAAAGCATCAGCTTCTATCAAACGCACGCCAGCTTCTTTTACGCGCTCTAAAAATTGGCGCATGCGCGCATCGCGACGCGTGGGTTCGTAATAAATTTCAACAACAGATGCAGGAGAGGTTTTCAAACGCACACCGACTGCGTGAAAACCAAAAAGAACTTTAGGGGTAGAAGACATGGCCAGATTATCGGCTAGCCACTTAAACCCTTTGCCCTGCTTCAATCGTCATATAAAGATCACAACGCGCAGCCAACTTCGGGTCATGCGTCACCAAAACCAAGGTCGTTCCTGATTCTTGGTTCAATTCAAACATCAAATCCATGATGCGCTCACCACTAGCATGGTCCAAACTGCCCGTGGGTTCATCTGCTAACAAAACTTGAGGCTTGACAACAAAAGCACGCGCTAAGGCCACGCGCTGTTGTTCACCGCCAGATAACACTTTGGGGTAATGGCCTAACCTTGTTGCCAAACCCACACGCGTCAACATCTCGGTGGCAAGCTCTCTAGCATTACCCGTTCCAGATAACTCGAGAGGCAACATCACGTTCTCTAATGCGGTCATATTGCCCAACAATTGAAAACTTTGAAATACAAAGCCAATTTGCTTGGCACGCAAGGCAGCACGGTCATCTTCATCTAAGGCAAACATATCTTGCCCAGCAAGCACCACGGTACCTTGGCTAGGCGTATCTAAGCCCGCCATGATGGACAACAAAGTGCTTTTGCCAGAACCCGAAGCGCCAACAATAGCCAAAGACTGCTGGGCGGGAACGGAGAAGTCGATATCGCGGAGAATGTCGAGTGTGCCGGTGGCGTCAGTCACCGATTTATACACATGCGAAACAGAAATTAAGTTCATAGAGGACATGGCAATGTTAAGGCGTCACTTTACCTTGGGTGGAATATGCACGGCAGTCGCTGGGCTATTGCATGCATCGGCCTTTGCGCAAAGACAAGTGATTTCCTCTTCCGGTGCTGGTTTAGAGGGCGAAGTTACCACCACACGCCCTCGCCCACCTCGCGGACAAAATTCTATGAACCAAGTGCCACCGCCTGGGTCGGCACCTGCCCCTGGAACCGTTCCTGTAGCAAGCATCTTGGTCTTGGGTGACTCACTCAGCGCGGAATACGGAATCCAGCGCGGTAGGGGTTGGGTTGCGTTAATGGCTGCGCAATTACAAAAAGAACGCGGCGATGTGCAAGTCTTCAATGCCAGTATCAGTGGGGACACAACGGCCGGTGGACGCTCTCGGCTACCCGCCTTATTGAATCAAGTGCGTCCCGTGATGGTAGTGATTGAGCTAGGCGCCAATGACGCACTAAGAGGTCTCGATTTAGACAGCACCCAAAATAATTTGGAGGCCATGATCGAAGCGTGTCGAGCTGTCAATGCGAAAGTTGTTTTGGTGGGAATGCAGATACCACCTAACTACGGTCCAGACTATGGCGCTAAGTTTGCTGTGATGTTTGCTAATTTGTCTAAGAAATACAAAACAGGTTTGGCGCCTTTCCTTCTCAAAGGCATTGCAGATGTGCCCGATGCGGCCAATAACTTTCAAAATGACCGCATCCATCCACGCGAAGAAGCACACCCCAAAATGCTAGCTAATGTGCTTCCTGAAATTAAAAAACACCTGAACCAGTAAACGTGAGCGTCCATCTTTTATCGGCTATTGAGGCCATCCAGCGCATGCGTATTCCCCTTGGTCAACCGGGCGGGTTCGATGCGATCATCGACGCGCGCAGCGAAGACGAATATGCGCTTGACCACTTACCGAATTCGGTGAACTGGCCATCTCTCAACAACGAAGAGCGCATCATTATCGGCACTATGTACAAGCAGCTGGGCGGATTTGAAGCGCAAAAACATGGGGCTGCCTTGGTGGCTGCCAATATTTCAAAACATATACAAACCCATGTATTGGATTTACCCAGAAACTGGCAGCCGCTGATTTATTGCTGGCGAGGCGGCAAGCGCAGTGGATCTTTAGCTATGGTCTTAGGCCAAATTGGATTCAAGATAAATCTGATTGAAGGTGGATACAAAGCTTTTCGTGCCGCGATGCTAGAAGACATTGCACATATTGCGCCAAGCTTTCAATACCAAGTTATTTCAGGCCCAACAGGCTCAGGTAAAACCCGGTTGTTACAAGCACTCAAGATGGAAGGCGCCCAAGTACTGGACTTAGAAGACTTGGCACAACACCGCAGTTCTGTTTTGGGTCACATCCCTGGGCAACCCCAACCGAGTCAGAAGCATTTCGATATGTTGGTCTGGCAAACTTTAAAACAATTTGACCCAACGCGCGTCGTATTCACTGAGTCAGAGAGCCGAAAGGTAGGCAACCTCTCGATCCCAGAACCTGTGATGCTGGCTATGCGAAACAGTCCTTGCCACGAGCTATTGCTTCCATTACAAGAGCGGGTTGCGTTGCTCATGGAAGATTACAACTTCTTTGTCACTGACCCAGAATTATTTTGTCGGCGACTAGATGCTCTGTTAGCAATTCGTGGCAAAGCTGTCGTCGAGGAATGGAAATCACAAGTTCAGCTTGGTCAATTTGAACCAGTCGTCCATGCATTATTGGAAACGCATTACGACCCAACTTACGCAAGTTCTATGCGCCGCAACTTTGCACGGTTTGAAAGCCACAAAGTATGCCAAGCCATCAATCGAAACGAACAAACAATGCGTTTATTAGCGCGTGAATTGATCGCAAGTACCACGGGCACATAATGAACCATCACACCAAGGCAGCGTGAATCGCCTGCTTGATATCTTCCTGCAAATCAGCCACGTCTTCGAATCCAATACAGAATCGAACAACCGTTCCAAGCTTTAAATGTGGTGCTGGTAAGGTGCGTATATTTTGTTTTTGGTAAGGCACCACCAAACTCATGGGGCCGCCCCAGCTATAGCCAATTTTGAAGATGCGCAAAGCATCACAAAAAGCATCTACTTGCGCAGTAGAAAACCGAGCATCCACCAGCACACTAAAAATACCAGCCGCACGGCCTTCTGGGTATTGCTGACTCACACACAGTTTTTGCCAATGGATATGTCCAGGGGAACTTGGCAGTGCTGGATGCAACACTTGTGCAAATACAGACTGGCCTTCACACCATCGGGCGAGTTCTCGCGCGTGATGGTCTTGCGTTGCGTAGCGCATTTCTAGCGTAGACAGGGAACGCAACAAAGTTTCTACATCGTTGGCGCCTACACCGGTACCAAGACGCATGTGGCTTAATTTGATGGTGCGTGCCAAAGCATCACTACGCGTGATGATGCTTCCCATCAACACATCACCGCCACCACTGGGGTACTTAGTCAAAGCGTGAATCGTTAGGTCCACACCCAGCGGCTCCGTGCCCTGCCCAGGCATGAGGTCAAACGCATTGAATGCCAAACCTGCGCCCCACGTATTGTCCAAAGCACACAAAACACCGCGCGATTTACACAAGGCAACCTGGGCGACTAAATCAGGAAACTCCATGGTGACAGAGCCGGCCGCCTCTAACCACACCAAGCGAGTTGTGGAGGAGATGCGCTGGGCTAAGTCATCTAAATTCAGAGGGTCGTATCGTTGGTGGGTGATGCCAAAATTTTGTAATTCACCTAGAGCTAAGGACTGGTTCGGTGCATAGGCGTTATCTGGAATCAACACCTCATCACCCGTTTTCAATAAGGCAAAGTCCACTTGCGCAATGGCAGCCAACCCACTAGGCGTCAATATGCAATGGGTGCCACCTTCTAAACTTACTAAACGCTCTTCCAACGTAAAAGTAGTGGGCGTACCGTGCAGTCCGTAGGTATAAGAAGACTTGTCCAACCACTGCCGCTCGCGCATAGCCGCAGTATTGGGAAAAATAACAGTGGAACCTTTGTAAACCGGAACTTGCGGAGATACAAAGCCTTCAGGGGCTTGATAGGGATGGTGAATGTTTGCCGAGTTACGCGACAAGGGTGGCGGCTTATTGGCCATGGAAGTTATACCTTCCACTTCTCCATCAAACCCGCCGGACGCAAAGAGTCATAGCCCTCAAAAGGCTGGTGAATCCAAGGGTTGGTAGGAAGATATTCAACAGAAAAATCTGGATCGAATGACGACACGCCTTTGGTCCAAATCACAGCACTGCGCAACTCGGTAATGGGTTTGTAGTTATTTTTAAGTTGGTCTAAAACGGCTTTGAGCGTATGACCCGTGTCTGCCAAGTCGTCTACCAATAAAACGCGTCCAGCAATTTCACCTTTGGGTGTGGTGATAAAACGTGCAATATCTAAATGGCCTTGCACCGTGCCAGAGTCTGCACGGTATGAACTGGTTGACATGATGGCAAGTGGCTTGTCAAAAATGCGCGACAGGATATCGCCAGGTCGCATACCGCCGCGCGCTAAGCACAAAATGGTGTCGAACTCCCAACCAGATTGGTGAATCTTGATTGCAAGCTTTTCTATCAGGTTATGGTATTCGTCATAAGACACATACAGGTGCTTGCCGTCTTCAGTCAACATGGTGGAAAGTCCTTTAAAAAGATGGCCGCCTTATGCGGCAAAAGGGTGACGTAACAAAATGGTGTGGTCGCGATCAGGGCTGGTCGACACCATATGAATCGGAACGCCTGTGGTGGCAGAAATGCGATTCAAATAGTGCTGCGCTTCGGGTGGAAGTTTTGCGTAATCCGTCACGCCCACGGTGCTAACGCTCCAACCTGGGATAGTTTCGTAAATGGGTTTGCAACGCGCAATCTCGTCGGCGCCCATGGGCAAGATATCTATTTTCTTTCCGTCTAATTCATAGCCCACACACAGCAACAATTCTTTGAGGCCATCCAACACATCGAGCTTGGTGATACACAGGCCACTCAAGCCGTTGACTTGCGCGCTACGCTTGAGCAGAGCCGCATCAAACCAACCGCATCGGCGTGAACGACCGGTTGTCACGCCTTTTTCAGCGCCTACAGTCGACATGTGATAACCCGGAGTACCTTCTTTTTCCCAATCTAATTCGGTGGGGAAGGGCCCGCCACCCACACGGGTGCAATACGCTTTGGTAATACCCAAGATGTAGTGCAACAGATTAGGGCCTACGCCAGATCCGGCAGCGGCATTGCCCGCTACACAATTGCTAGAAGTCACAAACGGATAAGTGCCGTGGTCAACATCTAGCAAAGTGCCTTGCGCGCCTTCAAACAGTAAATTAGCGCCTTGGGTGTGTGCTTGATTCAACTCCAAAGACACATCGGCCATCATTGGCAAAATTTCTTTGGCATAGGCCATGGCTTCTTGGTAAACCGTTTCGAAGTCAATGGCAGGCGCATGCAAGATGTCGGTCAAGATGTGGTTATGCAATTCCAAGTTCTCGCGCAATTTGGTTGCAAAACGATCTGGATGCTTTAGGTCTTGCACACGCAATGCGCGACGTGCGACTTTGTCTTCGTAAGCGGGACCAATTCCGCGACCAGTCGTTCCGATCTTGGCAGTTCCAGCTTTTTCTTTGGCGACTTCACGCGCAATATCAATCGCGGCATGGTAGGGAAGAATCAAAGGACAGGCTTCACTGATACGCAAGCGTGAACGCACTTCCACGCCAGCTTTCTCTAGGCCTGCAATTTCTTCTAGCAATTTGGTGACAGATAACACCACGCCATTACCGATGTAGCACTTAACGCCAGGGCGCATGATGCCACTAGGAATCAAATGCAGCGCCGTTTTCACACCATTGATCACCAAGGTGTGTCCAGCATTGTGTCCACCTTGGAAACGCACAACTCCCGTTGCGGTCTCTGTGAGCCAATCGACCAATTTACCTTTGCCTTCATCTCCCCATTGGGTACCAACGACAACGACGTGACGACCTTTGCTAATTTGCATGTCTATTTTTTTATAAGGTTAAGAATGGGGAAGATCGCGAACGACCCACTTGCCCGCAACGTGCACGAGTTCACGGTCGCAGTTGAATTCGTCGACTTCGCTTTCATGCCCAGGCATGGCACAAACAACAGTTTCGCCTTGGCCACGCAATTGCGCCAAAGCTTCACGTAAACCACCTTCAACACCCCAAGGAGCGCGAATAGCGGCTTTCAGTGGTTGCGCAGGCACTGCAATGACGAGTTCTTTTAAGTCAAGACTAAAACCTACCGCAGGGCGTTTGCGCCCGAACACAGCACCTACTTCGTCGTAGCGTCCACCACGCACCAATGCATCGCCGGTTCCGGCCACATACATAGCGAATCGCACGCCACTGTAGTAGCCATAGCCACGAAGATCCGCTAAGTCAAATGTGATGCGTTGTACGTGTTTGAAAGCATTGGCAATATGGCAAAGCTCTTGGAGTGATTGCAATATGGATGGCCAAGCAGCAAAAGTTTTTTCAGCTTGGCTTAAAACGCTGATGTCCCCATACATCTGCACCAGTTCAATCAAAGCCTTTTGGATATTGACTGGGAGACCTTTAGAAAGTGCTTGGATGCCCGTTAAATCTTTAGAGGCCAGAGCTTGGTGCAATTGTTCCCGTGTCTCGGCACTGATAGATGCACCAGCAAGTAAGGCAGGCACGATGCGCGCGTCACTTAAATCCAGTGAAACTTGTTTCAAAGCAACTGCGTCTAGGCTCGTGAGTGCTAGTTCAATCACCTCAAGATCGGCTTCGAGACCAGCGTGGCCATAAATTTCAGCACCAAACTGCAGGGGTTCACGTGTCGCAAAAGGACGGTCGGGTCTTGTGTGTAGAACAGGACCGCAATAGCAAAGCCGGGTCACACCCGCACGGTTGAGTAAATGGGCGTCAATGCGGGCAGCTTGGGGCGTTGTATCAGCGCGCAAACCCAATGTGCGACCTGAGAGTTGGTCTACCAACTTAAAAGTTTGTAAATCTAATGCTCGACCTGTGCCTGAGAGCAAGGATTCCAAGTATTCGAGCAGAGGCGGCATCACCAACTCGTAACCGAAGCGACGCGCGTTATCGAGGTAAAGACGTCGGAGTTCTTCGATGTGCCGGGCCTCGGAGGGCAAAACATCAGCGATGTGATCCGGCAGGACCCAAGCAGACATGTGGTGTGACGGTGCTGTTAAAAACGAGATTTTACAGGTCTAAATGCCCTGCTTAACCTAGCCTAGCCACCAGAGCATAAAAACCCCGCCTAAGACACAAGCCAGGCCAAAGAATCGGATTTGCCCGTCGTGCAGAGCTAACAATTGGGCCATTTTTTTGCGCCATCCGTCAGGAGATAGAAAGGGGAAAAGGCCCTCAAAGATCAACATCAGGCCAAACGCCGTCCACAGCACGTCGCTGCTCAAGTCCATAGCAAGTACCTTTTACTTCTTAGGAGCGGATGCACCGCCGCCGCCACTGCTGCGCATGGCATTAAAGAAGTCGCTTGAAGGATCAAGAACCATGAGATCGCTTTTTTTGTTGAAAGTCGTCTTGTAGGCTTCCAAGCTGCGATAAAACTTGGCGAACTGCGCATCACGTCCAAAGGAGTCGGCATAAATGCGGGCGGCCTCTGCATCGCCCTCGCCTTTGATCATTTGTGCTTCACGGTAAGCGTTCGCCACGGTGACCTCACGCTGCCTGTCTGCATCAGCGCGGATTTTTTCACCCTCTGCGGCGCCAGTAGAACGCAATTCGTTGGCCACGCGTTTGCGTTCGGCTTCCATACGTCGATAAACAGACTCAGTAATGGCGTCTACGTAATCGGTTCGGGTAATGCGGACATCAATAACGTCTACACCCCAGGGTTTGGCACCTTTCACTGCAGCCAATACTTCGCGTTTAACTGCTTCAAGAAGCGCTTCGCGCTTCAAAGAAAGCAGTTCTTTGACAGTGCGTTTATTGATTTCTTCTTGAAACGCGTTTCGCACGACACGCGCAAGCTGCATAGAGCCAGCATTTTCGTCTAGGCCCACGTTTCGGATGTATTGCGATGGGTCAGTGATGCGCCAACGGGCGTACCAGTCGATCACCACGCGTTGCTTTTCAGCTGTCAACATGGGCTCGGTGTCGGCGTTGTCGAGCGTTAACAAACGCTTGTCGATGTAGCTGACATTTTGAAATGGCGGTGGAAACTTGAAATTGAGACCAGGCTCTGTGATGACGCTCTTGATTTGTCCGAATGAATAGACCACACCGAATTGGCGTTGGTCCACCACAAACAAGGTAGAACTCAGCAAGGCCAATACAGCCAAAGCAGAGGAGATATAAAAACCGATTTTGTTTTGATTCATGTTCGTGTCTCCTCGATCAACGGCTATCGCGGTCGCGTGAGCGGCCATCTCGCGATCTAGCGTCTATGGGCGAGTTGGGACTCATGGGATTACTTGAAGGCTCAGTTAAGGGTGCAACAGGTTGAGACGAAACCGCTGGGTTGCTTGCACCTGCTTGCTGGATGATTTTGTCTAGCGGCAAATACAAAAGATTAGAACCGGCTTTAGCGTCTATCAACACCTTGGTGGTGTTACTGTAAATTTGTTGCATCGCATCGATGTACATGCGGTCACGCATCACTTGTGGCGCTTTTTGATACTCCGTCACCAAAGACTTGAAGCGTTGTGCATCGCCCTGCGCTTGTGCAACGATGCGAGATTTATAACCATCAGCTTCTTGCTTCAAGCGTGATGCAGCACCTACTGCGCGGGGCACTACATCGTTGGCATAGGCTTCGGCTTCGTTCTTGGCGCGTTCACGCTCTTGACCCGCCTTGAGCACATCGTCAAATGCAGATTGAACTTGTTCAGGAGGGCGCACGCCACCTTGTTGCAAGTTGATGCCAACCACCTCAATACCAACTTTGTATTGGTCCAAGATGTGTTGCATGATGACGCGAATGCGCGGACCAATTTGGTCACGCTCATCGGACATGGCTGCGTCCATTTTCATTTTGCCGACCACCTCGCGCACAGCTGTCTCGGCCGCTTGAACTACGGTGTCGGTCGGGTTCTTGGTTTCAAATAAATAAGCGCGTGCATCCGTTAAGCGGTATTGCACAGCAAATTTGATTTCTAGAATATTTTCGTCTTCGGTCAACATGGCAGACTCGCGCAGACCAGTGGACTTGACGATGTTTTCACGTCCTACATCGACAGAGCGAATTTGTGTGACAAAAACCAGTTCTTGGCGTTGAATGGGATACGGCATACGCCAATTAAAGCCAGCACCCACCGTAGAGTGGTAGCGGCCAAATTGGGTAATCACACCCTGCTGCCCTTCTTGCACGATGAAGAACCCTGTGCTCAACCAAATCGCCACGATGACTGCAACGATGGCACCGATACCGTACTTGCCAATGTTGAAGTTGAGGCTTGGGGGTTTTCCACCAACCGGAGGCTCTCCTCCACCGCCACCTTTTTTAGGCGAACCAAAAAACCCAGAGAGTTTTTTATTGAAGTCACGCCACAACTCGTCTAAATCGGGCGGCCCGTTGCCGGTAGGTCGGTTGTTATTAGGCGGCGGCTGTTGAGGAGGTTTGTTGTCCTCTGGTGGAGTGCTATTGTGGGTATCTGTCTTGGATTGCGATGACTCATCGCGGCCCCAACGCCCATCATTCAAATTGAAAGCGCCAAGAACTCTGGAACGCCACGTTCCTGCAGTTTTGGGAGTTGTTTGTGAATTCATTCGCATGGGTTGTTTCTGGTCTGAAGTATGAATTGTGCCTAAATGCAAAAGCTATTTTGTTCACTCATGCAAAAGTTGCTGTTGTGGCAAGGTTTTGACTCAAATACGCCCTGAGAGCAGGAATTCCTTCACCCGTTTGCGCGCTAACAAAAATTCTGGGGGTATCAACCCCGTCTATGGAAAAAATATCCTGCATTTGCATAGGTTTTTTGTCATCAGACATAGCGTCCAATTTATTGAACACCAAAACTTGCGGTACTTTGTCTGCGCCAATTTCAGCCAACACTTTATGGACTTCGTCCATTTGCTCTAAGTAGTTATCGTTGGACGCATCGACCACATGCAATAGCAAACTCGCATCAGCTGCCTCTTGCAAAGTGGCTTGAAAGGCGTCGATCAATCCGTGCGGCAGATCACGAATGAATCCCACCGTGTCAGATATTGACACTGATCGACCACCGCCTTGGTTGTCTCCCAAATAAAGCTGACGCGTGGTGGTGTCTAGCGTGGCAAATAATTGGTCGGCCGCGTATGCGCGTGCTTTGACCAAAGCATTGAATAAGGTGGATTTGCCAGCGTTGGTGTAGCCCACCAACGAGATGGTGAAGGCATCGCGCCTTTGTCGCTGTCTGCGTTGCGTACCGCGTTGGCGTTTTACTTTTTCAAGCCGTTCTCGGGTGCGCTTGATGGAGTCACTAATCATTCGCCTATCCAACTCAATTTGCGTCTCGCCAGGGCCACCGCGCATACCAATACCACCGCTTTGACGCTCTAAGTGCGACCAGCGACGCACCAAGCGGGTACTGAGGTATTGCAAACGGGCAAGTTCCACTTGCAATTTACCTTCGTGGCTACGCGCGCGTTGGGCGAATATTTCAAGGATAAGGAAAGTACGGTCATTGACTGCCACTTCCATATGACGCTCTAAGTTTCTTTGCTGTGCGGGACTCAACGATTGGTCAAACAAAATCTCAGTAGCGCCATGCATCAACACCAACTCTTTGATTTCATCGGCTTTGCCCGAGCCTACAAACAAGGCGGCATCAGGCGCTTTGCGCTTGCACACGATGCGTGCAACGGGGGTTAAACCGGCTGTTTCAGCCAACAACCCGAGTTCATGCAACTCAGCATCAAAGTGGGGGGTGCCAAAATCAACCCCGACCAATATGGTCCGGGCAATGTCAGACGAAAGAGACTCGATCAAACTTCGGGCGAACTGCCAGTGCCATCAGCGGCATTGAAGTTGACGGCACGTCCTGGAACAATGGTGGAAATAGCGTGCTTGTAAACCATTTGGGTAACGGTATTGCGTAAAAGCACCACGTATTGATCAAATGATTCGATTTGGCCTTGCAACTTGATACCGTTGACCAAATAAATAGACACTGGGACGTGTTCGCGCCGCAGGATGTTTAAAAAAGGGTCTTGCAAAAGTTGGCCTTTGTTCTTAGTGTTATCGGTGTTCACGATATGCTCCGTGTTCGAATGTTAAAAAGAGTTGTCACGATACCACAGGTGGCGGTGCACCCTATTCCCTAATTGTCTTTATCGCTGTAGGGATTATGCGAAGTCTTCATCTCGATTCGCAGCGGTGTACCTTCCAACGAAAACGCTTTTCGAAACCGGCCTTCTAAAAAACGCTTGTAGGAATCGGTGACATGTTCGAGTGAATTGCCATGCACCACGATGATCGGCGGATTCATCCCACCTTGGTGGGCGTAGCGTAATTTAGGACGGAACATGCCCGCGCGTTTAGGCGATTGAAATTGAGTCGCCTCTAACAACAAACGCGTCAACACAGGCGTGGTCATTTTGCACATCGCAGCCTTGTAAGCGTTGGTAACAGCGCCCCACAAAGGCCCAAGACCTTGACGTTTTTTGGCAGAGATGAAATGCATAGTGGCGAATTTCAAAAATGGCAAACGCGTTTCAATGGAGCGCATCAACAATTCGCGCTCGTAGCTGTCAACTGCATCCCATTTGTTCACCGCTAACACCACTGCCCTGCCGCTTTCCAAGATATAGCCAGCGATGTGGGCGTCTTGGTCGGTAACGCCTTGGGTCGCATCGAGCAAAAGTAAAACTACATTGGAAGATTCAATCGCTTGCAAAGTTTTAACAACAGAGAACTTTTCAATCGCTTCAAACACTTTGCCTTTGCGACGAAGCCCAGCGGTATCGATCAATTCAAACTTTTGACCGTTACGCTCAAACGGTACGCTAATCGCGTCACGCGTGGTGCCAGGCAAATCGAAAGCGACCAAGCGCTCTTCACCCAACCAAGCATTGATCAAAGTGGATTTGCCCACATTGGGACGTCCAGCGACAGCGAGTTTGATGGTGCCGTCTGGAACTACGTCTGCTTCGTCATCTGGTTCGGCTAAGTGCAAAGGCTCAAGGGCCATCTCGACCATGCTTCGAATGCCTTGGCCGTGAGAAGCCGATACGGGCAACACTTCACCAAGGCCAAGTTCATAGAACTCAACCAACTGCGCGCCCTCTTGCATGCCTTCCGCTTTGTTGGCGACCAAGAGGGTGATTTTTCCTAGTCGGCGCAAGTAGTTAGCAATATCGTGGTCTTGGGCAGAAATGCCTGCACGCGCATCCACAACAAACACCACCACATCGGCCTCAGCCACCGCTTGCTGGGTTTGGCGCGCCATTTCTTTGTAAATGCCGTCTTGAGCGTCGGGCTCAAACCCGCCGGTATCGATGACGATAAATTCGAGCTTGCCAAATTTGGCGTTGCCGTAATGGCGGTCACGCGTTAACCCCGCAAAATCGGCAACGATGGCGTCGCGGGTTTTGGTCAAGCGATTAAAGAGGGTGGATTTACCAACATTAGGACGGCCCACCAAGGCCAAAACGGGTTTCACTTCTATTTCCTCGGAATCTGCATCAAGGCAGATTCAAACCAGTGACGCGACCTTCGCGGCTAACCAGCACGTAGACATTCGATGCTGCTACGGGGGCAGCAGCCAGTTCTTCGCCGTCCATCTTCAAACGGTTCAACAAGGCACCATCACCTAAAGACAACACATACACATAACCACCGCTGTCAGCAATCACAACGCCCTTTGGAGTCACCAACGGTGCGCTCAGCAAACGGTATTTGAGTCGCTCGGTTTCCCAGACGCGCTCCCCGTCCTCACGACGCCATGCTTGCACCACACCATTGGCCAATGGTGCAACGACTAAATTGGCATTGCCACTTAAACCTCGGTCTCCCACGGAAGGACGGGTCCACAGGTTTTGGCCTTTTTGTGCATCGATACAACCCACTTGTGCTTGGAATGCGCGCGCGCAGACCACATCGCCCACACGGTCGGACGGGCCGACCAGATCCACCAAGCGTTCCATGTCGTTGGTACCGCGCGGCGTGGCGATGGCGGACTCCCAAACAATCACGCCATTTGTTGGGTCTAACCCAGCCAACCGGCCAGAGAGTCCAACCAACAAGGTGTTTTTAAAGGTAGCCAACACACCCGCCTGCTTGAGCACGAGAGGCTCACCAGGACGCTGTTGGGTCCAAAGCTTTTGCCCGGTGGCGCCGTCATAGGCCAAAACGGATCTATCAGCCGTCAACACAAATATGCGTTGCCCCGCCACTAATGGTGGGGTGAAAGACTGGGCAGGTAAGGTTTGACGCCATTGCACTTTAGCGTCTTGCATCACCACCAACTGGTTGTCGCGGGTAACCAGAGCAACTTGTTGGCCGTCGCTACCTACGCCAGCACTGACGGTGGTTTTGGGCAATGTGAAACGCCAAATGTCTTTGCCTGTTTTGGCATTGATCATGGCCACAGTGCCATCGCTGTTAGCAAGCGCAATGCGGTCATCGCGCGCAGCAACAGACAAGTGGAAATTAACCTTGCCTATTTGTGCAGTCCAAGCCGTGCGGGCTTCTTGCAAAACGGCAACGGGCGGAATATCAGCGGGCTTAGGACGCGAGGCAGAGCATGCGGCTAGCACCAACAAAGTGCCTAGGAATAGTGGTCGTCCAAAACGCATAGTCACGGCAGTCTTCACTTGGTAGCTTCCTTGATTGACTTCGCATCGGAAGCATTGGTAATTGCCTCAGGATCCGCGCCAAGCGCGGCAAGCTTAAAGGCAATTAAGCGACGGTATTGGGCGTTAGGCTCCATGGCTTTCCAAGCCGCCTGGTAATGCTTAATAGCCTCAGCGGTTTGATTGGTCAGCATATCGAGGTCACCCAAACGGTCTGCCACCAAAGGCTCAAACGATTCAGGGGATTTGGCGCTGAGCAATTTACGGGCGGCATCAAATTCTTTGTCTTGGATCAACAAGCTCGATAAACGCAAACGAGCAAGCGCCTGATAACCCTCGTCGGAGGCTTGGTCGATCACCCATTGCAGTTGTTCTCTGGCTTCTTTAGGACGCGATTTTTCTTGAAAAATACGTGAGGCTAAAAATGCCGCTTGGTGTGCATAAGTAGTCGAGCCAAATTTACTCTTGATGTCACCCACCGATCGCTCGAAAAGTAACAAGTCGCCCGCAACAGCTGCACGCTCTACAGTGTCAAACAAGGCGGCAGACTGGGCAGATTGTTTAGATTGCCAGGCTTGCCAACCCATCCAGCCCGCGTAACTACTCAGGATGCCGATCAGCAACCAAGTGATCAGATT
>Ga0209084_1000873_pt1 | contig 27194 bp, 33 predicted proteins | sample C_130820_MF_Meta_FD_187309 | JGI IMG/M metagenome (GOLD analysis project Ga0209084, IMG submission 187309) | Freshwater microbial communities from Lake Croche, Canada to study carbon cycling - C_130820_MF_MetaG (SPAdes) (version 2) | ecosystem: Environmental > Aquatic > Freshwater > Lake...
CCCTGCTTGATTAGGTTGCAGGTTGGCATCTGGCACGCCTTGCAGGATGGGAGCGCGGGCACTCCTGGCCGCTGCCGGGTCGATGCCCAGCGCACGCTGGAAACTGGCCTCCAGCGGGTCGTTCACCGTGTCAGGCACTTGATTAGCACCTGCACCCACTTGGGCAGCAGCACTTGCATTCGGAGCCGTTGGAGACGGCGTTGCTGTTTGAGTCGATGGTAGCGGTGCATTGGGATCTTGGGGTGAAAAGCGATTTGCCACGGCCTGCCCTCCGGCACCGGCACCCATCAGGCCAAGCGCTCCGGCCATGGAATCCTTGGCGATTTGCAGCCGTTGCTCTGCCGTGACATAGGGATTGTCGATGCTGGCGCTCACTTGCTCGCCCGCCATTTCACCCAGCACGCCTTTGGCCGCGCCCTTGGCACGCTTGCCCAGCGTCACGCCCGTGCTCATGGCTTCCATGCCTTTTTTGGCTGCGAAGAATCCCGGCACAATCTCAGCCGGGTCGGCAGCTTCGGAAATGAGGTTCTGCGTTTCAGGCTTCAGCGCTTGGCCTAGCTTGCTCTGCGTTTCCAGCGCGGTCTTGTCGCCTTGCAGCTTCGCCATGAACGGCGTGCGCAGGACGTTGCTTTGCAGCGCGGCCCAGGACTCCGGCGAGCGGGTCGCCAGATAGTTCTGCATGAGCTGCGCATTCTCCGGGTTGCCCAGCAGGCTGTTCTGGTCGGCCCAGTCCTTGTTGTCGTAGAACTTCGCCTGCTCATCCTTCACCGCTTGATGCTGCTGATCGATCCAGCCTTGGAAGCCGCCCTTGTGCGTGAGGAAATCCCCCGCGTCGATCTGCTGTTTCAGCGTGTCGAGCTTTTGCACCAGCGGCTTCTCGGCATTGCTCAGCATCGCGGCACCACTGGCCGCCAGGCTCACGATGTTGCGGCCTAGTGCTGGTCCCAGTGTCTCGCCGGGGATTTGCCCCACGACACCCGCGCCCGGTTTGCCATCCGGCAGCACCGGGCTTAGTCCCATGGCACCCACGCCAAAAATGGCAGGCAGGTCCTTGATGGTCTGCCATGCCACACCTGCATAGCGCTTGCCGGTTTCCGTCAGCGTTTCGCTGTCATTGACAAACTGCCGCGCCGTCTGCGCTGCCGTGCCAAACTTCTGCCACGTCTCCGGCGTCCAGCCACCGCCACGTTCCGAGATAAACCGGCTGGCTTCACCGATTCCCTTCTCCACATAGGATTTGCGCGTGTCGAAAGGTAGCGCGGAGAATGCCGGATCTGCCAGCATTTGTCCGAACTCGTCAGGGGAAAGCAGGTCTTGCGGCATGGCGTGATGAGGTTAGCGGCCACCCAGTCCCATCCATGCAGCGCCAGCGGCAGCGCCCGGTGTTGCCGCCTGCGGAGTCGGCGCACCACCCGCCCCATTCTTCGGCTGCATCGGTTTGTAGCCTTCCGGCAGGTGATAGTCAGCGGGCATCTGCACGGGTTTGCCCGTTGGGTCCAAGGCCCAGATCATCGCCGGTTTGGCAGCGCGGTCTGGGATGGGTGTCAGCGTGCCGGGCCGTTGCGGCCCCATGCCACCAGCGGGCGGTGCATCACGCGGCGTTTCTTGGAACAACGGCAAGCCGGGAATGCGGTTGCCGTTCTGATCCATGGGCACTCGGATATCGGTGCCGGGCAATGGCGTGAACTGCGGTCCTGTTGGACCGGCAGGTGTTTGCGGCAGCACATTGATCACTTTTCCATCGGCTGTAATCGTGTTGTAGGGTGATCCAGGTGTCGGCGTCACAGTGATATTCGGCACCCGCTTGCGATCCGCCTCCGCCTGCTGGCGCTGTCGTTCCTGCTCCATGGCCTGATCCCCCAGCTTGATGCCATACTGCGTCATCTCCCACTGCTTGCGGGCTTCTTCCATGCGTTGCGCCTCAGTCTGGTTGCGTTGCCAGTCCGCGCCTTGGTCGGCACGCTGCTGCGTGTATTGCGCTGCTTGTGCCTGCTGTCCCATATCAAACATCTGCTTGCTCTGGTCGAAGTTCTTATCGTTCTGTGCATCGTAAAACTGCTGCTGCTGCCCCATCATACCAAGCTGCATGATCGGCTTGAAATTACCACGACGGCGCTGCTGTTCGGCAATGCGGTTGATGTCATTCGCGCTGCGGCCCACGGGTCGGGCGGCACGGTTGGCAAGGCTGTTGTCTCCAAACGGCTGACTTTGCAGCGCATTGAATTGCCCCATGCTATCGCCAGTCATGCCGGGCTGAGTTGCATAATTGGACGTTTCACCCCTAGCAATGTATTTGGGGTCGAATTGGGTCAGGTCTTGACTCCGATTCATCGGACTCTGCCGGATGGCCGATTGATTCGGCACCACCATCCCCGGCATCTGCGGCACAACCACTTCCGGGCCACGTTCGCCCACGACGTAGGCTTGCCCAGGTGCCACAGGTCCGCCATCGGCACGAAAGCCACCAAAGGACGGCAGCGGTGATGGACCACCAAAGGGACTGGCAGGCTGCTGATTGAATGAGGATTCACCCAGCTTAGGCAACGGATCAGAACCAAAGAAGTTGTTCATGTCCGGCGCTTGCGATTCTTGGCGCTGCGGCGGTGCGCCGTAGTCCATGCCCGCCAGCGGGCGGAACGGCTGCTGCATCGCGGCAGGCTTCGCGGCAGGCTTCGGCGCACTGGCATAGGACGGCGCACCCATGCGCGGCTGCATGAAACTGCTTGGGATGCTAGGCCGGAATCCACCGCCCTGCTGTGAACCGCCCGCGAGTCCGGTGCTTGGCCGTGCATTGGCAGCGAGTCCGCCACCGTAACCGCGATTAAACTGGGAAGAAGTAGCCATAGGTAAATCCTTTCGTGAGTCGGTTTGCTATCGGTTAAAGTGATTGGTGTTTCAAGGTCAAAGAGGCCCGGTAAATGTCGTGGAGGAAATGTCACCGTAGACACCCAGGCTGCGGCGGTTCGGCGTGCTGATTGAAAAAGTCTGCGTCACGGTGCTGCTTGTCAGCAGGTCCATGGAGCCGCTGAAACCGGAATGCCGCGTGCCGGTGCCGATCTCCACTTCATCATACGTCCATGCAAAGCGCATGGGAATGATCTCGGACAGGTGCCGCAGGGAAATGCGCGTCTGCCAGATGTCCGTGCCGTCATCCTCCAGATACCAATACGTTTCCACGGGGAAGATGAACGGTGGATCACCAAAGTACCTGAAACCTTCGTTCCAAGTGTGCGTTGAATTGACGCTACCGTTTTTCAAGTATTCGACCTTGATTTCATACACCCCTTTAGGTTGTGCTTGTTCTAGCAGTTGTGTGGCGTGTCCCATGTTAGGCAATCCCCCAGATGGCGGTGGCTGTTGACGTGCCGCTGCCGTTATCCCGCACCACGACTTCCAGGCTGGTCGTCACGGCTTGCACCGTGAGCGTGCCACTGACATAAGTAGCAATGTGCCGGTAAAGATTCGTGCTGGTATCGCTCGGCACGCTGCTGCCCGTGGCGAGGGCGCAGGTAATGGCACCGGAAAACCCCACGACGTAACCGTTGGCAGTCACATGGGCGGTATAGCTCACATCCACATACACAACCTTGGTGCCGCTGTTGGAAATGGTTAGGCTCAAATTGGTGGCGGTCACGCCATTGACATCTCCCGCCACCACCACACTGGCCGTGCTGCCATCGGTGGATTTGGGACATTTGAACGGGTGCGTCGTGCTGCCTGCCGTGCTGCCGCTGTCGGTCACATTGCGCCGGATCTGCAAGCCCTGCTCTGGCAGCGTCACGCCATGCCCGGACGCATCCCCGGCATACGTCAGCCCTGCCGTTGGATAACCAATGGGCTTGTCGGCAAACAGTTCGGCAAGGCGGTCCCCCATGTTAAGACGTGGTAAAGGTGTCGAGTGTGGTGTAGCTGGTGCCGCGCGCGTTCGTGGCATAGGCGCGGTAACTGTAAGCCGTGCCCGTTGTCAGTCCCGTGACGGCTTTGAAAAAGACGCCCATGGTGCCGGAAACAGTGCTGTTCGTCACTCCCGTGCCACCAATGACCGGAGTCGGATTGGTCGCGGTGGCGCTGTAAACGACACCACGCGCCGTGATAGTTGAGCCGCCGTCATTGGTGGCGTTGCCGCCCAGAGTTACGGTGGTCGCCGTGATGCTGGCCTGTGTCGGGGTGGAAATCAGCGGCGATGTCGCGTAATTAGTAGGGCTATACGCCGTCACTTTACGGCGGATGTAGATGCCATTGTCAAACGTCTCGCCATCATCCACAATGAAGCTGGCAGGCCATACCGTTAAGTTCGTCGCCGGAAAATTCTTGGCAAAGGATTGGTAGGGATACCGTGAGTTATTGGTCCCGGTGGTATAAGTCAGGTCGATGGAGGGATGCAGACAGCGCGGCAGACTTACCTGCCCCACGCCATAATAGAACGTGCCACCTTCCGGCTGCATCGTCGTTGGTGCTGAAATGCTGAACGGCTCATGACTCGCAAAGTATTCGATCACGCAGCGCGTCGGCCCATCGTAGGCATCCCGCAGGTTGAAATCCCAAATCGTATCTGCCGTGTATTTGACGCCATCGCCGTCGTAGGCTTCGAAGTTGTAAATGTTGACTCCCGAAATGACGGGCGGCCAGTAGATACCCCCGCGAATCTCTGTCACCGTGCGGAAGGCCGTGGTCTTCTCAATGGAAGAAAACACCTTGGCAAAGTAGAAGCTATGCCAGCCCTCTTGCACCGGGCCAAAGTCCGTGAAAACGTAATCATTGTAGCCTTGCGCCCGTGCGTCCCCATGCGGAGCCGCTGGCAGAAAGTTCCCCAGCGTCGTGCCCACCGTCATGGCAGCCGCCGCCAGTAAATACTTCTCATGCACCCACAGCACCCCAGCCAGCACCCCCGGCATGGCCGTTGGCACTGTCTCAAAGGGGCTTTGTTCTCGCTGGTCGCGCATAGGTTTTAGATCGGTAAATGCTTCATCAGGGCAGCAGCCCCGCATTGCTTGCTGACAGCAGCCGCATCATACTTGCCATCGGCCACATACTTGCCACGGCTGTATTGATCCGTGAAACTCCATAGGTAGGGCGATGGCACGCCGCGCTTCCGGTAGCCGGTGCCGTTGTAGTTCTCAAACACGACGAACGCATTGCCAGTGCTCCAGTCGTCCACCTTGTCCAGCCCATCATACTCCAGCGCATCAATGGCCGATTCCTCCCATGTAAACGGTGGCTTGCCAGCCTTCGGGCGATTCTTCGGCACCTGCACCGTGCGGGCGGTCAACGGGTCGCCATTGTGAAGATGCTGTTTGAAATTCAGCCCGCACTCCATGGCATGAATGATCCCCACCACCCACCACGGCATGCCGGTAAAGTTTGCCGCCACCGCCTGATACCGGGCGCGGCTCGCCAGAATGGCAGCAGCCGTGCGTTTGGCCTCGGCAGCACATTCAGGCTTGAGCGTGCATCCGGCAAACATTTTGGCGTAGGTGATAGCGAGCGGACTCATGGGTTGACGTTCTTGCCGGGGTTCTTGGCGCTGGTTAAATATCGCGCCCCGTAAATCAGCGGCACATACTCAGCGTGGCCGCTCAGCGTGGCCGCAGTGGCATAGATTGCATCGCGTTCCTTCGGCGTGATGCCTGCAATGTTCCCAGCGCAGGACGTGAGAGCAAAGGCAATAACGACAAGGGAAAATCTCATGGCAGAATCGTGGTCGGGGGTTGCTCCGGGTTCTGGTCGTTGCGTTCATTCGCGGCAATCAACTTCATCGTGTCTTCAAAAATAGCCCCGCGTTGAAACCAGGTCCCATGCCCGAAGGCATCGTTGCTATGATCCGTCACCACGTCAGGGAACAGCGCGGCCAGCTCACGCCCACGCAGACCTAGAGAGCCATAGCCCAGTCCCAGCCAACCAATGAGCGGGCGGGTCGCACGGGCAAACTTCAGCGCCCCATCGTTGCGGCTGCCGTAAATATGCACGCGTCGAATCGACCCTTCACGAATGGCTTGCGCAATCAGCTCGTCATCCGTCGCAGGGGCAAACAGATGCGCTGAATCAATCTCCACACCGGCATCATTCAGCACACGGGCGGTCAGGTCGCCACCATTGCTATGCGAGACGAGCACCACGCGATACCCCGCCCGGCGGTAGTAACCGATCTTCTTGCAGATGGCATCCGCCCGCTCGCGCTGCTTCAGCATGCGTGTGAGGGCATGCGTGAAATACTCAAACTTCTCCGCCACCACGCCATCCGGCAGGCGCGTATTGACCCACGTTACAAAGCGGTCCGTCCAGCCCTCGGCATCGCCGGGATTGGTCAGGATGCCATTGATGGCGATGTAGGCGGTGCGTTTCATAGTCATGGCTGTTGCGGCACCTCTCCGCAGTTTTTGGCATCACACGGCACAATGCGGAAATGTTCGGCAATCTCCCAGCTCTTGCCATTCTTCCTCGGCTCCGGCTCGATCATGCCCTGCTCAATGTAATTCAGCACCGTGCGCTCCGTGATGCCTTCGCGTTGCGCGACATCCTTCGTGGTTAGCCAGGTCTTTGCGCTGTCCTTGCCTTGTGTCAGTGATGCGGCGTCCTTGGCCTCGTTCACGTTCACCGATTGTAAAATCCCCTTGCCATTGCTGCTGCGTTCTTGCAGCACCGCCAGCATTTTCTCATGCGTGTTGAGTGACATCGTCACCCACAGGCCCCAGGTGAAAATGCCTGCCGTCGTAAACGTCAGCATGCCAAACGACAGCACCGCCAAACTCCGCCATACCGTGCTGAAATGCACCGTCTGTTCCGCGTCCTCGGTGTCTGTCAGTGGGTTGCTCATGGCAAGGTCAGGAGTTCTGCAATTCGGTAATCTGCTCGTTAAAGGCGTCGATGATGAGCTGCGATTCTCCCGACTGCTTGGCGATGGCTTCCGCCCGCTCCTTGAGTCCAGCGCGGGTCAGCGCCTTGGCGGCAGCGTCCAGTTTCCATTGCTCATTCTTGAGTCCGGCAATCTCATTGTTCAGGTAGGCGATTTTATCGGCGGTGGTCATATTAAGAAAGGTTGGAAAGTTGAGCAATGATGCCATCAAGCACCGACTGAGGTTGATCCTTCAAGGCTTCGACGAGTTGTTTGGAGGTGGTGAGATAATCCGCATCGGCCCACGCTTGGGCGGTGTCGGTGACGATGGTTGCTGCCAGCGTTTCCGCCGTTGCGGTGCCAGTGACGCGCTTATTGAAAGCGGTCTGTTGCTTGTCGGTGAGGGTGATGGTCAGGTTCATAAGATTAAGCGAGTAAGAATTTGCAAGGCGTGCCACCGACTGAGATCGTGACAACTTTTGTAGAGGCATTGACCTCAGCGCTGGTCGTAAGACCCGTGAAGTCAAACACACCTGCCGTGGTGATTGTCACCATCGTGGTCAGCGTGCCAATCGTTGCCGCCGCTGCCGTGGTGTAGTAAGACAAGAGCAGGCTACCACCCGCTCCCCCGCGACCATTGCCAGCCGCAATCGTGAGATTCGCTCCAACGCCATCGGAGGTGATCCGTGACGCAGCCGTAAACATCTGGTTGGTTACACCGGCGGCATCTGGCCCAATTTGCAGTGTGGCGGCGGCTTTGCGGTAAAGGAAAACATCAATCGCTGTCCCTTGCTCGATAGAACCAAACCCAATGTAGCGCCCAACGGCTACGGAAAGGCCACTATTGTTGAAATATCCTCGACCATTATTGATCGTTAATTGGATTACGTTCACCTGTTGGTCGCCATTTGTTCCGAAATCGACCATCCTAGAACCATTTTGCGTAAAAACAGAAATCAACTTGTCCGATCCCGGCTGAATATTTCCTGCTGAATTGATAGCAAATTTACTCACGCCAGCCACCTGAAGATCGAGCAGGTTTCCAGCGAATCCACTTACGGCATTAACGCCAAGCCCCGTGCCACTGGTTGACCATCCGGTTGAGGTTGTGCCGGTTGGCTCAATGAGAAGCTGCGGCTTTGTGGTCGTCGCGCTGCCGCCTGTAAACCACGTCCCTATTAGACTAGCCGCTGGCGCAGAAGCGGCACCGTTGGCGCTGAACAGCAAAGCAAGTTGTGCTGCCGTTGTTGCAGCCTCAATCATCGCCGCCCCGGCTCCGGTCATCGCCACCTTTTTGTTCACGCCACCCTGCACCACGGGGACGGTGCTGGCAGTAGCCGCTGTCGCGGCAATCATTGCAGAGATTTTTGTGTCAGCCATAAAATAAGTTTACCCGTCGAGTTGAATGAAACTGGTCCCGTCCTCCAGCAAAATGCCGCCCGCATCTTCCATCAGGATTACGTCATTGGCTCCCCCAGGCGTGGAGTCGCCGCCACCACCCGTCGGCCCCGCGCCCATCAGGCACAGGTGGGACTCCAACGGTGGTGGTGGGCCAAAGATCATGGCAGATTAGTTGTTGCTGCGGGCGATCTCGTAGAAGTTCGTGCCGTCAAACAGCAACGTCAGCGTGTCCGAAGTCGTCGGACTCCAGGTAGCGGAAAGCATCTGGATGCCGGTCACAGCGATCTCGCATTGATTCGTGGCAGGGCCAATGATCACATAAATCTGGCCGGTGCTGGCACCCGTAGCGCTCAGGGTAAACGTGCGGTTGGTGGCGGTGGCGTTGTCGCTGGTCAGTTGAATGCGCGTGTTTTGGCCCGGTGTCACCACTTGGTTGTCGGCGGTCAGCGCGGTGCTGGTGCTGGCCTGCGCTAGGGTCACGGTGCCGGTTTTGTTCGGAATGGTAATGGTAGCATCCACCGTTGGATCGGTCACGGTCACGGTGGTTTCAAACGCATCCGCCGTGGCACCTTCAAAGTTCAGGCCGTTGCTCACGCCAAAGACACTGTTGGCAATGTCGGGCGCATTGGTCGTCAGCGTGCTGCTCATCACAGCATAGCTAGCAGCGGCAGCATTCGGGAACAAATAAGTCACGTCCGCCGTGGGGTCGGCTGGCTGCAAGGTAATCTCGCTGGCGTCAGCGGTGGCACCTTCAAAGACGATGCCATTACTCACACCCCAGAAGGAATTAGCCGCATCGGGTTTGTTGGTGGTCAAAGTGCTTCCCACGATGGCCCAGTTGACGGCAAAGTTTGGAATGCTCACGGTCTGGTCTGCTGTCGGATCAATCGGGGAAATCGTGGTTTCAAACGCATCTGCCGTGGCACCTTCAAACACCAGTCCGTTGCTCACACCCCAAACCGCATTGGCGGCATCCACGTCGTTGGTGGAAAGGCTGGACGTAAACACCGTGTTGCTGGTAGCGGGGAAGGTAAAACTGGTGCTGTCGGTGCCGGTGAACGTCAGCGTGTTGCTGGCGGTCAAAGTTTTGCCATCGGCCACCGCCAGTGTTGAGCTGGTCGCTGGCGCGGTAATTGCCATTTTGTTAATGCTCGTCGCCGTTGCCACGCCCAGTGTCGGAGTCGTGAGTGTCGGGGAAGTGGCAAATACGGCCAGACCGCTGCCGGTTTCATTGCTCAGCACACCCGCGAGTTGTGCTGAAGTTGTGGCAGCAAACTGCGATAGATCGGTGCCGGTATAGGCCACGGTGCCGCCAACGCCAAACGCCACGGAACTTGAATCGGTGCCGGTGAAGGTCAGCGTGTTGCTGGCGGTCAGTGTCTTGCCATCGGCCACAGTCAGGGTCGAACTGGTGGCAGGGGCGGTGATCGTCACCTTGTTAATACTGGTTGCGGTGGCAACGCCCAGGACAGGCGTGGTCAGCGTTGGCGTGGTGGCAAACACCAGCAAGCCGCTGCCGGTTGCATCAGCCATGGATGCCAAGAGTTGCGCCGAGGTGGCCGTGAGCGTGTTGCTCGTCAAATTCAGCGATTTGTTGGTGAGCGTTTCCGCCCCCGCCAAGGTCGCCACCGTGCCGGTGGTGGCAGGGCCAGTCAGCGTCACACCGCTAGGAATGGTCAGCGTGCCGGTCGAGGTCGTCACCGTCAAACCGCTGATTGTGGTCCCAGTGATCGTGCCGCCGGTAATGACGGCATTGCTCGTCAAGTTGGCAATGGTGATGAACTTGTCCGTGCCGCTGTCGTCGATGGGAATTTTCTCCGTGCCAGCGGGAGTCGTCTTGGCGCTGCGTCCGGTGACGGTGGCAGCTTGAGTCATGGTGAACGCCACTAGAGTGAGTAGCGCAATGAGGATATGGCGAGGCGTTTTCATGTCGGGGGGATGTTAGTGGGGTGCGGGATTCTTGGGGAGGTTTGGCTTTAACAAACAGAGTCAAATAGAGAATTAGAGGAGATCGGTCTGGTCGGTCGGAATCTCGATGTATTGAATGATCACACCGCAATCCGAGCTGCTGCTGACAGTGACGTTCAGCGCTTCATTGATGGCATTGGTTTGAAACCAGCCATGCTGGTTGAACGGCAGCACCGCGCCACCGTTGGCAGCGTTGCTGAAGATGGGAGAGATCGCTGTGCTCGCGCTTTTCAGCGTCACGGTGCCTGCCGTGCCGCCATGGATCATGATGAGGGACAGGACGCGGAACACCTGATCCGACACCGCCGCCAGCAGCGCGGTGGTGGCATTGGTTGGGCAGTCCATGAAGGCGCGTTTGACTTGCACGGGTTGCCCGTTCGGCAGGATGATCTTGCCGGTCAGAATTTCAGAGACGGCCAAATAATCGCCGTCGTCAGTCGTGACGAATTTCTTGCCGTGAGGCTGGATACGATTGGATGAGGTAGGCATATTACTGGGTCAGTTGAGGTTGAGCGTTATCACCCTGCGGCACGCCGCTAGGGGCTTGGAGATTCTTGAGGTCGGGGTTCACGCCAAACTGCCGGCCAATGTCGGCATTTTGGTTGAACTGCTGATTTTGGAATTGCAGGAATTGCATGTATTTCTGCATCTGTTCCTGAAGCAGCGGGTCGCTGGCGAGCTTCTGTTGATTGACGGGAATCTGCGCCCACTGCTGAATGATCTGGCTGCGCAGTTCGGGGTTGCCGACTTGCTTGCTGATCGCATCTGGAATGATGACAATGCCTGCCACCATGTTGCTGATAAGCTGATTGGTTTCCTTGGTGGCCTGTTCGGTGGCAGCGTCCATGCTTTGAATGCCCGCATTTTGCAGGCGGCTGTCAATCCAGCCCACGACTTCGCGGAACCACACCTGCGTATTCGCCTGGCCGCTGCGGTCAAAGCTCAGCGCTTTCAAAGCCAGCTCGATCTTGGCTTGCGCCAGTTCCAGATCCGTGGCGCTCACGTCACAACGGAATGTCACATCCAGTTCGCCTTCCAAATCTTCAGCGGTAAATACCTGATTGACGAGCACGCCCGCCACGCTGCCCAGTCGCAGTTCATCGACATCCTGCTGCACGTTCAGGCACATCAGTTCCACCATTTGCTTGTAGAACGAGCACGCATTGTGCAGCAAACGCATGCGCCGTGCGCGTTTCTGGTCGGGGTCTGCATTCGGCCCACGCAGATAAAAATCATTCACGCGCGCGCGGTTGAGTTCCAGCACTTGCAGAACACCGCCGGAAACTTCGGGCACGTCGAGAAAGCGCGGCCCGCCCGTGCCCGTAAGGAAACGGGAATGCAGCGCCATGCGTGCGCCAGGGCGCAGGCCATCGCCGCCGCCGTCCATGGTTTCGAGCAGGGGAGGCGAGGCCCGCAGTTGCGCCTGTCCAAGCAGCGCATCCATGGTCTGTTTCTCCGCGAGTTGTGGCGAAAGCATTTCATGGCCGATACCCTTGGAGGACACGGCGATGTTGCGCTTGTTTTCACGCCTGACGAAAATCATCGGCATGCGCCCCGTGCCCATCGGGTCACATTCATGCAGCGCGTAGCCGTTGAGGTGGCCGCTGACAATCGTATGGAACGGCGCGGGCAGTCCCATGTCATCGACTCCCCATTGCCACAGGTGGGCGATCTGATACATGCCCGCATCACGCAACGCCTGCACTTGTAGCTGCACGCCCACGTCCATGCCATTGAGTTCCCAGCCGGAATACGACACGCCGATCTGCGTCCAGTCCACAACAAGGCCGGGATTCTTCAGCAGTTGCTCGGTCCAGTCGGTGTCCCAGTCTTCACGCTCGGCCCGCATCAGCAGTTCAGCGCGGGTGATCCATTCAAATTCCCACATGCGCGTTTCAGCCGGATTCTGCGCGACACCGGGAAACAGGCAATCAATGCCAGGCACTAGCGCCCGTGGCTTGGGTTGTCCCGGCACCGGGATAGGAGCGAAGTAAGTCGCCTCTTCCATGCGGTTCTTCCTGAACTGCTTGAGCACTTGCTTGATTTCCTTGTCAGGAATCAGCGCGTCCACGGCTTGCAGCACGGGATACAGCGCGGCCTCGCCTGCCGAGTTCATCAGCGCTTCTTCAGCCTGAATCATCGCCAGTTCTTGCACCATGTCAGGCGTCACATTGCTGCCCGCCGCTTGGCTCTCGTCCCACATGCGTTGGGCCAGGGCTTCCAGCACTTTCTGAAAGGTCATCGTCTTGCGCCCCTTGCGCCATTGGCGGGTCCAGCCTTCGCGCCACACGGCATAGCCGGATTCTTCCACGCAGTTCCACAGCAGTTCCAGCGCGTTGACACGTTCATGCTCGGACAGGTCCAGTTCGTAGTCGAGCACATGCCGCCATGCCTGCGCCTGCCGGGTGCCTGCGTCGTCCATGACATCGCGCGGACGCACAATCTTCTCGCCCATCCACCATGCCATCATGCGTATGTCTAGGTGCTCGTTGGTCATCTGGTCGGCAATGCGGCTTTCGAGGTCGGGCGCTCCGGGCCATGGGAAAGCCTTCTTGGTGCCCATCAAATCCTCGTCCTTGGTGCCTTCTTGATTCTTGGTCTTCCACCAGCAATGCCGCGTCCGGTGGGCGCGTTGCAGATCCTCAAACAGGCCGAGCGTGTGCCATGATAAAATGTCGGCACGCAGCATGTCCTTCATCTTCAGCGCGTCGGGTTTACCGCGTGCTTCCATGCGTGCGACTAGGCCATCTTCAGGTTCTTCGATCACCGCCACAGCCCTCCCGCGTATAAAGGTTTGCCGCTGCCCGTCGGTGAATCCCGATAGCAGGCGATGAACTCGTTTTCCAAATCGTCCAGCGCATCCGCCGCGTATTTGCCTGCCGTCTCATGCTGCCCCGCCGTGGTGTGATACATGCCGAAGGTGCTCAGGGTCAGGTAGTCGTTGAAGTTTTTGGGAATCAGTTGTTCTTCCCAGTAGGTCGTGTTCGTCAGCGCGATGGCCGTGGCTGGAACATTGATCACTGCGCGGTAGCATTGGCCGGTGGTGCTGTCATAGCGCACCCCGCCAGCCGTTACGGCGGTGCTGTTCGTCCAGGCGGTGCTGTCAAACTCCGGTGCCCGTGGCACATAGAGCGCAAACACTGCTCCAAGGTCGGTCTGCGGATAGATGCCGCTGCTGTCGTGCATGCGGATGGGCACGCGGTAGCCACTGGCCGTGGCAACTCGCGGGTCAGAACTCCATAGGCTGAACCATGGCCCATACGAAATATCAGCCAGGGCAATGACGCCATCGGTCACTGCCAGTGCGCTGTTGCTGGTCACGGTAAAGGGCCATACCCAGTCCTTGCCACGTGGTTTGTCCCACGCTTCTTTAATCGCGTTGGACAGCCACACGCTGAACATGCGTGCCTCGCCTACGCTCAATTCCACCGCTGCGGTGCTGCTGTTGATGAGTCCGCGCCGACTCGCATAGTTGCGCACCATGTCATCATAAGAAATGTGCAGCGCGGGATTCATGTCTTGCTCATGATGATAGCTGGCCCATGCACCGGCTTGGGCACGATGCGGGTTTGCGCCTGCGGCTTCGCCACAATGATGCGCTTGTATTTGGTGGCGGGAACAATGATGCTGTTGCCGCTCTTCTCCTCGATGGGGAAGAACTCAGGATTGTGCTTCTGAAACCAGCGGTAGAAATCACTGCCAGCCTGCCAGCATTCCCAGCCGGTCGTGTGGTAGATGCCAGCGTGCTCGTCCTGTTCCTTGAACTTCGCCGCCCAGGCAGCCATGACATCGTTCGGGATGCAATGCGCCATGCGCAGTCCGCCCATGCTGCGATTCGCCCGCATGCCCAGCCCCATCATGGTCTTGACATACTTGGCAGCAGCGCGGGATTTTGCCATCACCTGCTCTTGAAAGCGCGTCCGAAACGCGACGTGATTCTTCCGCAGTCCATCCATCAGGAACGGACAGGCCGCATACGAATCCATGACGCTCGGGGCATTCATAAGAATAGAAAGGCTTCACACACTCACCGCTGCCGGACCAATTAAAACCCGGCAGCGGTGGTGCTATGGAAACCGCACTGGCTTAGGCCGTAGCGCGGGAAGTGGCGATGAAGTGCGCCTGCGGATTCAGACACTCCGGCACATAAAGCGCAAGCCACTGGCCGCGCTGGTTGGCACCATCGCGGGGAAGTTCTTCATACGTCGGGGCCATCGCGTAGCCGATCTCCAGCATCTCCATGTCCAGCCCAAGCATGTGGCAGGTGCTATCAATGAGGTGCGAGGTGATGAGGTCAATCGGGCCGAAGTCCGAATTGTAGCGCGTGACGGTGGAAGCGATTTCGCCTTCCGTCTGGTTCCAGCGGCGGAGCGGGAAGTTGCTGCTGGTGCTGCCGTTCTTGTCGGTGAACGTGAACGACGCAAACTGCGAGCGCATCGCGGGACGGCAGACACCCATGAAATTGGTGCTGTCGATCTTGCGGGTTTCCGCCACGGTTTGCAGCGCGGTGCGGATGTCGCTTTCCGCCACGTTGGACGCAGCGGCTTTGTTGTTGATGATGCTGCCGGTCGGCGTGCGGAACGTCGAGGTCGGCGTGGTGTCCGTGTCGGTGAAGTTACCGTTGCCATTGGACAACCAGCGCGGAATGCCGCGTGTCACGGATGCTGTGGGGACCGCCGCATCGGCAGGAACGGATTCCTGGTCGGCCAGCGTGACGGCTTCGATGTCGCGGTGGATTTCCACGCCCTTGTCGGTGCGGTTGTCGGCAAACACGGTAGCGGCAGAAACGCCGTATTGCTTTGCCATCAAGTTGGCTTCATCAGACACCTGCACAAAACGGCGGGACTTGATGAAACGGGACTTGAGCAAACCCTTGTTGGTCAGGTTGCTTTCGGCATTGGCACTGGTAGGTGCCGCGCCTTCAATGACGCCCGTGGTCGTAGGGGCCGCATAGGTTTTGACCACCCACTCAGGCGTGCTGGACAAAGGCTTCGGGCCTTTGCGCATACGACTGGTGACGGGGCATTGCGTGCCGATGAGAATGACGGGGTTGGCTTTCACGTCACGTTCGCGGAACGTGGTGGAAGAGAAATCGGTGTCGAGAATTTTAGCCATAAAGTTAGATGAGGAAAAAGGTGGTGGTGGATGAAAGCGTCACGCGGCCCGTGACATGGCTCCAGAGTCCGCCAGCTCGTCGAACGAGACACGGCCTCCAGACTTGAGCTTGGCTGTCACCGCTTCCGCCGTGCTTTGCCCACCGCCACGAATGGGCAGCGTGCTGGCACTTCTGGGTTGCGGCAGATCAGCCTTGGAAACCTTCTTCACCTCTTTGGCGGGTTCGGCAGCGCTGGCTTTGGCAGGGGCTTTCGCCGCTGCTTCACGGATCGCACGTCCGCGTAATGCGTCGGCAATCAGTTGGTCAAAGTCTTTGCGCGTGCGCGGGTCGGAGCGGTAAAGCTCCGTCAGGAATTGATGATCGGCATGCTTCGGGTCAAACAGCGTGGCACGCTGTTGTTTCACTTCGGCACGCACCGCTTGGCGTTCTTTCAGCACCTTGCCCTGCTCGTTCTGATTCTTCAGCACATGCAGCGCGTAGCGCTTATTCGATTCCAGCAGTTCTTCCGCAGTGGCCGTCTCGGTGTCCTTGTAAAATGAAGCCGGGTCTTGAGTGTTTTGCACCCAGTCCAGAAACTCCACACACTTGGTCACTTCATCCGCCAGGGCTTGCTCGTCCGCTAAATGCGCCAGAGGTCCAGCCGGAGCCACGGTGACACGCTCCGCAGTTTCCTGCGCTCGCGTCTCCAGTTCCTTGATGGTTTCCTCCTTGGCGGCCAGTTCGCTCTCCTTCTCCTTCAGCGCCTCACGGCGGCTCACGGAAAGTTCAAACGCCTTCGCCACACGCTTTGCCACGCCTTTGAAATCGGGATTCGACTTCAGGGCTTCAACAACGCTTTGCTCATAGCTTCCCAGCTTGCTCTCAGATTCGCCCTCGCCCTCGGCCTCGGCTTCATCAGCCTCCGCGTCCTGCTCGGTGTCCTCCGCTGCTTGCTCATCAGGTTCCTGTCCTGCCGTGGATTCCTTGGCCTCGGCTTGCGCCTCGTCCTTGTCATCCTGGGTTGAACGGGTTTCGTCTCCAGCGTCCGGCACACCCACAAAAGTAACGCCCATACCAGCCATCAGGTCATCCACTTGGGACAACTTTGAAGCTCCGGCAGCAAGCGCCTTGGCAGGCACGGACAACACCGCATCCTTCGGAGACCCCGGAGATGCAGCGGCAGGCGTGGCAGACGCCTTGATAGATTTTTCAGCCATACCCCCACGCTGCCACACCGCCACCCTCTCCCGCAATCCCCCGCCATGACAAACAGAGTCAAACAGAGAAGCCCGCGAGTCTCCTCGCGGGCTTCATCGTAGCACGGGCGTCCCGCCCGTGTCAGTCAGCTCTCAAAACGGAATATCATCATCCTCCATCCCCTCCGCCAGTGGCGCGGCATCGCTACTCGATCCTGCCGGTGGTCGCGCCGTCCTTTGCCCGCCCGGTTCATACTCCTTGGCATTGCCCAAGAAAGGCAGGTTCGGCGGCTCTGGGCTTTCCCTCTCCGCCTTGGTCGTGCTTTCCTTGATCCAGTGCGTGTTCCCAAAGTCATCCTTGCCATCCTTGTTCGGCACGATGTCGATGGACAGGCCCAGCCTGCCCGACTTCTCCGCCCGTCGAATGCGTGAGTTCTTCAACGGTATCACCAGGCATTCCGTCGGGTTGCCAGTCTTGTCCTTGAGCGTCATCAAAACCGCTCCTTGGAGCTTTGATGGGTCAATGTAAGCGTTCAATTTGTTACTCATAAAATATCCGTTTCCTCCGTTATCTCCTGTTCAATTCTTGGTTTGTTTCTCCCCTTCCCCTGCCGCAAACTGCTGTTTCAGCGCAGGCACTTCCTGCCCCTTCATCAGCGCCCGCGCCTCCGCCAGCAGCAGCAGCGCCTCGCTGGCCCTGCCGCTGCAATGATCGCGGAAATTCGCCGGTGCCAGCGGGTCGCCCTCATGCTCGGCCCGCGCACTGCCCAGGTGAAACGCCAGCCAATGCAGCAGCACGTTCTGCGTGCTCGGTGGCAGCGCCATGAAACAATGCTGCACCGCCTGATAATCCGGCTTCGCTCCCAGCTCCGCCAGATTCACCACCTCCAGCGCCGGTTGTTTGCGCACCGCCATTAGCGTGACCCTCCATTGAGATCCACGACCAGCGCCACCACCGCATCCACCCCATAGCGCGGATGCCCACCCGGCAGCGCGTTTGGCACCGGCAATAACTGGTCATTGTCCTTGAGCTTTTGCATGAATCCTTCGCCACTTGGAAGATTCGCCGCCGCTAGCAAACCCTTTATCTGGGTATGATTCAGCGTCACCGCGATGCCATGCCTGCTGCGAATCAGTGCCCGCACATTCCGTTCAAAGTCGTTCAGGGTCGCCGTGCTCATGTCTTACCCCCTTTGCGCGGCTTCGTGGCAGTCGCAACTTTCTCGTCAGGCTTCGGCACGGGAATGAACACTGGCACCACCACCTTGGCCCGCTTGAACAAACTGCTCACCGTCCCACTCGGTGTCCGCACCGTGCTGACGAGTTCCCAGCCATTCCGCCCGATCTCCAACGCATCCCACCGCGCCGGTAAATCCATCACCTCCCCAGCCACCTTCGGCCAGTTCACATCGTCCTGCATGTATTCCCACTCCTGCATGTTGTTAGTTCCTTTCGTTGTTGGTTTCGAGATTCAAAATGCGCCGCACATGGTAGCGCTATCGTAATAATTGCGGAGTTCACGAATCACCGCCTTGCGGTTCGAGGTAAACCGCTGCTCACCTCCGCGTATCATTCGGCTATCAATGCAAACAACACGCTCCCTCGCCCAGTCGTAGTTCCTCCATCGGTAATCTTTGCGCCGGTTCAGGTCACGGATGCCCACCAGTTCTTTCTTCAAATACTTCCACCAGATTGGAAGATTGACAGGCATCGGCTTGTCAATTTTTACTTCTGGTTCTGGTTCACGGGTTCGAGGGTTTCGAGCTGGATGTTTTAGTTTCCTTTCCAATTCCTCTTGTTGCCGTCGAGCTATACCCTCCTCAATTTCTTTCTGCAATTGTGCCTGTCGTTCTGCCCACCAATGCTCTTGAACTTCCTTTTTCCAGTAGTCTGCCAGACCTTCGGCGCTGCACTTGGCCGCAAGGCTTAATGGCAGGCGGTGCTTCCATGGGCGTTCCACCCATTGATTGATATGAGCATCCCAAATGATCCGCTCATTGTGCCAGCAACAACTTGGAAACCATGTGCCGTGTCCACCTGGAGAAACATATCTAGTTTTGTGGCAGGTATTGCAGAAGTAATTCATGTTCGTCGTGCTTAAAAACTTCCCCCGCCCTGCCAGCCTTGGCGCTTGCGGTTCACATGCTCTGGCTGCGCGGCCAGCAAGATGCGCAAGGTGTCAATCGGGTCTTTCCACGCGCTGCCGCTGCTCCCCGCTACGGCATAGCCGGGGTAATTCTGCAATGCACCGATGAGGTTCGTGCAATGCTGTGCAATCCACAGCCCAGGGCCGCGCCCGTGCTGCGGGTCAAACTCGATCCATCCATTTGGCTGAATAACGCCACGCTCGCGGTCCCACATCAGCATGGAATTGATGTTCTGTTCACCGCTCAGCACGTTGTCTGCCGCCGCATTGCCCCCGGCCTGCATGAAATACAGGTGATTCTCTTCCATCCATTCGATGATGGTCTTGCTTTCTTCCTGCCCTTCCACCAGCGTATTCGTGCTTCGGCTGTCGGAAATGCGCCTGCCATACAGGTCCAGCATGCTGCGTTCAATCGTGCCCTGCATGTCCTTGACGCCCTGCCAGTCGGCTAGTTTGGCCTCGATGCGCCGAATCTCTGCCGCCCGGAACGCATAACCGCAGGGCCATTGCTTTTGCGCGTTGCCCTTCACACCCAGCCCATTCTTGCCGCCGCTCTGCGCCCATTCGCAGTCCTCGCCCGTGTAAAGCGCGGCACCGGGCACGCTCACGATGTCACTCGTTTGCGGATACTCATGCGCAATGAGGATGTCGCCAGGGTGCATCTTGCCAAATGCCTCGCCCAGCACAAAGGCCCACAGTTGAAACCACGCACGGCCCCCGCTGGCGTTCGGGTCTTGGCTCATCCACCACGTTCCCAGCTCATACGGTGGCAACCACTGCGGCACCGGACGCACATGCACCTGCACGTTGAAGTTCGGGAATGGCGAATCCGCCGTGCCTTCGGCAATGCCGTAGCATTTCCACAGCTTCTTGGCACGCGGGCTTTTGAGTTCGGCCTTTTTCATGCCGTCCCAGTTCCCACCCAGCGGATTCTGCCACGCATAGATCCACATGAACCGCCGTGTCGGCACCGCGCAATGCACCACGCACGGCAGCTTCTCACCGCCGAGCACGCGCCCTTGATCATCGCAACGCGGCAGCAATTCAGGATCGGCTTCGATCTCCTTCATCGTCACCGCCTTGTCCATGAACCAACGCACCGTCTCGGTGTAGCCATCGCGAAAGGTGTATGTGATGAACTGCACCGCTACCATGACGCGACCAATCAACTCACGTGGAAAGCGCAATTCAGGATCACGCGCCTTGGCTGCCAGCAGTTCCTTCCACTTCGGCATCATTTCATGCGTGTATTCCGCTGCCGTCAGCAGGCGATTCTCCGCCGCTTCCAGCACCATCACCGGCACCTGCTCATCACCCCACACCGTTGTGGGGCGCGGCCCTTCCAGCTTGCCAATGTCCTGCGCCCAGGTCTTGAACCGGCACACCGCCCCCGACATCACCGCGCATTCGTTGTTCGTGAATCCACCCGCCCGATCATACGCCATCTTCTGCGCGGCCATCTTCTTCAAGCGGCCCGTATCGGTCTTGTATTCGTTCGGCTGCCAGAACCGCAACGCCGCTTCCACCACTTCCGCGCTCTTGTCATCGTCATAGCTAAACGTCCAGAACGTGCGTTGATGCTCCGGCATGTCCGGCTCGCACTGCTCCATGGCGAGCGAGTAGAACCGCCCCAGCGCCATCGTCTTGCCGCTGCCATTCGATCCACCAATGCCCATCGTCACCGGCACTCCCGGATTGTCCACCCGCAGGCGGCACGTCTCCCACAGGATGTCATCAAACGACTGGAAAAACCAGCCGTGATTATACGGGTCTGCCGTCGCCTCCTGAATCCTCTCCGCCCGCGCCTGCACCGCACGCATCGCATCCTCGGCACCAAGCGCCATCAGCTCATCCACCGTCAACGCAGGCAGCATGCCATGAGGCCGCTGCGTTTCCGCCAGCAGCTCAAAGGCGAGGCGTGTTTCGTCGGAATGTGTCATGTTAATTTGCGACTGAGGTTTTAGATTCACTGTTTCTGCTCCTGAAACGTGCGTGGCAGCAGTTCAATGTTTTCTTTGCCTTCGATATTCCCCACTTTCATCCACCCTCTCCACACTCCCCGCCTACCCGTTCCAATCGCACAAAGGCCATGAGATGCAGCGCAGCTTTCCCCTCCTTTGCCCATTTTCCACCGAGTTGTTTCAGGGGGAAATAATGTTTCATTCTCCACGATGAATTTTCTCACATTCATCACCATGTAAGTAATGTTTTTTGGAGATTTGACGAAGAAGCACAAGGCTTTGTGATGCTGAGAACTGAACCGGCTAGTCTTCGGGGTTTTCATTGGTTTGCCTTTGTGTGCTATTGAGCAGATCTTTTTGTGTTCTTGGCTTTGTATCACTGCCTTCCATCTCTCTCCATGATCGGGGTGCATTCCTAGTTGTGCTCTTTTCATCCCTGATGCTTTATATCCACACTTTTTAGAGCAACTCACTCGGGTATCTGATGGTTTGCTACGGAGTGTTACTGCCCCGCAAATTATGCACGCAAAGAAAGCAGAAGCTGTGGACGAATGCTGCATAGCTTAATCGTTAAATGTTTCCGGCGCTGTTTCCAACACCCGCACCGTCTCCACTTCCACCGCAGGCGGCGCATCCTTCAGTTTCTCCCGCGCCAGCTTCACAAAGTCATCAAAGGTCTTGGCCTTGGCACCGTCCTGCGTGTTGCCACTGATCCGCGTGGCCCCGCCGCTGCTGAGCTGCTTCACATTGTAAACCGCCGTCAGCGCCATGCTCGCCGCTCCCAGATCCTTCGCGGCCTTGGCCGCGTAGAGAAGTTCTTCCACCTTATCCAGCGCGTCTGCCGACAGCAGCGCCGAACGCCTGCGAATGATCTCGTCAATTTCCCCCGGCTTGAACTCACTGCGGTCATTGAACAGCGCGATGATGGAATTGCGCGAGATACCCTCCATGCCTCGCGCCTTGCGATGCTCGCTCACCATGTCTTCCATCTTGGACTTGTTTGTCAGCCCAAGCTCACGCACCAAATACAGTGCAAACTCAAATCCCTCCGGGTCACGCACCCGCCACCGCTCCGCCGTGTGCTCCCGCCATTCCTCCCCCGGCTTCACCGGCACCGTCATCCCCAGTTCGGTGGTGGTCGTGTCGCTCATGCAGTTTTCAGGTAGGGAGCGCGGGCACTCCTACCCGCTTCAGTTGTTTCAAACGGCACGATGTTCGTCGGCAACGTGTCCAGCGGACTCCGCACGCGCTCGCCATCGCCATGCACATAGATCATTGTCGTTTGCAGGTTCGCATGCCCCAGCAAATCCTGCACATCACGGATGTTTCCACCGGCATCCAGGATATGCGTCGCGCAGCAATGCCGCAGCACATGCGGAGTTGCCAGCCCATCAAGCCCCAGCTTCTCCGCCGCTTTCTTCACGCTCCGCTGCACGTTGACTTCGTGCATGCGCCAGCGCACCGTCTCGCCCGTGCGCGGATGTCGGCATGGTGCATGCGCTGGAAATAGCCAGAACCACTGCCACGCATGCGGTGCCTTCGGGTATTTCCGTGCCAGCAGTCCCGGCACTTCAACCGGCAAACTCGTTTCCCGATCCCGCTTCCACACTGCCCGTGCAAACTCAATTTGTCGCGCCATTGCAGGCCGTAGCATCGCAGGCACAATCACCGTGCGGTCCTTGCCACCCTTGCACCCGCGCAACGTCAAACGCCAGGCTGCCGTATCGATGTCCTTGATCCGCAGGTTCAGCGGCTCCGACACCCGCAACCCACAGCCATACAGCAGCAGCGCCACCAGCCGCACTGGATACCCGCCCACATCCTGCACCTCGGCCAACAGCGCCGCCGTTTGTTCACGCGATAACGCCGTGCGTTTGTGCCGCGACTGCTTGGCCCGCAGCGCTTGAATGTCCGGCAACTTTTCTTTCCGCACCTGCTCATAGAGAAACAGCAGCGCATTGAATGCCTTGTTTTGCGTCGAAGCCGCACACCCACGGTTTGCCATAGCCGTCAAATAAGCCTCCACCCGTGCCCGTGAATCCGGCAAGTCACGCCCATGCTTTACCAACCAGTCAATATACAACCCAATGATGAGACAGTAATCCTTCTCAGTCCCCGGCGCATAATGCCTAAACCGAATCAAATCAGCACATTGAGCCAGTGTTTCACGCTTGAGTTGTTCGGTGGTTTTCATTATGTTAATCTGCGACTGAAGTTGTAGAATCACTGTTAGGAGTCCTCGCGTCAGCGCATTGCGGGCCGCACGACAAGTCCTCGGTGATGACTTCCGCCGCGTCTGGCGGCAGTTCGTCGAGATAGATTCGCTCTCCTTTGTAGCGCACGAGCTTTGCGCCGAGTCGCCTGCTTTGCTCGCATCGGCGGGCGAACACTTCGGGGTTTGTTTTCCGCACGAGATTCCAGTAGTGCGGCGAGGTTGCTTTCACGCACCCGTGGCAGTTGTTGTTCGTGTAGCCTTGCAGGTATTTCACCGGCAGCGCGATTCCGGCGGCCTTGAGCATTTGCAGGCAGTCCGCCTTGCTCATGCCAGCATCCACGAGCGGCCACGATAGATTCAAGTCGTGGTTGTCATTCTCGAATCCAGCGATTCGCTTCCGCTCATCGGTGGACATTCCGAAGATGTGCGTGTCGTCGGCCCGCTGGAACGTGAAGCGAGGCACTTTCTTCATTTCCACGGTGCAGGGTGCGCCCGCAGTTCCCGCCATGTATTGCCGCGCCTCGAACACTTCTTCCACGCTTCCATATTTCGCGCTCTTTATTTTTAGCACCTTGATTCCAGTCCATTGCTCCACGTCACGCAGGAAGCGGGCGTTATCCGAGTGTTCGTCGTTTGCGAGGTCGCAATAGACCGCGAGCGGCTCACGGTCAGCCACAAGTTTTAGAGCGCACGCAGAGGCAGCACCGCACGAGAACCAGACCACAAGCCGCCCATCCTTGAACAGAGACGGAGCGCGAGAAAGACGGACTCCTAACCAATCACTGGAGCGAACAGCCGCCCCGCACGTCGTTGGTAATTCGTTGGTCATAGAGGGCGGCTGTCGCTCAGTTCTGTGTTAGACCGCTGACCCCTCGCCACCTCGACGGCATCCAATGAGTCTTGGAAGTGTTCGATGAAGACAGGCACTTTTGATTGTTCGAGCCGCAGCCGGACGCACACATGCGTCGGCGGGCAGGTCGTGTCCACGTTGGCACTGATTACCTCCGCGCCAGTTTTGCAGATAGCCAGCGCGAGCCGGTATCCTGACTCTTTGGTTAGTCGCCACGGGTCTTGTTCTCCGATTGAGTATGTCTCTTTCATGTTCACGCGGTCTAACCACGCGCTTCAGCGAACCCGGCTGTTGCGCTCTTGTTTCATTTCTGGCCCTCACCCAGCCGGGTCGCTGAGCTTGGGTCGTTCTGTGAAATCCCGAGTGCGGCCATCAGCTTGCCAGCGGCGACCTGAATCGGCCCGTTGCGTGCGGGGTGTCTGTGAATCTCACGGAGCAGCGGAGCGGCGAGTTTGATCGCATCACCCAGGCGGATGATTTCTCGTGCCATTTCTTCCTGCTCAGCCTGCGTCCATGCCCACTCGTGCGGACTCAGAAACATGCGGTGAGCACACGACGCTACAGGCATCACAGAACCAGCGGTTGCAGGCAACCTCGTGGGGCTGTCTGTCGGCGTTTGAATATCAGTTGCTTCGATCATATTTTTTTTGGTGGTTGAAAGTCTTTCGTGGTCATGCCCCACGGGTTGCCTGATCCTGGACGTTCCCCATCACTAGGCTTTTGAGGATTTCGGCGGCGACTTGCGGCACGATGGCGTTGCCGAGTCCTTTAAGGCGGTGTGACCGATTGGGTATCCCATTAGCCACTCGACCCACTGCGGGTTCAGTTGGCCAGCAAGCGGCTTCGCCTGCCCGGTGGCTTGCTGCGCCAGCGTTGGCCGGAAACGGTCGCTGCTGTATCCTTTCGGTTTGTTCGCTCTTGGAGTCGCCCACATTTTCACCGCCACATTCAGCGGCGGCGTGTTCCGATGCCACTGACTTGGCCTTGCGTTGTTCTCCCCGTCCTGTTTCGTTGGCGTCGGCCAGAGGCGCACGGCTGTTGCCAGTCCGTCCCCGCTGTTCTCGCTCGCACCCTTGCGGTTGTAGTTCCCGCACACTGACGGCGTTGGCCACAACCCACAGTCGGTTTCTTCGATGTCTGGCATCGAGGCCGCAAGCTGGAATAACAAGCGGCCAGCAGGCGTAGCCGAGATTTTCCAAGTCAGATAGCACACGGTCGAGTTCCATGCCGATGATTCCAGGCACGTTCTCACCCAGCACCCAAGTTGGTCTTGTCTCCGCAATAACTCGGCACATTTCCGGCCAGAGGTGACGGTCATCTTCCTTGCCGAGTCGCTTCCCGGCGACACTGAAAGGTTGGCAAGGAAATCCCCCTGTGAGGAGGTCGGCGCGGACGCCTCGCACGTTTCGGATGTCGCCGTAGTTTGACACGTCTGGCCAGTTTTGATTGAGGACTTTGCACGCATAGGGTTCGATTTCACTAAAGCCGATTGTTTTGAATCCAGCGGATGCCGCAGCCAGGGCGAAGCCGCCGATTCCAGAAAAGAGGTCGAGATGAGTGCGACCGTGATGGGGAACAAGACGCTGCATGGAACGCCGCTGGGCGTCACAGGCGAGGTCGGAGCGTTGGGTGGCGGCGGCCATGAGCTTAATCGTTCGGGGGATAGGGCAGCGGCATCCAGTGCGTCGGCTTGTAGTCGTCATCCTGCTCGCAGTCGCCATCCCATCGAAATGCGTTGGCGTCCCACCAAAAATGCCCGTAGCATCTTCCCCACAGCCAGCCCTCTCCATCATCAGAGCGGTTGCCGACTATGATCCAGTCGGGGGGAGCGAATAAAAACACGATCTCGTCAAGGTCAGGCATTCTATCGGCGCACAAAATCCACCCCGAACCAGCGGATGCAGGGTCAACAGCCTCGCTGTCTGGTTTTTGTGTATAAGTTGCTTCGGTCATATTTTCAGTGGTTTGAGGGTTGATTCTGATTATCCGGCTGTGCCTGATTCTGGACGTTCAGTGGATACCATTTTGCGTGTGGAGGAATCGGCATCCATGCGACGGCATCGCAGCACTTGGGGCATTTCCAGTTCCACGGATCTTTCGACGGTTCACACACGAAGCCATCGCACACCATCCAGATCACATGCCCCATTCTGTTGGGGGCATCGGCAGCAGTTGGCATCCGGTCTTTCGTCTCGACCCACACTGAACCATACGGTGCAGCGCAACGGGCAGGATCGCTCGTAGTTGGAAGTTTGATTTCTTCGGTCATATTTTCAGTGGTTTGAAGATTGGTTGCGGTCAGCCTGCCCGTTGCTGGCCTCATCGTTAAAACCCCGGCAGCACCACCTGCCGGTTCTTGTCGTTATTGGAGTAAAGATGCGTGGTGCGTCCTTCAAAGCGTTGCAGTGAGGGCTTGAACCGCAGGCAAATATCATCCGTCGTCGCGCCCCAGCGGTTCTTGGCGATGATGAATCTGCTGTGCTCGTTGTAGTCGGCATTTGCCACGCTAATATGCGCTGGCAGTCCGCGCCCATCATGCCACCGCTCCGGGCAGTCCACGCGAAAGCCATGCGTCAAGCTCTCCCAGCGCTCCTGCTCCTTCTCATCCAGTGCCGACCAGTCGCGCACTTCAGGTGGGCGATGAATAAACGCGATGTGCGTCGGATACTCCACCATTTCCGAAGCACCGCGAATATCCCCAGGTGTCGGCGGGCGATTCCGGTCCTGTTTCTCGCGTGCTTTTTTATCGAGCTGCACAAACAAGATAACTAACACGCCAAGATTGCGCCGAATCTCATGCAAGCATTCCATGATTTCTTTCTGGCCGATTCTCTCGTCTTTGCGCCCATGGTCACTGCTTGGCTTGAGCTGGCCGAAGTGATCTATCACCACAACCTTGACGCCATGCCTGCGCACATGCAGTTGCACCTTGGCCCGAAGCTCCGCCGTGGTGATGCTGCTCTTGTGGTCCCAGAAAATCGGAGCCATGGAAATTTCCTGCGCAGCACGCGACACCGCGCCGTTGTCCTCGCGTTTCATCATGCCGTTGCGTGACACGTTCACATTCACGCCACTGCGTCCCAGATACAAACGGTGCCCCATCCCCGTGCGTCCCATCTCCAGCGGAAACACCAGCGTCGGCACCTTGCATTCCACCGCGATGTGCTCGATCAACGACACCGCGCCCACCGTTTTTCCCATGCCAGGGAAAGCACCGATCATGAGCAAGTCACCATCGGCATCCGGCGCGAGTCCATGAAACGTGCGGTCCACATCGGCCCAGCCCGTCTGCACACCCATCACCTTGCCGCGATTGTCACAGATCCGCTGAAACGCATCCAGCCAGTCGTGCGTCATGGCCTGCGAATTAAGCACCTGCGTTTCCGGCCCGCCCTTGTTAGCACTCGCCGCTTCCAGCACTTTGAAAATCCTTTCTTCCGCACGCGCCACGACTTGTGCAGCATCCTCAAGCTCTGGTGCGCTTCCATGCGCAAAGGCTTCCTCCATGCCCTCGGCACTTGCATTGACGA